>Ga0209485_1000085_pt1 | contig 31181 bp, 30 predicted proteins | sample NCAS100_FD_187516 | JGI IMG/M metagenome (GOLD analysis project Ga0209485, IMG submission 187516) | Agricultural soil microbial communities from Utah to study Nitrogen management - NC AS100 (SPAdes) (version 2) | ecosystem: Environmental > Terrestrial > Soil > Agricultural land | place: USA... | reverse complement strand
CTCGCCGAGCCGCGTCGCGAATGACTCGCTCTTCGTCGGGCGTGTATTGACTCGCGTCGGTCACGTTTTTGCGTCTTCAGGCTTGCCTGACTCGAGTAGCGCGCGGACGTCGTCGGGAATGGGAACCGCCTGGCGCTTCGTGTAGTCGTAATAAACCTGCACGGTGCTTCCCTCAGCGACGGCTCGCCCGTCGCGCGCATCAGTGATCCGGAACTGCCAGATCCAGGAACGCGTCCGGATCTCCTTCGTCGAAATGTCGATTTCCAGCGGATCTCCAATCATCGCCGGCGACAGGAAGCGGACCGTAGCCTCGGCGACGACGAACGGCGGATCCGGGTTTTGCTTCCACGCCTCGCGCCAGAGCAAGTGCTTCGCCGCCTCGAAGTACGTCAGGTAGAGCGCGTTGTTGACGTGCCCCTTGGTGTCGTAATCCGAGTACCGGGTCGTAAGCGGGAATTTCATGTGGTAAAGGATGCGGAGCGTGCAATTAGGGGTCAGACACCTATCCCGCAAAGGCTCGGCGGTCGAGGAACTCAATTAGGGGTCAGACACCTATCTCAGGGTTCAGACACCTATGTCGCAAAGGCTCGGCGGTCGAGGAGGTGGTTCCGCGAGATAGGTGTCTGACCCCTAATCGTTCGAGATAGGTGTCTGACCCCTAATCCGCGAGATAGGTGTCTGACCCCTAATCGTTCGAGCTAGGTGTCTGACCCCTAATTGTTTTACCCCTAATTGTTTTTGACCCCTAATTGTTGACCCCTATTCCCCCTCTACGCACCCGGCGGCTCAAGAAATTCTCACGACGACCTTGCCGAACTGCTTGCCGCTCTCGAGCCGAGCCAAGGCGTCGGCTGAACGTTCCAGTGTGTGGACGGAGTCGATCACCGGGGTGAGCCGGCCCGCGATGAATTCTGCGATGACAGCGTCATATTCAGCATCGCTTCCCATCGTGGAGCCCATGATCGTCCACTGATTCCAGAACAGCCGGCGGACATCTGTTTCGACGACGTGGCCCGACGTTCCGCCGCTCGTGACCAGACGGCCGCGGCGGCCAAGTGCGCCTAACGACTGAGTCCAGGTGGCGGTCCCCACGGTATCGACGACGACGGTGACGCCGCGCTTGCCGGTCTGCGCGCGCACCTCGCGGCCGATGTCGATGCCGGGGCCGTGGCGCAACAGCATGTCGGCGCCAAGCGCGCGGGCCCGCTCCAGCTTCTCATCGCTTCCCGAGGTCACCCATGTGCGCGCGCCACGAGCTTTGCAGATCGCCAGAGCCATCTGCGCCACGCCGCCGCCAATCCCCCAGATCAGGACCTCATCATCCGGACCCACGCGGGCGCGCGTGACGCACATTCTCCACGCCGTGAGTGCGGCCAATGAAAATGCAGCTCCGGATTCAGGAGGTGTGGTGGCGGGCACCGAGCGCACGTTTGCCTCGGGGATGACCACGAGTTCGGTGAGTGTCCCTGGCCGATGTTCACCAAGTACGCCGAACTTCAGGCAAAGCGGATTGTCGCCGGAGAGGCAGTACTCGCAGTTCCGGCAGCTGATGCCTGGGTTGATCATCACCGTGTCGCCGACGGTGACGCGTGTCACGCCGGGTCCCACCGCGTCGACCACGCCGATACCGTCCGCGCCGAGGATCCATGGCGGAACGATCTGGACCCCGGGCACGCCGCGCACGGTCCAGAGGTCGATGTGGTTGAGAGCGGCCGCGCGCAATCGCACCCGAACGTCGGTCGGCGCCGATAGCATCGGCTCCACGACGTCCTCGCGAAAACGCAACTGTTCAAGTCCGCCGTGCGCATCGATCGTGAGCGCTCGCACCACCCTCTCCTGTTATTATTCACCGGCGCCCGCGGTGCCATCGCTGCGTCGCGCGACTCCCCGCAACGAATCTCCCGGAATGATCCCGATCAAGGTTCCACCGCTTGGTGAATCCATCGTCGAAGCCACGATCTCACGCTGGCTCAAGCGCGAGGGTGAGGCAGTAACGGCCGGGGAAACCATCGTCGAGCTGGAAACGGATAAGGTAACGGTCGAGGTTCCGGCGACAACCAGCGGCGTACTCGTCAGGCGCGCGCACCAGGAAGGTGACGTGGTCGCCCTTGGCGCGTTGCTCGGCGAGCTGGATGAATCGGCGACGGTGAAGCCCGCGGCATCCGCTCCGGCCGCATCGCCTCCCCCTCCCGCTCCGGCAACCCCAGCGCCCGAATCGCGTCCCGCAGTGGAAGCGAAGCCGACGCCTGCGTCTTCTTCCGTGCCAGTTCAGGCGCCCGAAGAAGTCCGTGCCTCTCCGGCCGCGCGCCGGATGTCGGCCGAAGAGGGTGTCGATCTGCGCACTGTGCAGGGCACGGGTCGCGGCGGCGTTGTCAGCAAGCCTGACGTGGTAGAGCACGTGAGTCGCACCACATCGGCCGCGTCGACAGCAGCACCCCCAGCACCCTCCGCACCGCCAGCACCCTCCGCACCCCCAACACCGCGGGCACCCGCCGCGCCGACGTCGCCTCCAGCCGCCGCGAACAACGGCACGCGGGAGACGCGCGAGAAGATGTCCACGCGCCGGAAGCGGATCGCCGAGCACCTGCTCGAGTCGCAACACGCGACGGCGCACCTAACGACGTTCAACGAGATCGACATGACGGCAGTCGAGTCGCTCCGTGGACGCGTCAAGGAACGCATCGAGAAGGAACAGGGCGTGCGGCTCTCGTTCATGCCCTTCTTCGTGCGCGCCGCGTGCATGGCCCTCAAGCAGTTCCCGGTCGTGAACGCGCGCGTCGATGGGGACCACATTGTGTATCACCACTACGTGAACCTTGGCATCGCCGTCGCGTCGGATGCCGGTCTCGTGGTCCCCAACATCAAGGACGCCGACCGGAAAGGCATGGTGCAGATCGGCAAGGACATCGTCGAGGTGGCAAAGCGGGCGCGTGACGGAAAGCTGGTCATGGACGACCTGACCGGCGGCACGTTCACCATCACCAACGGCGGCGTGTTCGGCTCACTCGTCTCCACGCCGATCATCAACTTCCCGCAGGCCGGCATTCTCGGCTTGCACAAGATCCAGGACCGCCCGGTGGCGATCGACGGGAAGGTCGAGATCCGGCCGATGATGTACGTCGCGCTGTCGTACGATCACCGGATCATCGACGGGCAGCAGGCGGTGCTCTTCCTCGTTAGGGTGAAGGAGCTCATGGAAGATCCGGCGCTGATGGTCATCGACTGAGACGGCCTGTCACGGCACAGTCACGGGCCGGTCCCATTCGGGAACGGCCCGTCTGTTTTACCGGGCAACTCCTTAACATCCGCGCGCACGCGGCATCCAACTCGCAACGTTGCCGGTAAACCTTTTCAGGGGTTGCGGCATCAAATGGTCAACGCGATGAGAGAGCAGGTCTCAGACCTCACCGACTGACACTTTCCTGAAGCAGGTTCGTAGTGACTGCCGACGGAGCGACCTATGAAGACTGCGATTGACGTACTGCCAATTGAAGCGCCAGGCACCGGCACCATGTCGGATGTGGTCGCCGCGCTCGCTGGATCATGGCGCGGCCGAATGACCGACGCGCACGGCGCGGCGGAATCGTTCAACCTGGAACGGGAATCAATCGATCACTACGTGCCGGGCCAGGTGTTCCTCTTTACCACCCCGACCGGTATTGCGTCCGGCATGCGTCTGCTCGAAGCGAGTGAACACGCGTTCGTGGGGTTGATCGGACCGTATTTCGATCCGTCCGAAGGCGCGATGGTTGTCACCGTGCTTGAAGGGTGCACCGAACAGAGTCGCCTCGCGGGAACATTTCACACGCGGCGCTATAACTGGAGAACGACACTTCGTAACGGAAGATTCACCGCGACTCGCGCCGAGAAGGTCTCGCGAGCTGCGTAAAACTGGGGCACCGCGTACCTACGCGGTGGGGGAGCGGGTGTGGTCGCCTTCGGCGGTCACACCCGCTATTTTTTCGCTCCCCATCCCCTGGCCTCCGTGACTGTCGAAGGCGCCCCAACTGAGCAGCAAGAGTCCGAGGTTGTCGTGATCGGTGGCGGTCCCGGTGGCTACGTCGCCGCGATCCGCGCCGCTCAACTTGGACTGAAGACCACCTGCGTCGAGTCCGCCTCTACACTGGGCGGAACGTGCGTGAACGTCGGCTGCATCCCGTCCAAGGCATTGCTGCAGTCATCCGAGCAGTTCGAATTCGCCCGGCTCCACGCACATGAGCATGGCATCGGCGTCGACGGCTTGCGGCTTGACCTGCACCAGATGCTTCGCCGCAAGGACGAAGTCGTCTCGCAGAACACGCGCGGCGTGGAGTTTCTCTTCCGCAAGAACAAGGTCACCTGGCTGAAAGGCCACGGCCGGTTGCTCAAGGAAAACGTCGTTGACGTGGCGCTGAACGAGGGAGGCAATCTCCAGCTCAAGGCGAGGCACGTCATCATTGCGACAGGCTCGGTGCCTGTCGAACTCCCGTTCCTCCGCTTCGACGAAAAGCGCATCGTCTCCAACACCGGCGCACTGACCTTCGCTGAAGTGCCGTCCCACCTCGTGGTCATTGGCGGCGGTGTCATCGGGCTCGAGCTGGGTTCGGTGTGGCGCAGGCTCGGCGCGAAAGTGTCGGTCGTTGAGATGATGCCGACGATCCTCCCCGGCAACGACGACGACGTGGTGAAGGAGGCCGAGCGTGTCTTCCGCCGCCAGGGTCTCGAGTTCCACGCCGGTACGCGCGTGACCGGAGCCGATATTGCTGACGATCGGATCGTTGTGCATATCGAGCGCGAGGGACAAGCACGAACGCTCGATGCGACGCACGTGCTCGTATCGGTGGGACGCAAGCCGTCCCTCTCGGGCATCGATGCCGGCGCTCTCGGACTGGACCTCGGAGCGCGCGGCGAGATCACGGTCAACGACCAGATGCGAACGAGCCTGCCTGACGTGTTCGCGATCGGCGACGCGGTTGGCGGGAAACTGCTGGCTCACAAGGCGGAAGAAGAAGGCGTGATCGCCGCCGAGGTGATCGCCGGGCATCCGGCGCACATGCACTACCACTCGATGCCGTCGGTTGTGTACACCTGGCCCGAAATCGCGACCGTGGGATTAACCGAACGTGAGGTGCGCGAGTCGGGTCGCGAATACAAGACAGGGAAGTTCCCATTCACAGCCAATGGACGCGCCCGAACGATGGGAGAAGCGTCCGGCTTCGTGAAGTTCATTGCCGACGCGAAGACCGATGAGCTGCTCGGCTGTCACATGATCGGACCGAATGTCTCGGAACTGATCAGCGAAGTCGTGCTGGCCTTTGAGTACCGTGGCGCAGCCGAAGACCTGGGGATCACCGTGCACTCACACCCCACGCTATCCGAAGCCGTAAAGGAAGCGGCGCTCAGCGTTCTGGGACGGGCGATTCATTTCTAGATGGGGGCTGGCCGATGACAGATGGCCGATAATCGCGTCTGCCAGCGGTAGCGTGTGTTCATTCCCCTGATTGCAGATAGGCGTCCCGGGCGCGTATTTCAGTTTCAGCTTGAGCGGTACACAAGTGCTATCGCCATCGCAGTCATCAGCAATCCGACATCCCCCATCCGCCCTCCGACATCCCATGTCTTTTGGAAAGTTCTTTCTTCCTGGTCCAACCGAAGTAAAGCCTGAAATCCTGGCCACGATGACGCGGCCGATGATCAGTCATCGCGGCTCTGAGATCGAGACGATGATGGCCCGGATCGACGAGCGGCTGCAGAAGGTGTTCCGTACTTCCCAGCCGGTGTTCACCGTGACGTCGTCCGCCACGGGACTCATGGAAGGCGGCGTTCGCAATGCCGTGAAGTCACGCCTCCTGTGCCTGATCAACGGGGCGTTCAGCAAGCGCTTTCACAAGGCCGCGGTGAACTCCGGCATCGTCTGCGACAAACTCGAGATCGAGTTCGGCGCGGCGCACACGCCGGACATGCTGGCTGACGCCCTGAAGAAGCAGGCAAGCCTGGGAAACCAGTACGATGTCGTGTCGGTCGTGCACTCCGAGACGTCGACCGGCGTCCTGAATCCGATTCGCGAGCTGACGGAAGTCGCGCACTCGTCAGGCGACGTGGTGATGGTCATCGATACGGTGTCGAGCATGGCGGCGGCGCCTATCGAGTGCAGCGCGTGGGACCTCGACTATGTGCTGACCGGGTCGCAGAAGGCGGTCGCGCTGCCGCCGGGGCTGGCCTTCTGCACGGCCAATGAACGCGTCATGGAACGCGCCAAGGCCAGCAAGATGCGCGGATTGTACTTCGACCTGCTCGAAATCCATTCGTCGTGGACGAAACATCAGTCGCCGAATACCCCCGCCGTATCGCTGCTCTACGCGCTCGATGCGCAGCTCGAGCAGATGATGAACGAAGGGATCGAGGCGCGTTGGGCGCGGCATGCCGACATGGCGAAGCGCACCTGGAGCTGGGTGGAAGAACAGCGAAACAAGGGTCGCGAAATTCGCGTGCTGGCGCCGGAGGGATATCGCTCGCCCGCGGTCACTTGTATCTCCGCGCCCGCCGGCAAGACGGGGCCGCAAATCGTGTCGGCGATGAAAGCCAGGGGCTTCGTCATCACACCCGGCTATGGTGACGCGAAAGATGCGATGATCCGCATCGGCCACATGGGAGAACACACGGTCGACGAGCTCGACGTCCTGCTCGACGTCCTCGACGGGGTGCTCGCGTCATGACCACCGCCGGCCGGTTCCGTGTCCTCGTCGCTGACGCCATCTCGATCGATGGGCTGGCACCGTTGCGCGACGACCCGCGGTTCGAGCTGATCAACAGGCCCGGACTCAAGGGCGATGACCTTGCCAATGCCATCGCCGACGCCGACGCCGTGCTGGTACGGAGTGCCACGCGCATAACGAGGGAGTCCCTGGCGCGCGCCGACCGTCTCAAGGCGATTGGGCGCGCCGGTGTGGGCGTCGACACCATCGATGTCGAAGCGGCGACGGAACGCGGGATTCCCGTTCTTACGGCGCCGGAAGGGAACACGATCTCGGCGGCGGAGCTCACCATGGCCCTGCTGCTCGCATTGGCGCGCAAGGTGCCCGGTGCCGACCGGTCGATGAAAGCCGGCGAATGGGACAAGAAGAGCTTCACCGGCACCGAACTGCATGGCAAGACGCTCGGGCTCATCGGGGCCGGGCGCATCGGCGGCGAGGTTGCGCGCCGCGCGCGCGGGTTTGCGATGCGCGTGCTGGTGCACGATCCGTTCCTGAACGCGGAACGGGCGCGGATGCTGGACGTGGAGACCGCGACGATTGACGATGTCCTCGAGCAGTCGGACGTGATCTCGGCGCACGTGCCGCTCACCGATGCAACAAAAAACCTGATCGGTGCGGCGCAGATTGCGCGCATGAAGCGCGGAGTGCTGATCCTGAACGTCGCCCGCGGCGGCGTCGTGGACGAGTCGGCGCTGCTGGCGGCGCTCACGTCCGGACACGTCGCGGGAGCCGCGCTCGACGTGTTCGAGGTCGAGCCACTTCCCGCGGATCATCCGTTCCGGTCGCTGCCTAACGTGGTCCTGACGCCGCACCTGGGCGCCTCGACCTCCGAGGCCCAGCACAGCGTGGCCATCGAAATCGCCAGCGCCGTCCGGGCCGCCCTGGCGGACGGCGACCTGTCGCGCGCCGTGAATGCACCGAGCCTGGGCGGTGTCGACGTGCAGCGGGTGCGGCCCATCCTCGACATCTCGCAGCGACTGGGCACGTTAGGCGCCGCGATTGCCGGCGGCCCCCTGCGCAGCATGGAGATCCGGTACTCCGGTTCACATCCCAATGGCTTGCGCGTGATCACCGCTGCGGCCATCGCCGGCGCGCTCACCCACGTCTCGGGAGGAGCGGTGAACGTCGTGAATGCGACGCGCCTGGCGCAGTCCCGGGGGATCCGTGTGGACCAGATGCAGCAGGAATCGCCGGTGCCCTACACCGAGGTGGTGGAGATCCGGGTCTCGAGTGATGCCGGCACGGCGCGCGTCGCCGGTGCGTTGCTGGGAGACACGCACGAACGGATCGTGCAGGTGGACGACTACACGGTGAGCGTGACGCCGCGCGGCACATTGCTGGTGCTGCGAAATGCCGATTCTCCGCAGGTGATCGGGATGGTGGGGGCAGCGCTCGCCAAGGCGGGTCACTTTGTCGACGAGTACCAGCAAGCGCGGCGTGATGCTGGTGGCGATGCGCTCTCGCTAATCCGGATTGACCGACCGGCGACCGAGGAGGTGCTGAAGGAGCTGCGCGCGGTCTCGGATGTCAGGCAGGTGCAGCAGGTGAATCTGTAATTACAGAAAGGAGGAAGCAGGAAGCAGGGGAGGACTAAGGGCCCGCGGCTAACGCCTCGGGCCCTCAAGATTCCAACCGCTTCGTTCATTCCCTGCTTCCTGCTTCCTGCTTCCTGCTTCCTGCTTGCTCGTTATGTCACGGCCTTCCCGGCCCCGGTGCTACGCGTTGGCGCACGATGCACCAGTTCGCGCGCTGTTCCGGTGTAAGCACATCCATGATCGCCTCGTGGAGCCGGACCTCTGCTTGACGGACGGCTTCCATTTCGTCCTTTACGCCGGCCAGGATCGCGCGGATTTCCTCGGTGGTCGCGCCGGCCTGCCTGGCGGCACGGGCTTCCTGGTGTGCAGCCTTGATCGCTGCCAGCTCATCGGCGACCGCTGTCGCGAATGCCTGCTTCAGGGTGCGGATCTGCGCGATCTGCTCGTCGGTCAACTGCGGAGGACCGTTCCGGCCACACATCTTTGGCTTGTGCGCTTCGATCCAGGCCTTCTGTTCGGCCGTATAGACCGACCAGATCGCTTCCTGCAGTGCCGTGAAGTCGTCAGCGAGTCCGGTGAGAATGGCGCGCGCCTCCTGCATGAGCGCATGCACTTCTTCCCGGGATCCGCCTGAACGGCGCAGCTGTCGAATCTGGGCATTTATTTCGCGAAGTTCGGCGAGTTCGTCCTCGTGTTCCGCCTTGAACGCGTCGTGCAAGGCGGCGATCTCCGCCTTCTGCTCAGCCGTCAGCTGTAATTCGGCCGGCAGGCGCGCAGCGCCGATGCCTGCGCCATCGATCACGGCGGCACTGCTGAACTCGTAATCCGCCATCAGGTCGATCGCGTCGCTCTCCGCGAGGAAATCATTGGGCGCGACCGGGTCTGTCGAACAGGCGCCGAGGCCAATGAGTCCGAACGCCGCGACAGTGAGGAATGTCTTCCGCATCATCGTCATCACCATTTCAAAAGTGGGCTCCCCGTGACGGTCGCGCACCGTCACTGCGGGAAAGAAAACATCCATTTTGCGTGGCGGCGAGTCGTGCGCCCCTCCCGTCCGCACGGACATAAGACGGGGGACGTCCCGCGCCGTTAAGGAGACACGAGGCCGGTGGGATGCCCCGACAAAGAGGAGCTCGTCAGGTGTAGGCGTGCCGCAACAAGTCGGGTAGACGGGTAAACGGGTAAGCGGGTCCGCGAGCGGCGGGACCCCTTGCCGTTTTACCCGTTTACCCGTTTACCCGTTTACCCGTTTACCCGTTTACCCGTTTACCCGTAAAAGGAAACGCCGCCCCTTTCGGGGCGGCGATTCAACTTGTTAGGCAGGTCGGGCGGTCAGCCCGTCACCAGCCTCATGGCAATCAGCCCGAGCGAAAACGCGCCCACGGCCAGGGCCACGACGGCCGCCGGTGACAGGTTCATGTCCTTCTTCCACCACGGCGCGATCGCCGTCGCGGAAGCGGTCTGCGGCAGCGCCGCCATGATCCGGTCCGCAAGGTACGGAGGAGTCACCACGCGCCGGCGGCGGTCGGTTTCCTCTTCCATGCGGTGCCAGAACTCCAGCGAGCGCGCCTGCTCACCACGCAGTCCCGTCGGCTCCGGAGCCTCGCCGTCGAGCCAGCGATGGACATGATCCAGCGTTGCGACCGGAGGCAGTGGTACCTCACGATCCGCCAGTGGGGCATTGTTCTCGCCCGACTGCTTGCCACCCTCTCGGGCAGCCTCATCGCGCCGATTCGGCTCGTACATATCATCCAGGTTCACGCGTATTTCTCCTCTAATAGTGCCTGGAGCGCCTCACGTGCACGATGTACGCGCATTTTGAGTGCCCCCACCGTTGTACTCAGTAGCTCTGCCATCTCTTCGTACGAACGACCCTCGACATGTTTCATGACGAATGCTTCCCGTAATGAGACCGGGAGGGTCTGTAACGCACGATCGAGATCAGATCGCAGTTCCGTCAGGTCCAGCTCTTCCTCGGGATTTGCATAACCGGTTGGCTGGTCATCTTCGTCGTAACTCAGGTGCGTCCGACGAATGTTTTTCAGCCAGTCCTTGCAACCGTTGGCCACGATGCGGAACACCCAGGCATCGAACCTTCCTCGTACCTCAGCCAAATGGCTGTAGGCTTTGATGAAGGACATCTGCAAGATGTCTTCCGCGACGTCGGGGCTTCCGGTCATCCCGAGCGCGTGCCGGAACAGCGGATCGGAGTAACGGTGGATGAGGATGGAAAAGGCATCACGATCGCCCGAAAGCACTCGAGCGATGATCTCCTGATCCGCGTCAACCTGGTCTACCTGATCGGCGGGCACCGTCGATTTCACGGCAGCATCATAATCCTTACGCCCACCTCTTGATAGTCCCGTAACACCGGGCTGCGAAACGGCATGCGTTGTCACGCCATGTAGACGATTCCTGGCCCGCAGCGTAACAGGATCGGTCTTTCGCGGGCATCAGGGGGTCCGGGTGAAGGCGCCCCACCCCTCGCTGCGAACCAGCGCGCCGTGTTCATCCAGCTTTGGGGGGCGCCGGCGGACCGTTCCAGGCACTGATGGTGTGATGCCGGTCACAGGGCTTCCCGGAATTTCGGCCAGTGCTTCCTTCACTGAGCGAACAACACCGCACGGCACACCTGCGCCGGATAACGCGCCTAACCAGTGGGTCGTTTCCGCGGTCTCGAGGCGATCCGCGATGGCGGTCACGACGCGATCGCGCTGCGCGAGACGCCCGGCGTTCGTCTCCAGCGCGGGATCGCTCGCGAGGTCCGTCAGACCAAGTGCAACGCAGGTCGACTTCCATTGTGCGTCGTTGCCGACGGCGATCACGATGCGACCGTCCTTCACGGCGAACAGCTGGTAGGGAACGAGATTCGGATGCGCATTCCCCCACCGGCGCGCGTCGATCCCGGTCACGAGTGCGTTCTGCGCAACGTTCATCAACGCCGCCGTGGCCGTATGGCGGAGCGAGACGTGGACCTGTCGTTGTTCTGCCGGCAGTGGAGTTGACGCGCGATCGCGAGCGAGTAAAGCCCCAAGAATCGCGATCGTCGCGTCCTTCCCTGCCATGATGTCCGCCAGTGCGACTCCAACCTTCATTGGTTCGCCATCGGGGACGCCCGTGATCGACATCCAACCGCATTCGGCTTGCACCACGAAGTCGTAGCCGGGCCGGTGACTGCCGGGTCCGAAACCCGAGATGGTGCACCAGATCAACCTTGGATTTCGCTCCAGCCAGTCGGCTGCCTTTACTCCCAGCGCTTCCAACGATCCGGGCCGGAAGTTCTCGAGCACGACATCAGCCCCCTGGATCAGTCCGCCGAGCACAACCAGGTCTGCGGGGACATGAAAGTCCAAAGCGACAGACAGCTTGTTGCGGTTACAGGAGAGGTAGTAGGCGCTTTCGCCATCCGGGTCGAACGGTGGTCCCCATCCCCGCGATTCGTCTCCCTGACCGGGTCTTTCGACCTTGATGACGTCGGCACCGAGATCGCCGAGTGTCATGCCGCATAACGGACCAGCAAGAACCCTTGACAAGTCTAGGATCTTGACGTTTTTCAGGTCGATTGGCACTTAAATGCTCCCTTATTGTCGTCTTACTGTCGCCATATTCATGGAGCTGCGTTATCCGCGGTATCAGCCGTAGATACCGCTCGACGTCCTTGCGTATGTCTCAAGTCATCATATACTTAGCGCCGCGTAAAACCCACGAAAGCCTCGCGACCAGTCCAAGCCACCTGAACAAGGCTCAGCGACTGGCCGGCGTCCCGCCGGAACAAGCTCCCAGCGCCAGGCCGACTCCCCACGCTACAATGACCGAATCGGCAGGCCCGAACGACACCGCGCCAGAGCCTGGCGAAGCTGCGCCACCTCCGGTTCCTCCAAAGAGGAGCCCGGGTCATCGCGGTCAGGACGTCCGCGACACGGTGGCTGAACTCGCCGCGCGTGCCCACGAAATCAGTCTCGAGGCCGGCAGCAAGATGTCCGGCGCGTTACGAGACGTCATCGGCGCGGCGGCCGGAATGACCGCGTTCGCCGTTGAAAGCGCCCGTGACCTGGTTAACTACATGGTGCGCCGCGGGCAGATGACGCAGGAAGAAGCGGACAAGCTCATTCGCGAAGCCGAGGAAGCCAGCTCAAAGCGGGCAAAAACACCCAAGGCCGACAAGCCCGCTGCCGAACCGAAAGCAAAAGCGTCCCCGAAGCCGAAGGCACCGGCCGCGCCAGCGAAGAAGGCACCCGCCGCCGCCAAGAAAACCGCACCAAAAAAGCCGGCCGCGAAGAAGTAGTTCGTCACGTTCGCGCGGCGTGCGCACGCGCGCGTATCGTATGCCCATGGCTGTACTCGTCGCTCGCGCCCCTGCCCGCCTGGATTTTGGAGGCGGTTGGACGGATGTGCCTCCCTATAGCGATGAGCGCGGCGGGTGCGTCTGCAATGTGGCAATCGAACTCCACGCGATCGCCACGGTCCGTTCTCGCGTTGGTGCCGACGCGAGTGCGGAACAGAATTCGAGTCACGAGAATGCTCTCGCCGCGGCGGCCGTGCGGCGCGCCGCAATAGCGGACGTCAGCGTGGACATGGAGGCTGAATATCCGGTGGGCGCTGGACTCGGTGGATCGTCGGCAGCCGGCGTCGCGGCCCTCGGCGCGCTCGCGGCGTGGAGGGGACAACCCATCGATGCAGCGCGTCTCGCCGAAGAAAGCCGACGACTGGAGGTCGAAGACCTCGGCATCGCCGGCGGCCGGCAGGATCATTACGCGGCCGCAATGGGTGGTGCACTGGGCTTGTGGTTCGGTGGCGCGGTGACCGCGCGTCGGATTCCGCTCAGCGACGAACTGATTGAGCAGCTGAATACGCGCTGCGTCGTTGCGTACACCGGCCAGTCACGAATTTCGGCAAACACCATCACCGCGGTGATGGATGCGTATCGCGCGCGCGAACCACGAGTCCTGGAGGCACTCGATCGACTACGCGATCTCGCGGGGCAGATGGTTGTCGCGCTCGAATCGGCCAACGTCGATGCGCTCGGTCACCTGCTGGGCGAGCACTGGGTCCATCAACGGGGGCTGGATCCGGCGATCCCCACCCCGCTCATCGACGCGATCCTCGCCGACGCCACGGCCGCCGGTGCGCTTGGCGGCAAGGCGTTAGGCGCTTCGGGTGGCGGGTGCGTCCTGGCCATGGCGGGTGAAGGGCGCATCGAAGAAGTCCGGCGCGCAATGGGTGAGCGAGCGCGGTTGCTGCCGGTGCGTATTGCCCGGCATGGCTTCCAGATCGTGCGACGATCCGCGCCGGCGGCCACCTCATGATCCCCACCCCTGGCGACGCCATCGGGTTGACCCGCCTTCTGGTGCGGGTCGACTCGCGGAATCCGGGCCTCGTCGCGGGTGCTCCCGGCGAAGGCGATGTGGCGCGCATCCTCGCATCCGTGCTGGAGGTGTGGGGTTTCACGGTGTCACTGCAGCAGGTGGCGGATGGGCGTCCAAATGTCGTGGCTCGCATCGGAAAGACCGGCGGCACCGGCCGCTCGTTGATGTTCAACGGCCACCTCGATGTCGTTGGCGTCGATGGCATGACGCACGCCCCGTTCGAGGCCCAGACCACCAACGGCAAACTGTTCGGTCGCGGAGCGACGGACATGAAGGGCGGCGTCGCATCGATGTGCGCCGCAGCGTGGCGCGCCGCGCAATCCGGCCTGGGAGGCGAGATCATTGTTGCCGCGGTGGTGGATGAGGAGTGGCAGAGCGCAGGCACGCGATGTCTCATCGAGCAAGGCGTCAGGGCTGATGCTTGTATCGTTACCGAACCGACGCGCCTCGCGATCGCACCGGCGCACAAGGGATTCACGTGGACCGAGGTGACGTTCACCGGCCGGGCGGCACACGGCAGTCGCTACGACGTCGGCATCGATGCGATCCGCCATGCGGGACTGCTGCTGGCGGAGCTCGACCGGTTCGAGCGCGAGGAACTCGTCAGGCACACGCATCCGCTGCTCGGTCATGCGTCGCTGCATGCCTCGGACATCTCCGGTGGGAGCGGCTGGTCGACGTACCCCGACCGCTGCTCGCTGACCCTGGAACGGAGAACCGTGCCTGGCGAGTCGCCTGACGACGCCGTGGACGAGATGTCGGACGCGCTGGCCCGCGTGACGAAGCTTTCCCCCGCGATAAACGGGACCGTCAGGCACGTGTTTTCCCAATGGCCGAGCGACGTGGCGGTCGACGCCCCGATCGTCACCGCACTGTCCGCGGCCATGCAGGCCTGTGGGGAGACCGTGACGATGGAAGGCCTGTCGGCATGGACCGACGCCGCGCTGCTGAATGCCGCGGGCATCCCCGCGATCTGCTACGGCCCCGGGGATATTTCGCTGGCGCACTCCGCCACCGAGTGGGTCGCCGAGGAGGAGATTACGCGCGCGACCAACGTCCTCGAGCGCCTCGCCCGCGATTGGTGTGGAGCGGCCTGAGTGGCGCACCTGACACCGGGCGATTATGACCGTCTCGAGCGGGCGGTGATGGACGGGCGCCGAATCGCACTCGTCAGGCACGGGCGAGAGATCGTGGTCATTCCCCTGCGGCTGTTCATGCGTGACGGCCGTGAAGTCATCGAGGCGCGACACCCGACCACCGGCGACCTCATTACGCGGTCCATCGAGGATCTGGATGCGGTGGAGATCGTTCCGTGACGGGCGCGGCACCGAAAGCCGACGCGCTGGTCGCGATCTATGCCGATGAGTCGTGCCTCGGCAATGGTCGCGAAGGAGAGAACCCGGGCGGCGTAGGCGTGCTGCTCGAGTTCCGCCAGCGCGCCGCCGAGCAACTCGTCAGGCGGGATCTGTGGATTTCGGAACCCGCGACGACGAACAATCGCATGGCGCTGCGATCGGTCATCGAGTCCATGGCGGCGCTCGGCAGGAAGGGACGCCGTTTTCGCGTGGTGTTCACGACGGATTCCCGGTACATCGTCGACGGCATGACCCAGTGGGTGCACGATTGGGCCAGGCGCGGCTGGAGCAGGAAGAGCGGCCCGATCGAAAACCTGGAGCTCTGGCGGCAGGCAGTGAACGCCGCCAGCTCGCACGCCGTGTTCTGGCGCTGGGTCCGCGGGCACGCCGGCCACGCGCAAAACGAGTACGCCAATGACCTCGCGGTGCGCGCCGCCGGCGCCCAATCGTCCTCGGGTGGACTGGTGGAATCGGGATTCGACGCCTGGCTCGCCGACAAGGCGTCAGCGCGGAAGCCTGTTGCGCTGGAATCATTCCCCGAGGCGGAGCTTTTCCAGGCCTCCAGGACGTTACCGACCACTCAGTCCGTCAGTCCGTGAGTTAGTCCCCCAAGGAGGTTGCATGGGGAAGTTCTTGCTTGTGGGCCTGGCGGTGGTCATCGGATACAGCTTCGGGTTCCGGGACGCTCGCAAACACTCGGACAACATCCTGGTTCGCGCGGTCGACAAGATCAGCACCGCGTTCGGCGCGACTCCAACTAACGACATCGACGCGGTCATGACCAAGGTTGAGGGGAAGAACTGATGGATGAAATGGACCGGATGTTCCGTCGCCTCGTGCATAACGTGCGCGCCGGATTCCCCGATCTACTGACACGGTCGTTCGAAGTTTCCGCGCTGTACCAGACGTTGATTCCGTACCGCCTCAATCGCACTGAGCTGGGTATCGATTCCGCCGAGGAATACGAGCTCACGGTCATGCGGTTGCTTGCGGGCGGCCGCGGGCTGCTCCACGGCGATCCGGATATGCAGGCGGCGTTGCAGGCCGAGCTCGAGTCCCCGAATCCCGACTTGTCGATCTTCCGGGCCTGGGCGACCGCCTCGGTCTCGATCAACGCGGCTGCCGTGCGCTCGCTCGACAGCCAGTCCGCGCTCGCGGTCCGCACGCCAAGTCCCGCCGCCTCGACTCGTCAGGCAGAGATGGCTGGTCGCGCGACACTGGAACTCGCGACATCGGTGGCATCTCCCTCGCTGTCCCCCGTCGCGCACGTTTCGTCCGGTCGGACGAGTGCCCCGGTCGCTACCCCACCGGAAGTCCGGACCGCTCCCGCACCCGTCAGCGTGGCTCCGCACCATCACGGTCCGGGTTGCCGGTACTGCGCCGGCGAGCTCCCCGAGGGACGGGACGCGCATTTCTGCCCGCACTGCGGCCAGAATCTTTCCGTGAAGCAATGTCCAGCCTGCAGCACTGAACTCGAAGTCGAGTGGCAGTTCTGCATCACCTGCGGCCGACAGTCGGAATAACCCCTCAGCCGCGATGCGGGGCGCGCGCGTAGCGCGCATATTCCCGGTGGACCCGCTCGCGTCTATTGATGGCCTCCGATCCTTCCGCTCCGGCGGATCCACCGGGTAGTTCGCTCGCTCCGCTCGACCGGGCGGCGCTCGAACGCGTCCTCGCTCGCGCCACAGAACTCCAGGCCCGGCTCGCTGACGCGCCTGACGAGTTGACGGAGAAGCAGCTGCTCGACCTGGGCAATGAAGTGGGCATTCCGGCGGAGCACATGCGCCAGGCGCTTGCCGAAGAACGGACCCGCGTCGTGCTCCCTGAGGAAACCGGTGTCGTCGGCTCGTGGTTCGGCTCGACGATGGCTGCTGCATCGCGCGTGGTTCCCGGTACTCCGGCCGAGGTGCTGGCGCAGATCGATTCCTGGATGCAGCGACAGGAGCTGCTGCGCGTCCGGCGTCGCATTGGCGAACGTTTGACGTGGGAACCCAGGCGCGACTTCATGGGCACCATGCAAGCGAACTTCAACATCGGCGGGCGTTCGTACGGGCTGACCCCGGCGGCTGAAGTCGGCGCGACAGTTGTTCCGGTCGACGCGTCACGCGTGCTCGTACGTCTCGATGCCGACTTCGGCCAGAGCCGCGTACGTAACGTGCGATGGGCGGGTGTCACGGCCGGCGCCGGCGTGACGTCGGGCGCCGGGGTTGTTGCACTCGCGTCGTTGTCTGCTGAACCGGGCGCGCTCGTTATCGGCGCAATTGTCGGCAGCATCTGGACGGCACTGGCAGGATTGGGCGCGACCGCCATCGCGCGCGCGCAGCGGCGCAAGATTGCACGTGGCCAGCTCGCGCTGGAACAGATTCTCGATCGGCTGGAACACGGCGAAATGCGAACGTCGCGTAATCCACTGATGGACTTTCTCTCCTCGGTCCGGTGACTCCGGGCGTGGGAAACCGCCTGGCTCGCAGGAGCGTGGTCCCCGCGCTCCTCCTCACTGCATTGGCCACGCCGGCGCAGGAACGCGTCGTCTCCGCGGCGCCCGCCGCCCGCGTCAATGGTATCGTGTACGATTCGATGACGATGCGACCGCTGGCGGGCGCGCTCGTCCAGCTGGCGCTGGTGCCGGAGCCGAACCGGATCTCCTCGATCCGCTCGCAGCCTACCGATTCCCTGGGACGATTCGAGTTCGACCAGGTGCTTCCCGGGACCTACCTGCTGGGGTTCCAGCACGTGGCGGTCGACTCGTTAGGCCTCCGCAGTCCGCTGCAGCGAATCGATGTGCGGACGGCGTCGACCATTCGCGCGACGATGTCAGTACCGTCGGCAAAGGCGATCATCCGAACGGTGTGCGGGCGCGAGGCTGGACGCGATTCGCTGGCGGTACTTCTGGGCAGCGTGCGGCATTCGCGTGCCGACACTTCGCTCCCGGGCGCGTTTGTTTCGCTGCGCTGGGGAGAAGTGATCCTCGGCGGCGGTGGGAGCATGCAGCGCTCGACGCCGATCGTGGATTCATTCGCGAACGACGAGGGATGGTTCACGGCATGTGTCCCGGGCGATGTACCGATGACGGTTCGCGCCACTCATGGCACGGACCTTTCCGGAAACGTCGAGCTGGGCGTGCCGGCGCTCTCGGTGCTCAGACGTGACCTCTATGTCGGCGCGTCAGTTGCCGAGCTCAGGGCCGCCGACACGGCGACGTCAGGCCGGCCACTGGGAGAACGCATCGTCGAGCGGGGACGGGGTGAGTTACGCGGAATCGTGCGGACGCTGAACGGCCAGCCTATTCAAGGGGCGCGCGTCGCGATGTTCAGTGGCACCGGCGAAACGGTGACGAACGAGCGTGGAGAGTTCGTGTTGCAGGGGCTGCCGTTCGGCTCTCAAACAATAGAAGCGCGAGCGATCGGGTTCGTTCCCGGACAGGAGATTGCCGACATCGTCGAGTTCCGGCCCGAGCTCGCCGAGTTTGTCCTCCTGGAGATCGACGCCTACCTGCTCGACACCGTTCGCATCGGCGCGGCGCGACAGTTGGAGGCCGCCGAGCGAGCTGGATTCGAGCGACGGAGGCGGTCGGGGACAGGTTATTTCCTCGACGAATCCGTACTCGATACACTGAAGGCGAACAGCTTCAAGGAACTGGCGCGTCGCGTTCCGGGAATCCGCTTCACGAGGGGCAATACGCTCGCCGATACGTGGCGCGAGCACCTGGAGTTCACCAGTGGCCAGGCTGGACCCTGTACGCCAATGGTCTACCTCAACGGCGCGCGTCTCGTACATGGCGCGGACCTGGATGAGATGATTCATCCATCTTCGGTGCGACGGATCGAGGCGTATTTCCGCGGCGTGGCCGTTCCGGCCGAATTCGCATCGAACCAGACGTGCGGAGTTCTCGCCATCTGGACTGCTCCGCGACGCCGCAACTGATGAGACCAGGAAACAGGAAGCAGGAAGCGGGAAACAGGGGAGGAACGAAACGTCTGGATCGAGAGGGCCCGCCAACGACAGTGGTGGGCCCTCAATCCTTCCCTGTCTGCTGCCTCCTGCTTCCTGTGTCCTGGCGTTTCACGGCACTTGTGCGGGAGAGCCCGCGGTCCATCTTGCGGGCGCCATGAGGATCACCGAAGACACGCCGATCGCCACCAAAGCGCCTAACGAATCGCTGGCGCTCATGCTCGGCGGGGGTGGCGCCCGCGGTGCGTACCAGGCCGGCGTATTGCGGGCCATCGCGAACCGGTTCCCCGCCCTGCGGCTTCCGATCCTCACCGGAATTTCGGCAGGAGCCGTGAATACCACTTTCCTGGCGGCACAGGCGCTCCCGCTACCCGAGGCGACGGAACAGCTGGTGCGATTGTGGCTGAGCCTTACGCCCGATCAGGTCTACAACGTCCGGGCCCTGCCGCTTGTGGCCAATGTCGGTCGCTGGGGAATGCGCCTCGTCGGCGGTGGCCGGGACGGGCGCGAACCGACGCGCGGACTTTTGGACACGGCTCCGCTCCGCAACTTCCTCCAGAAAGTGCTGCCGCAGGACGCCGACGGCGCGCTGCCCGGAATCCAGCATAACATCCGCAGCGGACGGCTCGATGCCGTTGCATTGTCGGCAACGAGTTATACCACCGGCCAATCGGTCACGTGGGTCCAGGGACGCGACGTCACCCTCTGGCAGCGGCCTCAGCGCCGGAGCGAGCTCGCAACCATCGGCGTGGAGCATGTCATGGCGTCCAGCGCGCTCCCGATGTTGTTCCCCGCCGTGCGCGTTGGCGCCGAATGGTACGGAGACGGCGGGGTGCGCCTAACGGCTCCGTTGTCGCCGGCGCTCCACCTCGGCGCGACGCGGATCCTCACGATTGCCACCCGGTATTCGCGATCGCGCGAGGAGGCCGATCGCCCGCTCACGCCAGGGTATCCCCCGCCGGCCCAGGTGCTGAGCGTGTTGTACAACGCCATCTTCCTCGACCTCATCGACGAGGACATCCTCCGGCTGCAGCGCATGAACCGGCTGCTCGATGAAGTGCCCGACCATCAGCGCGAAGGGATGCGACTGGTCGAAATCCTCGTATTGCGGCCATCGCGCGACCTGGGAAAACTCGCGGGCGAGTTCGAGCCACGGCTCCCGCGTGCCTTCCGCTACCTGACTCGCGGCCTTGGAACGCAGCAAACGTCGAGCCCCGACATCCTGAGCCTGCTGATGTTCCAGATCGATTACCTGCGCGCGCTGGTCGAACTCGGGGAGCGCGACGTGGAGGCCAACTTCGATCGGATCGAGGCCTTTGTGGGGAAGCCGGCGGCGCTGTAGCACTGTCGCGACGGGAAATCCGCGCCACACCACAGGCGTTGGCTGAACGAGCTGGACCTTAGCACGCAACGTTCCAGCGGAAGTCGTTTAACAGCACCACTTTAACCAAGTTCGTCCGGCCCGTGCCAGCGACGGCATAGACAGTGCTTGTGTGACGTGCAGCACGCCGGCCCGGTTTAAGCTTTGTGGTAGCCCGCCCGCTCTCCACATCGCGCCGGAGAAATCTGGGGCCGGGTTCGGCGAGCACCCCTTTTGTAGTACCGCAGTGCGACCCCCTTTCCGCACTGCTGTAACGGGCCGGGGCCACAGACCCCGGCCCGTTTCTCTTTGCGGTGCAATTGGTACTATAGCGATGACCATAACACCGCTCGAGCAACCTGTGAGCACACTGGATCCCGAAGACGCTCTCGCTGGACCACTGTACCTGCTGGCCGGAATGCTGGTGTTCGTGCCGTTGGTAGACTTCATCCTCACCATTCCGCCCGCGGAATGGAGCAACGCGCGCTGGCGCTTCGATGCGGTGGGGCAGTTGTCAGGCTACACCCTGATCCCAGTGCTCGGAATCGCGGTTGCACTGGTGGTGTCGGCGATCAGGAAGCAGTACTCGCTGCAACGCGGGCTGGTGATTGGCTGCCTGACGATGGCAGCCATTATTCTCGTGCTGTCGATTGCGTTCCTTCAGGATATGGCTGACGCGCGGGCATATGTCACTTCCGACGCCATGCCGGCTTTCTCGAGCGCGACGACGCGTGCCATCATCAAGCTCCTGCTCACGTCAATCAGCCTGGCATATCTCGGCTGGCGCTCGCGCCGGATGATTCCGGCACCGGTGCGTCAGAAAACGCCGAAGCCGGTGCACGTCATTTCCAAGTAACGTCTTGCAACATCCTGCGGCCGACCGTTGCGCGAGAACGTGCGCTCGTCCTCTCGTCACTTGCCTGTCCGGACTGTCTCCGCGATACTGACAGTCAGGCAGCGGAATACGACGCTGCCGGGCCCGGAGGATTGAATGCTGTTCGCGCGGCTCCTCGAATCACAACGCGCCGCGGTTGCGACTCATGCCATGTTCGAAGGCGCCGGCGTCAGTGCGCTCGTGCATGGCCTGCTCATTGGCGGGTACCTCTTCATGACCCGCGATGTGGCGCACGTTAGGCCCGAGCCGGACGACACGTTCACGCCGGTGCAGTGGCTCGTCCCGAAAGACCGGCTGCCAGGCCGGCCGCAGCGGGAAACGGTGACGTGGACGACACTCGCCGAACGGATGGGCGAGGGGTTCGCCGACGACGCACAGGCAGAGCCACGTGACGAGCGCCGGATGGAAGTGGTGCTTCCCGATGGAAAAGCGGCGGACACCGACGCAGCGCAGAAGAAGGAAGAGGTTCAACCGCCCATCGCGCTCGGTGACTCGATCATGACCGAGTTCATGGTCGACAGCGCCGTCGTACGCTATGAGGATGGTGCGGCACCGGCGTATCCGGAGTCGATGCTCAGGCGCCGGATCGAAGGGTCCGTGATCGTTCAGTATGTGGTCGATACGCTCGGCCATGCCGACACGACCACATTCCGTGTCATCGCGGCGACGCACGCCGATTTCGCGCAGGCGGTCAAGTCGACGCTTCCGCGCATGCGCTTCCGCCCCGCCATCATGTCGAATCGGTTGGTGCCGCAACTCGTCCAGCAGCCGTTCGCGTTCAAGATCCAGGACACGACGTTGTTCCGGAGACCGCCAGGTAATGGACGCGGCGGGCCGCGCTGATCGGCGCTACTTATTGCCAAGCGTCACCAGCTCCCAATAGGAATTCCAGCCGGATTCCTGGCGCCGCGCAAAGTCATCCAGCGTTTGCACGAGCTGGGTGCTGACGTGTTCCGGGCGATTCAGCGGATGCGATTGACCAAATCCTCCGCCGAAGAACGACCTGATGATCACCGAGCGCTCGTTTCGTGGAAGGCGCGCTGCATGTTCGGCAAACGTGGAGAATGACCCGTCGCGCCAGATGTACATCTCCACGTTGGAGACATAGAGCGCCGAGACGCGTTCGTTTCGCGCCGAGACTTCCCGTGAAATGGCGGGGAACGCCTTCGAGCCGGCGAGGTTCCCGACGACGGGAATCACGCGGTTGCGCCCCTGAAGGTCCTTCAGGAAACGCCAGCTGTCTTCACTGGCCAGATAGCTGGCCTTGTTGCCCTCGAGGTCGCGCTCGAGGATGAGTTGCCGAAGGGTCGGATAGTAGTACCGGGGAGATCGTCCGCTGCTCGTGAAGCGGAGATCGAGTCCCTGACGAATGAACTCGTTATGAAACCGCCGGATCGTCGACGTATCTGCCACGGCAAGCGGGATTCCGTACCGGCGTACGGTGGCGATGATCGAATCCGTTTCGGCGCCGTTGGGGTCGACTGGCAGGCTGTCGACGGAGTTGAGAATCGAGTCGACGGACACGCCGTCCCAGGTGCGCACGCCTGGGGGAATGATCCGGCCGGTCCACCGTGCCAGGTACTCGAAGCGGTTGGCGGATCTCTGGAAGAGCGCCTTGAACATCAGGTGCATCAACATGTTGTCGCGCCGGATGTCGATCATGAACGCGACGCTTGGCCGGATGGCGGCGATGTAGGAAAAGTTCTGGTCAGGACCGACACCGATGTACGCGCCCCCGCTTACGCGACCCGACCGGAGGTGGCTTACGGCGTGGAGATACGACGTTTCGTTGGATATCAGGTTGTCGGAGTCGAAGTATCCGGATGGTTCCGACAAACGGGCGACGGTGCCGGCAAACGTGGTGTCGTCGCGGATGGTAACGATCTGGATCCCGCGCGTGGCCACACCGCGCGCGAAGCCAACGCCCGACACCGCTACCAGGCCGCAGGCAGCGAGGAGAACGCGCGCCGTGCCTAACGAAAACGTCTGAATGGCCATGTCGTTCTCCGAATGCCGTGCGATTCTTGAAATCCGGAAACGCTGATCGCGCGAATCGGACGGATTACGCGAATTGAGTTTCCTTTTTACCCAATGAACGCTCTCCGGGAGATCACTGCCACGCGCCCGGCTCTCATGGTCACCCTATGCGTGATTCCGCCGCGCGGCAAGTGATGCGGGACGGCAGGTAAATCGATTGCGGCAGCCCGTATGGACCGTCATTAGCTTTCTGTCGCCTTTTTGGCCGCAGCGACCCCACCAATCAGCCCGACGCGACACATGTACTATCGCGAGCCTCGCATCTCCGTCCTGGCGCGACCCGCGTTCACGGAACCGGATCACCTGCGCGTCCAGTGGATCGGCGACAGCAGCGATGGCGAACGGTTGGCGGAGTTCGCCGGACGTCTCTGCTACATGAGTCAGCGGAACCCGGCCAACAGGTCTACGTCGGAATACCTGGAAAACATCAAGAAGCAGGCGCACGGAAGCGTCCTTGAGCACGCCAATTATTCCCTGCTGCTCGAAGGCGTGAGCCGGTCGCTCACGCACGAGCTGGTGAGACACCGCGCCGGTTTCGCCTACTCCCAGCTGAGCCAGCGGTACGTGGATGAATCCGTCGCTGACTTCGTGATTCCGCCGGCCATCATCGGGGATGACGCGGTGGAATCGCGCTGGCGTACCCAGATGGAAGACGCGCAGAAAGCGTACGTCGCACTCGTCGAGCAGCTGATGGAGCGCTACGCCTGGGTCGACGATCGCGTGCACCGTCGCAAGATGGCGCGAGAAGCAGCGCGTGGCGTGCTTCCCAACTCGACCGAAACGAAGATCCTCGCGACCGCCAATGTGCGCGCCTGGCGATCGATGCTCGAATTGCGCGGCGGTGAAGGCGCCGAGCTGGAGATTCGCCGACTCGCGGTTGCCATTGTCCATATCCTCAAGAATGAGGCGCCGGCTTTCTTCTCCGATTTCGAAGTGTACGAAGCGGCTGATAAGCGCGAAGCGGCACGATCAGGCTTCCACAAGGTGTAATTGGGCAACGGCACCTGACCTTCAATCGGCGTCCTGAGTGATTTCTGCGGCTTTTACACGGAAGTGTGCGGGTGTTCTTGCCTGTGCCCTGCTGGCGTTCTCGTGCAGTGATGATGATCCGGTCCAGCCGCCGGGCAGTTCGGTAGAAGTCCTCGAGATCATCCCCGCGAACGCGTGGCTTGCGGTTGGAGGATCACTCCCACTCGCGGCAATAGCCAAGGATTCGGCTGGAGAGGCTGTCGATGAAACGATTGTCTGGACTTCGTCGAATCCGCAGGTCGCAACGATTTCTCCCAACGGCGGCTCCGTCCAGGCAGTCGCGATCGGATCTGCAACGATCACGGCTTCCGTCCTGAGAGGTACCGTCGCCGCGACTTCAACGATCACAGTTACGGCATCGGCACCACCTCTCACGTGGAGCGTGGAGCAGGAAGGCATCACCGACGCGTCACTGCTCGGCGCGTGGGCCGACCCATCATCGAGCTTTGCCGTGGTGGTCGGTCAGGCCGGTGTGATCATGGAATCCACGAACGGTGACTGGCGGCTGGTCCAGCAACCCACGCTGGACGCGTTTACCGGCGTGTGGGGCACGAGCGCGACCAACGTCTTCGCCGTCGGCACCGGCGGCATGATCTTCCGCCGCACGGCGACCGGTTGGAGCCGGATGCAGAGCCCGACCAACAACGCCCTCCTCGATATCTGGGGACGTTCGGAAACGGAGATTTATGCATCGGGCACCGACGGCACCGTCCTGCGCTGGAATGGCACGTCCTGGTCGGTGCTCGGCACGGGCCGGGGGTGGGAGCTCTGGGGAATCTGGGGCTCGGCGCCTAACGACTTGTGGATGGTCGGCCAGAACGGCGTCATCGTGCATTATGACGGGACCTCGTTCAACGCCGTTTCGTCGGCCACTGACCTGCTGTTGCTCGGCATCTGGGGCTCGGGAGCCGACGACATCTGGGCGGTCGGGATCAGCGGAGCCATCCTGCATTACGACGGCGCCGGCTGGAGCTTCGCCCAGTCACCAACCACGCGGAACCTGTTCGGTGTCTGGGGGCGTGGAACCGGCGATGCGTACGCTGTCGGGAATACGGGATTGATCCTGCGGCTGACGGGGAACACGTGGACGGAAGTGCAGAACGTGGGGTCCGGTCAGAACCTGCGCGCGTTATGGGGCGACAACGTTGGCCGCATCGTCACCGCCGGTTGGGACGGCACGGTTATCCGGGGCGCGGCGAATTCCTGGACGACTGAAACGACATCCCCAGCACTCGTCACCGTCTGGGGACCCGCTGGCGGACCCGTATGGGCCGCCGGCGCTGGTGGTCTGCTCTTCCGCCGGGGCGCAAATGGCTGGGCACAGGAGGCGCTGCCACCGTCACATGCGCTGTTCGGGCTGCACGGGACAGGCCCAGGCCATGTGTATGCCGTCGGCGACACAGGGACGATCCTGCGCCACAACGGCACCTCGTGGATTCGCGAACAGAGTCCAGCACCGGTGCTGCTGCGCTCCGTGTGGACGGCGAACAACGAACTTGCGTACATCGTCGGTGAGTTCGGCACCATCCTGGTGTCTACGCCATCGGGGTGGGCGCAGATGGCGAGTCCGACCGGCGGATTCCTGCGTCACGTCTTCGGGCTCTCGCCGACGAACGTCTACGCCGTCGGTGACTCGGGTGTGATCCTGCGGTTCAACGGCAGTCAGTGGTCGCGCATGACGTCGCCGACAGGCGAACTCCTGCGGGGTGTCTGGGGAACCGGGCCTAACGACTTGTTCGCGGTCGGGGAAGCGGGAACCATCCTCCGCTACGACGGCGTGCGGTGGTACGCGATGGCCAGCCCGACGACGAAGGCGCTGCGCACGGTGTGGGGCGCCGGCCCCACCGACGTGTTTGCGGCCGGTGAGGACGGCCTGTTGCTGCACTTCAACGGCGCGTCGTGGACACCGCTCCAATCCCCCACTCAGCGACTGCTGGTGCAACTGTGGGGCGCGCCGGGGTCGACTGACGTTTATGCGGTGGGTGTGGTGACGACGATCCTGAGAGGATCGAGGTAGCAAGAAGCAAGAAGCGAGAAGTTTGGCAGACGTCTTCTTGCGTCTTGCTTTCTTGCTTCTTGCTTCTTGCTGTAAAAACCTATTCCTCGACCACTTCCTCCTTCTTCTCCTTCGCCGCCTCCTCGATCACCTTGTGGGCCGCTTCGGGTGGCATCTGCTCGTAGCCATGGAACTTCCGGGAAAACGTTCCGCGGCCGTGGGTCATCGAGCTGAGGTCGGTCGCATAGAGGTGCAGTTCCGCTTGTGGCGCGTGTCCGCGGACGATGCTTCCGCCGCCATTGGCCGACTCTGTGCCGAGAATATGGCCGCGTCGCGCTGAGAGATTGCCCATCACGTCGCCGAGGTACTCGTCGGGCGTCGTGATGACCACCTCGTCGATCGGCTCGAGTAAAACCGGCTTGCACTTGGGGGCGACGCTCTTGAACGCCTGGATGCCGGCCATCTTGAACGACATTTCGTTCGAGTCGACCGAGTGGTACGAGCCGTCGTAGACCTCGACCTCGAAGTCGACCATCGGGTAACCGGCCAGCACACCGCGCACGGCTGATTCCTGGACTCCCTTGTCGACTGCCGGAATGAACTTGGATGGGATGGACCCGCCAACAATGCTGTCGACGAACTTGTAGCCGGACCCGCGGGGCAACGATTTCATCCGCACCCAGCAGTCGCCGAATTGCCCGCGACCACCAGTCTGTTTCTTGTGTCGTCCCTGTCCTTCCCCCTTTCCGGTGAGCGTTTCGCGATAGGCAATGCGCGGCTTCCCGAGTTCAGCAGAGACACCGAACTTCCGCTTGAGACGCGCCATCGCCACTTCGACGTGACGCTCGCCCAGGCCGGCGATGATGGTCTGGTGCGTTTCGGGGTTGTAGTGAGTGCCGAACGTGGGATCTTCGTCATGAAGGCGGTGCAACCCGAACTGCAGTTTCTCCTCATCGTGGCGCGCCGTGGCATGGACAGCAAATTCCGCCACCGACTCGGGAAAGCGGATCTGCGGCAGGCGAACCGGATGATCCCTGGTCGACAGCGTGTCATTGGTATGGGTGTTCCGCAACTTCGCCACGCACCCGATGTCGCCGGCGCATAACGCGGGAACCTCGATACGATCCTTGCCCTGTGCGATCGAGAGGTGCCCCAGCTTTTCGGCGCCGTCGCGCGTGGCGTTGAAGACCTCCTGCCCGTTGACGACCCGGCCCGAAAATATGCGGAAATACGAAACGTCGCCGATGTGCGGCTCCGAGTGCGTTTTGAAGACCTGCGCCGCGAACGGGTTCGTATCAACCGCGTGGATTTCGACGGTCTTGTTTCCTTCCGCGCCCTTGAACGCGTGAATCTCCTCCATCTCGTACGCTGACGGCATCAGCTGCACGGTTTCGGTCAGGAGCTCCTTGATGCCGATCATGTGGTCGGCGGAGACGCAGAAGAGCGGGAACAGGTCTCCGCGCTTCATTGCTTCCTTCATCCCCTTGATTGCTTCGTCGCGACCAATCTCGCCGCCCTCGAGATACCGCTCGAGCATCGCGTCATCTGTGGCGGAAATAGCCTCGATGAGTTCCTGGTAGTAGCGCCCGACGTTGTCCTGCTCGGACTCCGGAATCTCGGTCTCTTCGTATTCACCCGAGCGCGAGCCGGCTTTATAGACGTAGGCCTTTCGCGTGAACAGGTTGATCACGCCGTGGAAATTCGCTCCCGCGCCAATGGGGACTTCGACCGGGATCACTTTCGCAGTAAGGCGATCCTTCACCTGCTGGTAGGTCCGCTCGAAGTTCGCGTGCTCCTTGTCCATGAGGCTCACGACGAACAGCACGGGGTCGTCCGAGTCCATCGCCGCCTTGAACATCTTTTCGGTGCCGACCTCGACGCCGGCCGTGGCGGACACGAGACACAGGGCGCCGTCAGCGGCGGCCAGTCCGGCAATCGCGTCGCCCTGAAAGTCGAGGTAACCCGGAGTGTCGATCAGGTTGACCTTGACGCCCTGCCACTCGGCGAACGCGCAGGAGACGTTGATGGAGTACCCTCGTTCGATTTCTTCCGCAGTGTGGTCGGTGAGGGTCGTCCCGTCCTTGATGCTACCCCTTCGTTTACTGGATCCGGACACGAAGGCGAGCGCATCGACGAGTGTTGTCTTTCCGCTGGCCCCGTGTCCCACTACCGCGACATTTCGAATTTCCCCCGCCTTGTACTCCTTCATAACCGCATTCCTCGCTGATGAAGAGCGATGTTCCGCCCGTGGCGGCCTGCTTGGAGTAGCCTGTTCCGTGAGATGGGGGGCGTCAAGAGGACAACACTTTACATGCTGTGAGGACTCGGTGAGCTGACGGCGGAAGTGACGGTTCCTGCGACGCTAAACGCAGAGGCCGCGAACTTTCGCTCGCGGCCTCTTCAATCGGACAGATCAGGATCGTTCTCTAGTCTCCTTCAGTGTCAAATCCGTCGGTTTGTCGATACTGCTCGAGCAGGTCCCCTCGAGCCCCCGCACCCGCGGGTAAGGTATGCGACGTCAGGGTGAAACTGATCGCACGTCGCGCGCCTTCCGGCCAGTCCGGCATGGACAAGCCTGCGACGAGTCGTCGTATGGTCGAGCCGCATTCTTCCAACAATTGATTCGCCGTGACCCGGATGACATCGGGAGCAATCGACACGTCTCGCGTAACGAGCTGACCAGTTTGCTCATCCCGCCACGCTGCGTCACCAACCGCCCCGCGCTCCGGCCAGAGCCCGAGGTGGCGAATTACATCAACACGTTCCAACGTCTCGCGTCGCGATTCCATCGCGGCCGCCAACGCCAGGGCCAGCGACTCCGACGTAGCTTCGCCGTAGAGCGTCACCACGTCACGAGTTGGCTTTTCGGAGTTGAGCGGACTCGGAACGGAGTTCACGTGAGCGAGCACCGTGGAGTGTTCGGACATTTCCTCGAGCATGACGAGGACATCCATCTCCCCCAGCCCCCCATGTTTCGGCGGTTTGTCCTTCGCGAGTTCGCGGAGCGCCGGTGTGCGCGTCGTCGATTTCACGGAGTCAAAGCCTCCTGAGCGGTAGACCCTAGTAGCACGTGATTGGACACAAATGGAAGCGTAGCGTTCCAACCCCGTCCATAAGTCGCCGCAACGTCATTGAGTTGTAACGGAATGGCGCTGCAAGAATCGCGTCATTCGGCGCGGGACAGAGCCTGACCGGCGAGGAGGCCGGCGATCATCAGTGCCACGCAGAGCGCAGCCTGAACAGAAGGCATCGAGGCAAACTTCACGGCCCCAAGCGCGGCTGGAACCATTGATCGTGCGAGAAACGACGCGCCGAGTCCCACGAGCAGCGCAAACAGGACAGTGACGGCAGGTGTCTTTCTGTAAGACAGTGCTGCAAACGCAATTCCCCAGAGCACCATCCACGACGTGTGCGCGGCCAGGCCAGCGGCTGTAGGAATCAACCGCGGCGCGTCCGCGACGCCCATTCCCTGCATCACCTGATACCCCAGCGTCGCGAAAGGACCCGACCAGTCGTTATGACGCGCTCCAAAACCGACGATCGCACCGCCAGTGGCAGCTGCCGCGATCAAGCCAGTTCGAACGCCGAGTCGAATTCGTGAAGAAAACACGCGCGAATAGAAGCAGTGCTGAGACTGACGCTCAAGGGAAGAACCTGCTCAACTGCTTCATTTCGGCTCAATTATCCCGCAGTAGTTGTCCGTGAGCGAAAACGGGTCGATAATAGTGGCGAAATGAACTCTCCGCAGACTTACCGCACCGCTGGCATTCTGGTGGTCGAGGATGCCCCTGACGTACTCAACGTTCTGGAGCGCACGCTTTCGGACAACGGCTACATCGTGAACACCGCGACCGATGGTGAGGCCGGTCTTGCGGCAGCTCTCGACATGAAGCCCGACCTGCTGATCCTCGATATTGGACTTCCGCTCAAGGATGGCTACCAGGTCGCGCGTGAACTGCGAGCACGGGGATACACGTCGCCGGTCCTGATGCTGACCGCCCGCGATACGGTATCCGACAAGGTCGAAGGATTGGACGCCGGCGCGGATGATTATCTCGCGAAGCCGTTCAGCTACGACGAACTCCTCGCCCGTGTGCGCGCTCTGCTACGTCGCTCGGCACTCCGCACGGATCAGGCGATGATCAAGGTCGCCGACCTGGTCATCGATCCATTCTCACGCGACGTGCGCCGGGGGAACCGCGAGATCAACCTGACGCAGAAGGAATACGCGCTGCTCGAATATCTCGCGCGCCACGCTGGCCGACCGGTCACCCGGGAGCAGATCTCGCAGCAGGTGTGGAAGCAGGATTTCGACCCCACGACCAACATCGTCGACGTCTACATCAACTACGTCCGGAAGAAGGTGGACGTCGACGGCGAGGCGAGCCTGGTCCAGACTGTCCGGGGCGTTGGGTACATGCTCCAGGGCTGAACTACAGGCCAGAGGCCAGAGGCCACAGGGCACGGGGCACGGGGCACGGGGCACGCGGAACGGGGGGCACAGGCTTAACGAAGGCTCGGGCCCGATCGTCTCTCATTCACGCAATCAGGGACGGAGGGGAAGTCATGCGGCGAGCCGGTCCACTCGTAGTGACGGCGGCGGTCATGTTGACCGCTGGGGCGTGGTCAGTGGACTCCGTTTCGGGGGCGGTTACGCGCGTCGTGACCGCAGCCAGGGAGTTGACGGCTCGAGAGCAGGCGCATCATGTCCTCAACCGGCTGGCATTCGGGCCACGCCCCGGTGATGTCGAGCGGGTGGTCGCGATGGGGGTCGATCGCTGGATCGAAGTGCAGCTCCGCCCCGATGGCATTCCGGATCGCGACACGGAACGGTTGGTGGCGACCGCGTTTCCCGCGATGCGGCAGTCCGCGAGCGCACTCCTTCGTGATTATCCACCGCGCAATGCGCAGCGTCTGCAGGCC
>Ga0209485_1000084_pt1 | contig 31379 bp, 18 predicted proteins | sample NCAS100_FD_187516 | JGI IMG/M metagenome (GOLD analysis project Ga0209485, IMG submission 187516) | Agricultural soil microbial communities from Utah to study Nitrogen management - NC AS100 (SPAdes) (version 2) | ecosystem: Environmental > Terrestrial > Soil > Agricultural land | place: USA... | reverse complement strand
GGCCGGCAACCTGACCAACCAGGTGCGTAACATCGCCGAAGTGACGACCGCGGTCGCGCGAGGCGACCTGTCGCGCAAGATCACGGTGGAGGTGAAGGGCGAGATCCTCGAGCTGAAGAACACCATCAACACGATGGTGGACCAGCTCAACGCCTTCGCATCAGAGGTCACCCGGGTTGCCCGCGAAGTGGGAACCGACGGGAAGCTCGGCGGTCAGGCAGCAGTGCCTGGTGTCGCGGGCACCTGGAAAGACCTCACTGACTCGGTGAACGCGATGGCGTCGAACCTGACGGCGCAGGTTCGAAACATCGCGGCGGTGACGACGGCAGTCGCGCGAGGCGACCTGTCGCGCAAGATCACCGTAGACGTGAAGGGTGAAATCCTCGAGCTGAAGGACACCATCAATACGATGGTAGACCAGCTGAACTCGTTCGCGTCGGAAGTGAGCCGTGTGGCACGCGAAGTCGGTACGGACGGAAAGCTGGGCGGACAGGCCGAGGTGCCCGGCGTCGCCGGTACGTGGAAGAACCTGACCGACAACGTGAACTCGATGGCGTCGAACCTGACGGGTCAGGTTCGAAACATCGCCGAAGTGTCGGTAGCGGTCGCGCGCGGCGACCTGTCGCGCAAGATCACCGTGGACGTGCAGGGAGAGATCCTGGAGCTCAAGAACACCATCAATACGATGGTGGACCAGCTGAACGCGTTCGCGTCTGAAGTGACGCGCGTGGCCCGCGAAGTCGGGACCGAGGGGAAGCTCGGTGGACAAGCTGAGGTGCCGGGCGTCGCCGGCACGTGGAAGGACCTCACCGACTCGGTGAACCTGATGGCGTCGAACCTGACGGCCCAGGTGCGTAACATTGCCGAGGTGACGACGGCCGTCGCCGGCGGCGACCTGTCGCGCAAGATCACCGTCGACGTGAAGGGAGAAATCCTCGAGCTGAAGGACACCATCAATACGATGGTGGACCAGCTCAACTCCTTTGCTTCCGAAGTGACGCGCGTGGCGCGCGACGTGGGAACGGAAGGAAAGCTCGGTGGACAGGCGGCGGTGCCTGGCGTTGCCGGTACGTGGAAAGACCTCACGGACAATGTGAACCAGATGGCCGGCAACCTGACAAACCAGGTGCGCGGTATCGTGCGCGTGGTGACCGCCGTGGCCGAGGGTGACCTCGAACAGAAACTGCAGGTGGAAGCGAAGGGCGAAGTCGCCGCGCTGGCCGACACGATCAACAACATGACCGGCACGCTGGCGACGTTCGCCGAACAGGTGACCAACGTCGCACGCGAAGTCGGCGTAGAAGGCCGGTTAGGCGGCCAGGCCAACGTGCCCGGCGCTGCCGGGACGTGGAAGGACCTCACCGGTAACGTGAACCTGCTCGCGGCCAACCTGACGAACCAGGTGCGCGCCATCGCCGAAGTGGCGACCGCGGTGACCAAGGGCGACCTGACGCGTTCGATTCAGATCGAGGCGTTAGGTGAAGTGGCCGAGTTGTCGGACAACATCAACACGATGATCGACAACCTGCGAGCCACGACGGAGCGCAACGAGGAACAGGACTGGCTCAAGACGAACCTCGCCAAGTTCACCCGCATGCTGCAGGGTCAACGCGACCTCGTCACGGTGGGCGGCATGTTGCTGAGTGAGCTCGCACCGCTTGTGGGATCGCAGCAGGGCGCGATCTACCAGGTGAAGCGCGCCGAACCCGGCGATCCGTCGGCGTCTTCAGTGCCTAACCTCGTGCTGCTCGCCGGTTACGCACAGGGAAGCCGCCAGCCGATCCACCTGCAGTTCGGCGAGGGGCTCGTCGGACAGTGCGCGGTGGACAAGCAGCGCATCCTCCTGACGAAAGTCCCCACCAGCTACGCACGCATTCACTCGAGCCTCGGCTCAGCGCGTCCGACCAGCGTGGTCGTACTCCCGGTGTTGTTCGAAGGCGAAACGAAGGCCGTCATCGAGCTCGCCTCGTTGACGCCGTTCACCGCGACGCACCTCACCTTCCTCGAGCAGCTCACGCAGTCGATCGGCGTCGTGCTCAACACGATCGAAGCGACGATGCGGACGGAAAGCCTGTTGCGTCAGTCGCAGCAGCTCACATTGCAGTTGCAGACCAGGCAGAGCGAACTGCAGCAGACAAACGAGGAGCTGGCGTCGAAGGCGAAGCAGCTCGCCGAGCAGAACGTGGAAGTGGAGCGGAAGAACAAGGAAGTCGAACAGGCCCGCCGCGCGCTGGAAGACAAGGCAGCCGAGTTGGCGCTGACATCGAAGTACAAGTCCGAGTTCCTGGCGAACATGTCGCACGAATTGCGGACGCCACTCAACTCCATCCTCATCCTGGCGCACCAGCTGCGCGAGAATACATCCGGGAAACTGTCTTCGAAGGAAGTCGATTACGCCGGCAACATCCACTCGGCCGGTAACGACCTGCTGACGCTGATCAACGACATCCTCGACCTGTCCAAGATCGAGTCGGGCACGGTAACGGTCGAAGCCGAAGAGATCCTGTTCTCCTCACTCAAGGAGAACGTGGCACGCACGTTCCGCCACGAGGCGGATTCGAAGAACCTGGCATTCACGATCGACATCGATCCGTCGCTGCCTCCGTCGTTCACCAGCGACCCGAAGCGCCTGCAGCAGATCCTGAAGAACCTGCTGTCGAACGCGTTCAAGTTCACCGCGCAGGGCCACGTGTCGCTCAGCGTGCGCCACGTGCCCAGTGGCTGGTCGCCGGATCATTCGGTGCTTCGCCATTCACATCGCGCAGTCGCATTCAGCGTGGCCGACACCGGTATCGGTATCGCGCCCGAGAAGCAGAAACTGATCTTCGAGGCATTCCAGCAGGCGGATGCCGGCACGAGCCGCAAGTATGGCGGCACGGGGTTGGGGCTCGCTATCAGCCGTGAACTCGCCGGCCTGTTAGGCGGTGAGATCCGTCTGACGAGCAGCCCGGGTGAAGGCAGCACCTTTACGCTGTACCTGCCAGATGCATACGAGGGCCCGGCTCGTGGTGCCGGAACCATCACTGAGCCGGGCGTTCGCGTCAACACTCCACCGCCGATCACGCTCTCCAGCATCGTCAAGAGCGAGGAAGTCATTCCGGACGATCGGGACGACATCCAGCCGGGCGATACTGTCCTGCTGATCGTCGACGACGATCCGCATTATTCGCGCGTCCTGCTCGGCCTGGCGCGCGACAAAGGATTCAAGGGAATCGTCGCGAATCGCGGCGGTACCGCGCTCGCGCTGGCTCGCGAGTACCAGCCAACCGCGATCACGCTCGATGTCTTCCTGCCCGACATGCTGGGCTGGACGGTGCTCAACAACCTGAAGCTGGATCCGGCGACGCGGCACATCCCCGTGCAGATGTTGTCGGTGGAAGAGGAGCGGCAGCACGGATTGTCGCACGGCGCGCTGTCATACCTGGTCAAGCCGGCGACAACCGAAGCGCTCGAAGGCGCACTCGACAGGATCCGCGAATATGCAGCGCCACAGACGCGTCGCCTGCTGGTGATCGAGGACAACCAGATCGAACGCGACAGTATCGTCGATCTGCTCGCGCACGACGACATCGAAATCGAAGCGGTCGGAACGGGTGCAGATGCAATGGCCGCGCTCAACGCCGAGAAATTCGATTGCATCGTCGTTGATCTTCGCCTGCCTGACGTGAGCGGGTTCGAGCTCCTCGAAATGTTGCGCGGGCACGAGAAGATGGCCGACGTCCCTATTGTCGTGTTCACCGGCAAGGAGCTGTCGGAGGACGACCAGCTTCGATTGCAGTCTTACGCCAAGAGCATCGTGCTGAAGGACGTCCGTTCGCCGGAGCGCCTGTTCGACGAGACCGCCCTGTTCCTGCATCGCGTCATCGAAAAGCTGCCTGAAGAGAAGCGCAAGCTCATCGACAGGCTGCATGGGTCGAACGAGGTGCTCCGCAACCGTAAGGTTCTGGTCGTTGACGACGATGCGAGGAACATTTTTGCCTTGACGTCCGTGCTCGAAAACCTTGATATGGAGGTATTCGGCGCGACGAATGGAAAGCAGGCGATCGACATCATCAATTCGACGCCTGGGCTGAGCGCTGTGCTGATGGATATCATGATGCCGGAGATGGATGGCTACGAAACGATCCGACGGATCAGGCGCGATATGCGCTTTCGGACGCTGCCCATCGTGGCATTGACGGCGAAGGCGATGAAAGGGGACCGCGAGAAATGTCTCGAGGCCGGCGCCTCGGATTACATCGCCAAGCCAGTCAACACGGAACAGCTGCTGTCGCTGTTACGTGTCTGGCTTCACCGTTAGTTGCGGGCAAGGAGTAGCAGCACGTGGCAGAGCTCGTGAAAATTCTGCTGGTCGACGACCAGGTGCGAAACCTGGAGGCGCTGCAGGCTGTCCTCCATCCGAGCGGCTGCCGGCTCATCACCGCCCAGTCTGCCGACGAAGCGCTTCTGGCGCTCCTGCAACATGACTTTGCCGCCATCGTGCTCGACATCCGCATGCCGGGCATGGATGGGCTGGAGCTCGCGAAACTGATCAAGGGCCGGCGACGGACACGACACGTCCCCATCCTTTTTCTCACCGCGCACCTGATGGATGAAAGGGATGTGCTGGCCGGATATCAGGCTGGCGCAGTGGATTACCTCACGAAGCCGATCGATCCGAACATCCTTCGCGCGAAGATCAACATCTTCGCCGACCTGCATCGCGCGTCGCAGGCGTTGTCCGAGACCAACGTGCAATTGCAGCAGGAAGTGACCGAACGCGAGCGCGTCGAGAACGAGTTGCGCGAGGTCAACCAGCAGCTCGAGGAGCGCGTCGAGGCGCGCACCGCCGAACTCGTGCAAGCGCACTCGGTGCTCGCGGCCAGTGAGGAACGGTTGCGCATTGCGCTGGCCGCCGGCCGCATGGGCACCTGGGAGCTGGACGCGGCAAAGCGCGTCTGTCATCTCGACGAAGTCCAGTGCAGGCTGCTCGGCCTTCCGCCACGTACCCAGTCGATTCCACTTGATACGCTGCTGTTGCTGACGTTTCCGGAAGACGACGCCACGGTACGACGCGCCATCGATCTGGCGCTCAAGACCAACGTCGACGGTGCTCAGGACTACACGTATGAGTTCAGGATCGTCAGGCCGTCCGACAATGCCGTGCGGTGGTTGCTCGTCAGCGGCCGGACAATCCCGGTCGAGCACGGACTGCCTCGCCGAATCGGTGTCACCTTCGATATCACCGATCGCAAGCGGGACGAGCATACGCTGCAGGAGGCCGACCGCCGCAAGAACGACTTCCTCGCAACGCTCGCGCATGAGCTGCGCAATCCACTGGCGCCGATCCGGAATGCGGTCGAACTGCTGCGCATGAAGAGCCAGCTCCCCGTGGACAAGCGCGGCCCGGCCGAGGTCATCGACCGGCAGACGCGAGCCCTGACGCGACTCGTCGATGACCTGCTTGATATCTCGCGTATCACGCAGAATCGGCTGGAGCTGCGCCGTGAGCCGGCGAGTTTGTCGGCGATCGTCGAGGCGGCGATCGAATCGAGTCGTCCGCTGATCGATTCAGGCGGTCACACACTCGAAGTGAAAGTGCCTGACGAGCCCATTGTGCTGCTCGCGGACGTGACGCGGCTGGCGCAGGTGATTTCGAACCTGCTCAACAACGCGTCACGGTACAGCGACAAGAAGGGTCACATTCACGTTGACGTTCGACGGGAAGCCGAGCAGGCCGTGGTGAGGGTGACCGACGAAGGGATCGGTATACCCGCGGCGATGCTGAATCGCGTATTCGACATGTTCGTACAGGTGGACCGTGCCCACGAGCGGGGGCGCGGTGGGCTTGGCGTGGGACTGGCGTTGTCGAAACAACTCGTCGAGATGCACGGCGGGACGATCACCGGACACAGCCCCGGACCAGGGCTCGGCAGCACGTTCGAGCTACGCATTCCCATTGCTCCTGAGGTCGAGGCCTCGGTCCGCGCGATCGGAATGAAGGACGACTTGCCCACGTCGCGATTCCGGATGCTCGTGGTCGACGACAACAAGGATTCTGTCGACAGCCTCAGTACGTTGCTTCGTTTGATGGGGAACGACGTGCACATGGCGTACGACGGCGTGGAGGCCGTCCACGCGGCGCATATGTACCGGCCGGATATCGTCCTGCTCGATGTCGGCCTTCCCTTGCAGAACGGATATGAGGCGGCGCGCCTCATCCGCAGCGAACCGTGGGGCAGCAGCGTCGTCCTGATCGCATTGACGGGATGGGGCCAGGAGCAGGATCGTCGCAAGTCGCGAGAGGCCGGGTTTGATCACCACCTGGTGAAGCCGGTCGACCCGAAGGCGCTGATGGTCCTGGTGTCCGAGCTATTCCACCGTTCACGCGGTGTCGTTCCGATCGTACCCGGGACGCCATCGGTCCTGACGAGCGAGTCGCGTTAGGCGCCGTTAGTGCGCGGCATACCGCCGCGCGAATTGCTCAACCGTCATGGGCTCGATTCCAAAGCGCGACGCAGACTGGCGCCACTCCGGGAACGGGCGATTGGTGATCGTCATCCAGTAGCCCATCGACGCCAGGCGGGCGGCGACTTCATTGAATGGCCGTACCACGTGCCGGGCAACGTTGAGCACCGGTGCCGGGATATGCCGGCGCTTCTCCGGGACGCCCAGGGCGCGCTGGATGGGAACCGAGAACTGCACCAGCGTCACCTCGCTCGGTCCCCCGATGTCGATCACCTCGTTCTGTACGCGCTGGTCGCGGAGCACGGCGAGCACGAACGACGCCACGTCCTCGATCGCGATGAAGTTACAGACCAGGTTGCCCTTCCCGAATATGGTGGCGACGGGCGCGGGCGTATCGGCGTTCCCGAACAGCACGCCGGTCCAGATGTCCATATACGCGCTGGGCCGGATCGCGACCCACGGCACGCCACTCTCCTTCACGATGTTCTCGACGCGCACCTTGACCCGGAAAAAGTCGACCGGACTGTCGGCGGTGATGTCGCGAGCGGACACGTGAATCCACCGCCGAACGCCGGCCGCCTTCGCGGCGGCGCCTAACGTGCGGTACATGGCCTCGTCGATCCGTAGCGGACTGGTGTCACCCTTGCCGAGGATGTTGTTGGCGGTCGTCACGATTTCCGTGACACCTGCGCAGACGCGATCCATGGCAGCGCGATCGAGCATGTCCGCGACCGCCGTCTCGGCGCCAAGCTTCTTCGCCGCTTCGAGCTTCGCCGCCTGACGCGACACCGCGCGGACGTTGCGTCCTTCCTCACGCAACCGCCTGACGATGACGCCGCCGAGAGCTCCGGTGGCGCCGGCGACCAGGATCAGTTCATTGCTCATGTGTGGGCGTTTTGGGCAATGGGGTCAGATTCGATTGATCGGGCTTGGCGTTAACGTTGCTGCACGGCTTGATCAATCGAGTCTGACCCCATTGCTGCTTTTCCTCTCAACCGCGTTTTCTCCTGCTCGATATACCACTCCGCTTCACGCAACAGCGCCTGCGCGTCGAACACGATGCCGTCGCGGATGGTCCAGGCCACCCCACCGTGCTTCCATTGCTCGTGACGCGGCACAACGCCGTAGAATCCGTAGCCGCGGCCGTACATCACCTTGAAATTGTCGATCGGGTTTCCGTTCACGACGGCGAGGTCGGCCCGGCAGCCGACGCGCACTCCACACTGTTCCGCCATGCCGAGTGCCTGCGTCGCATTGGTCGTCGCCACCTTGATGACGTCGATCGGATGAATTCCGGCCTCCTGCATCAGTTCCAGCTCGCGGATGAGGGCGATGCCTCCGATCTCCCCTTCGTCGCTTCCCGCGGTGAGTAATCCGCCACGCTCGTGGAACGTTTTCACCCATTTCATCCAGATGCCGAAGTTCTTCTTCCAGTTGATCTCGTCCGAGGTTTTCCACTCGCGCTTGAAGGAGCCGTGGACGCTGGTGTCCGGGCCGGCCGCGATCTGACTCGGGTGCATGAAGGTCTCCTTCACTGGAAGACCCGCGCGACGCCACCAGTCGCGGTTGTCCTCATACACCGTCATGGTCGGATTCCAGTTCGTGCCGTTCCTGATCATCAGGTCGATGACGGCGCTGAGCTTTTCGGGATTCCTGTCAGCTTCGGACCAGAGCATGCCGGCATGGCGAAAACGATCGAGCTCATCCCAGTAGTTGTAATCCGTCGGAAAGTTCTGCGAGCCGCCTAACGCGGCGTCGGGAATCCCGTACCAGTGCTCGATGCTGCGGACGCCGGCGCTCGACGCGATGCGGGCATCGCTCTCCGACACCTTCAGGTCGACCATGGTGAACATGCCGAGCTTCTTCCCCTCGTCGGCAATCGCTTCCATCACCTCGGGGTAGTGGCCGGGACTCTTCGAGACCTTGATGCAGTTGGCACCGGCCTGCTTGAACTCCCGCACCATCGTCCGGGCCTTGTCCGGCGTGTTCCCGATCTCCCACTCGCGCAACGGTTGCGGCCAGCGCAGGCAAAGCACGAGGCGCGGCCCGACGACCTGGTTCCCCTCGATCAGCTTGCGTTGCTCGGCCATCCGCGCCATCCCCGCCCCCGTGCCGGCGTCGCGGACTGTGGTGACTCCATGACCGAGATAGATACGGTAGACAAGGTCGAGCGCCTTTGCACCGAGGTCGCCGTTAGGCGCGGGCAGGTGAGCGTGCATCTCGACCAGGCCGGGCATGACGTATTGGCCCGTGGCGTCGATGATCCTGTCTCCCGTCGCGCGCGGCGCGTTGCGGTAGCCGGCGGCGTTGACGGCATCCATCGGGATCATGTCGGTGATGACACCGTTTTCGATCACGATGTCGACGGGGCCTTCCGGCGGCATGGCGCGGTTGGTACCTGGTGTACCGCGTCCCGAGAGCACCGTAGCACCGCGAATGATCAGCCGGTTGACTCGCTCACCGCGCGTGGTGCCGAGTGGAATCGTCGTGGGGCCGTTGTTGGGAACGGCAATGTTCTCGCGGACGGTTTGTGCGCCGGCGCCCGAAGCAACAAACAGCAGGCTGACGGCTGCAAGCAAGCGAGGCATCTCTGTCCTCCAAGGCGGATCAAGTCCGTACTGCCAAAGCATTAACCACAGGGGACACAGGGGACACAGGGACACAGACGTTGTCCTTGTGACGGTCAGATGACGGGAATGTCGAACCCTCCAGTATGGAAATCAACGACATCACGGGCGAGATCGTGAGTGCCGCCATGAAAGTACACACCGCTCTGGGGCCGGGGCTGTTCGAAAGCACAAATCAGTTGTGCATGCGCCATGAACTGCACGTCAGGGGATTGCGCGTCGAGCACGAACAGGCGCTACCCATCATATATGTATGGCGATCTGAGAATCGAAGCCGGCTATCGAGTTGATCTGATCGTGGAAGATCTCGTGATCGTAGAACTGAAGTCAGTCGCAAAGCTCCTGCCCCTTCATCAGGCACAGTTGCTGGCATACCTGAAGCTGAGTCGACGCCGAGTCGGTCTCTTGATCAACTTCAACGTCCCCCATCTTCGTCAAGGAATCAAAAGAATGGCGAATTGACGGTCCAAAACATCTCTGTGTCCCCTGTGGCCCCAGTGGTTAAAAGCTTTTGACGTTCAGCATTATCCGCAGCGGGAGCCTGCAATTACGTTCATGCGCCCTGCGAGCACGGATGCTATGTCTCGGTTCGAATGTTCACCGTCATGAAGGGCCTGATTACGACTGGCATCGCGCGGTACAGGAGGCAGATTTTGAGTCTACCGTCCGCCACCGTCAGGAGCCCAGCATGAGAGCGCGCCACCTCTTAGCCCTCGCCCTTCTCGCAACTCCAATCCGCGGGTCTACCGCCCAGACTGTGGGACAGGCCGATCCCCGTCTCGAAAAGTTGAAAGCCGAGGCCCTGACGGCCGTCGAAGGAAAGGCCAAGATGGTTCAGGAAATCGTCGACATGCTGTTCTCATTCGGCGAGCTCGGCTTTCAGGAATTTGAAAGCTCGAAATACCTGACCGGGATCCTCGAGCAGAACGGCTTCAAGGTCGAGCGTGGTGTGGCCGGAATTCCGACGGCATGGGTCGCGAGATGGGGCTCCGGTAAACCTGTCATCTCGCTCGGCTCCGACATCGACGGAATTCCCCAGGCGAACCAGAAGCCCGCTGTTGGTTATCGCGAGGCACAGGTGCCGTTCGCGCCGGGACACGGCGAGGGACACAACTCGGGCCAGGCCGTAAACATCGCGGCCGCGATCGTGGTCAAGCAGATCATGGAACGCGAGCGGATCGCAGGAACGCTCGTGTTGTGGCCTGGTGTCGCCGAAGAGCAACTCGGCACAAAGGCGTTCCTCGTCCGCGCCGGCATTTTCAAGGACGTCGACGCCACGATCTTCACGCACGTATCGAGTGACCTTGGCGTCTCGTGGGGACCGCAGGGCGCGAACGCGCTCAACTCGGCGGAATTCCGCTTTCGCGGGCAGACCGCGCATTCGGCCGGCGCACCATGGCGCGGCAAGTCCGCGCTCGACGCCGTGCTCCTCATGGCAAACGCGTGGGAAATGAAGCGCGAGCACCTCGAGCTGCCGCAGCGTTCACACTACGTCATACCGGACGGCGGCGACCAGCCTAACGTCGTACCGCAGACGGCGTCGATCTGGTTCTACTTTCGCCACCTCGACTACGAACGGACGCTGCCAATGTTCGAGGCGGCCCGGAAGATGGCCGAGGGTGCCGCGCTGATGACCGACACGAAGGTCGACACCGTGATGATCATCGGCTCGGCGATGGACCAGCACTTCAGCAAGTCGATCGCCGAGACGATGGGGAAGAACATCGTACGCGTCGGCATGCCGAAGTGGGACAACAACGACCTGACGCTCGCCCGGGCGCTGCAGCGTGAGTTGGGCGTTCGTGAAACGGGCCTCGATACCACGGCGAACGACGCGCGGCCGCCAAACCTCAACGCGGTGCGGACGGGCGGCGGATCCGACGACATCGGCGACGTGTCATGGGTGGTGCCGACGGTGACGCTGCGTTATCCAGCCAACATCCCGGGCGGCCCGGGGCACAACTGGGCGAACGCGATCGCAATGGCCACGCCGATCGCCCACAAGGGCACACTGCAGGGCGCCAAGGTCCAGGCGCTCACGCTGCTCGACATGTTCCTCACGCCGAAAGTCATCGCCGATGCGTGGGATTACTTCCGCAATGTGCAGACGAAGGACCGGAAGTACATCCCGTTCATCCGTCCGGTCGACCAACCCGCGATCTGGCTCAACGCGGACATCATGGCGAAGTATCGCGATGAGATGCGGAAGTACTACTACGATCCGACGAAGTACAAGACGTACCTCGAACAGCTGGGAATCCGCTATCCAACCGTACGAGGCATCACTCAGTAGGGCACGGGGCACGGGGCATGGGGCATGGACCCCGCCGCTCCCCATGCCCCATGCCCCATGCCCCATACCCTATGCCCAGAAACGCCCCACTCGACCTCCCGCCTGACGAGTTCCGGCGACTCGGTCACGCCCTGGTCGAGCGGATTGCGACCCATCTTGAAGACGTCGCCGGGAATCCGATCACGCCAGGTGATGCACCGGGTGACATTCGCGAGTTGATCATGCAGGGAAGCTTACCCGAGAAGGGTGTGGATCCCGGAACCCTGCTCGAATGGACATCCGAGCTGTTGTTGACCCACTCGCTCTTCAACCTCCATCCAAAGTTCTGGGGCTACATCACCGGCTCGCCTGCCCCGTTAGGCATGCTGGGCGACCTGCTGGCCGCCACCGTGAACCCGAATGTCGGGGCATACGTCCTGTCCCCGGTCGCCACCGAGATCGAAAAACAGACGGTGCGCTGGATCGCCGAGTTCATCGGGTTCCCGGCCGACTGCGGCGGGATCATGGTGAGCGGCGGGAACATGGCGAACATGGTGGCGTTTCTCGCCGCGCGACGGGCCCGCGCTCCCTGGGACGTGCGCACGGAAGGGTTACGGGGCGGATCGGCGCAGCTCACCGCCTACGCCTCACGCGAGACCCATACCTGGATCCAGAAAGCGACCGACCTGTTTGGCCTGGGACTGAACGCCATCCGCTGGATCGAGACCGACGACCAGCAGCGGATGAACGTCGACGCGCTCGAGCGGGCCATCATCGCCGACCGCGACGCCGGTCACGCGCCGTTCATCGTGATCGGAACGGCAGGATCGGTCAGCACCGGCGCGATCGACCCGTTAGGCGACGTGGCGGCGGTGTGCAAACGGCACAATGTCTGGTTCCACGTCGATGGCGCGTACGGCGCTCCTGCCGCCGTGCTGCCCGAAGCGCCGGCTGACCTCAAGGCCCTGTCACTGGCGGACTCGGTCGCGGTCGATCCGCACAAGTGGCTGTATGCACCCATCGAAGCCGGCTGCACGCTGGTGCGGGACGCGACCCACCTCGCGGACGCGTACAGCTTCCATCCCGCCTACTACCACTTCAGCGACGGCGGCGACGGCGAAGTGCCGACCAATTTCCACGAGCTCGGCCCCCAGAATTCGCGGGGCTTCCGCGCACTGAAAGTCTGGCTCGCGCTGCAGCAGGCGGGACGCGAGGGCTACATCCACATGATCAGGGATGACATCGCATTCGCCAGGGCGATGTACCGCGCCGTCGAGAAGCATCCGGAGCTCGAGGCGTTCACGCTGGGATTGAGCATTGCCACCTTCCGGTTCGTACCGTCCGACCTGACCCTCACCGGCGCAGACCGCGAACAGTACCTGAACGAGCTCAACACGGGGCTGGTGACGAAGCTGCAATCTGAAGGAGATATCTTCGTTTCGAACGCAGTCATCAACGGCTCGTATGTGCTCCGCGCCTGCATCGTCAACTTCAACACCGAGCTGGCGGACGTCGAGGCAGTCCCCGAACTGGTTGTGACAGCCGGACGCGCGCTCGCGGCCGAACTCCAACCGCGCTAGACCGGTCAAACCCTTTCCTTACCGGTGTTGTCTATTTCTTCGACATAGTCGGAGAAATGATGAATCACGGCCTCGGGGAGTTCGAGCAGCTCGTGCTCCTGGCGCTCATGCGGCTGGAGCCCGAAGCGTACGGCGTCGGCATACGGGACGAGATCGAGAAGCGCACCGGTCGGAGCGTGGCGCTCGGCGCCGTCTATACCACGCTGCTTCGGCTCGAGGGAAAGCGGCTCGTCGCCACGCGACTCGGCGAACCCACTCCACAACGCGGCGGACGACGGAAAAAATACTACCGGCTGCTCGCCGCCGGCCGCCGTGAGCTCATAACATCGATCGATGCGCTGCGAAGCATGACCCGCGGCCTGACGCCCGGGTTGGAGTTGCGATGAGCCATCATTCCATCCGTCCGCCGTGGCTCGCCCTGCGCATCCTTGCCTGGCGAGTGCCGGAGCCGGACCGCGAGTACTTCATCGGCGACTTGCTGGAAGCATTCGCCGAAGAGGTTTCTCGCGCTGGCGCTCCACACGCGCGTCGCTGGTTCTGGCGGGAGACGGTGCAGGCCCTGGTCGCCCGGTGGCCGGCCGCTCCCGACGTTGGCCCGGACTTTTCCCAGGAGGCTTCAGTGTCGTTCTTCAATTCGGCGCGCGTTGCGCTGCGGTCTCTCGTGCGTGCACCGGCGTTGGCCGCGCTCGTCGTTTTCACGCTCGGACTCGGCATTGGCGCAACGACCTCGGTGTATTCCGTCGCGCGAGCCGCGTTATTTGGCGCACCTCCGTATCCGCAAAGTGAACGGGTCGCGCTGGTTTGGGAGCGCGATACCGACGGCAGTGAAAGCAACGTCGGGTATTTCACCTTCGAGGATCTGTCGCGCGATAGCGTCTTTGAATCGGCGGCAGCGATGAGCTACTGGACGCCGACGCTGAGCAACGGGTCCGAGACCACACGTCTCGCCGGCCAGCGGGTCACCTGGCAATTCTTCGACGTACTCGGCGTCAAGCCGATGTTGGGGCGCGGTTTCCTGCCCGAAGAGGACAAGCGCGGTGCAAATCGCGTTGTCGTCCTGAGCTACAACCTCTGGCGAAGCCGGTTCGGCTCGGACAGCTCGCTCGTCGGGCGTGAGATTCAGGTGAATGGACTGTCGTATCGTGTCGCGGGCGTGATGCCACCGACGTTCGAAAGTCTCGTCGCGCCTGGTGCCGAGCTGTGGGGTCCACTCGGATACGACGCCACCCTGTCGTACGCGTGTCGCTCCTGCCGACACCTGCGCATGCTGGGCCGCCTTCGTGACGGAGTGTCCCCGGACATGGCGAGACAAAAGCTCGACCTGGTGCACCAGCGGCTGAAAGAGCAGTTCCCTAACGAGTACGGCAGCACCGGCACCGTGCTCGTGTCCGTTCACGAGTTCGTGGTCAGGAAAACCCGGCCGGCGCTGCTTGCACTGCTGGCCGCGGTTGGACTTGTTGCGCTGATCGCATGTTTCAACGCGGCAAACCTGCTCCTGAGTCGTGCATTGCGTCGCGAAGGCGAGTTTGCGTTGCGGGTCGCCCTTGGCGCGTCTCAAAAGCAACTCACGGCATTGCTTCTTGCGGAAGGATTGCTGCTCTCCCTCGCGGCGGGAGTCGTGGGCAGCCTGCTCGCGGTTGCAGGAACAAACGTGGTCGTCACCCTCGCGCCGGAAGCCCTGCCGCGGCTCGATCAGGTTCGTATCGATGGAGGTGCGATCCTGTTCTCGTTCGGGCTCGCGCTCTTCACCGGGTTGGCGGCGAGCATCCTGCCGGCGTACGGTCTGCTGAGGTCCGGCCTGCATGACAGCATTCGCGCCGGCACGCGTTCGGTCGTTGGTGCCGGGCGCCATCGATTGCGCCAGGCGCTGGTCGCCGCCGAGGTGGCACTCGCCGTCATGCTGGTCTCCGGAACGTCGTTGCTGCTTGGCAGCGTGACTCGACTGCTCGGCGTCGACGCCGGCTTTGAGACCCGTGAGCGACTGACGATGCAACTCGACCTTTCAGGCCCGGCATTCAACGACAGCGGCACGGCGGAACGGGCCTGGCGAGGTGTACTCGATGCGGTGCGCGCCGTACCCGGCGTGACCTCGGCCGCACTTGCGTCCCAGATCCCGTTAGGCGGAAACTACGATGGATACGGTTTGCACCTCGAGGAACGCGCCGGCAATCCCGCGGAGGATCCTTCCGCGCAGCGGTATGCGGTGACACCCGGATATTTCGACGCGATGGGGATCCCGCTGAAGGCGGGGCGCCTGTTCACCGACGCAGACAGGATCGGCGCACCGGAGGTTGTGCTGCTCAACGAGACTGCCGCGCGACAGCTCTACCCCGACGGCAATGCGATCGGAAAGCGCCTGCAGGTTGGCGGGAGCAGGCCGTATTCGACCGTCGTTGGCATTGTCGGCAACACGCTGCATCAGAGCCTCGACGCCGAGCGTGAAATGCAGGTGTACCTCCCGTCGTCGCAATGGGGTGAAGAGGGTGGCATGACGCTGGTGGTCCACACGACCGGGCGTCCTGAATCCGCCATCGCGCCGATCAGGAGCGCCGTCCAGGGCACCGTTCCGGGAATCGCCATTTCCCGCGTCGCAACGCTCGATCGCCTGATGGACAACTCAACGGCCGATCGCCGATTTGCCTTGGCACTCTTCGCCGCCTTTGCCGGCGTTGCCCTCGTTCTGGCGACCGCCGGGCTGTATGGGGTGCTGGCGGCCACGGTCGTGGAACGGACTCGAGAGATCGGGGTCCGTACCGCCCTGGGTGCACCTCGCGGCCGCATCCTGGGACTGGTGGTGCGGCAGGGGATGTTCGTGACCGGACTCGGTCTCGTCATTGGCCTGTTCGCGACATGGGGCTCGACACGGATTATCTCGACGCTGCTGTTTGGCATAGCGGCGTCTGATCCATTTGTGCTGGCGGTTGTCATCTCCTCGTTGGGTGCGGCGGCGCTGCTGGCGTGCGCACTCCCAGCGTGGAGGGCGTCGCGTGTTGACCCGGTGATTGCACTGCGGGACTCGTAGCAAGGGGCCGGGTTCGGGGAGGTCCGGTGTGGGGACGCGCGACGTTGCTTGACCGTTTGTTCCTGTGGTCCTAACGTCGAAGTGCTTCACTCCGGAGTTCCCGTGTCCTGCATCGTCTGTTTTGGTCCCCTCCGTCGCAGCCGGTTCGCGACCTCGCTGGCTTTGTTGATGCTCGCCGCGCCAGCCGCGCGCGGCCAGGTCATTCGCGGCACGGTCAACGCCGAAGGCGCCGGTGTGCCGTTGCGAGGCGCGGTCGTCACGCTGCTCGATGCACGTGGGAATCCGGTTGATCGCCGCGTGCTCACCGATATGGATGGCTCTTTTGCCATGAGAGCCCCTTCGGCGGGCACCTGGATTATCGAGGCCCGCGCGATCGGCTATTCGCCGCGACGCACCTCAGGCCGTCCCGTCGCCGCCGGCGAGACGGTTGTCGAGAAGCTGGTGTTGCGACAGGTCGCGACACGGCTCGCCACCCTTCGCGTGGAAGCGAAGTCCGCCTGCCGCCGTGCCGGTGAATTCGACGCGGTCACTTCAGAAGTATGGGACGATGTCTGGGCCGCGTTGGCCGCCGCGCAACTGGCGCGCGAACAGCGGCTCGTCCGCGCCGAAGTGTTCGTGTACACGCGCGAGATCGACGTGGCCACGGGACTCGTTATGGACGAAGATCGGGGCGTCGCATCGGTGCTTGACGAGAGCCCCTTCCGCACCGCGCCGGCGGCGGAGCTCACCAGGCTCGGATTCTGGCAGGCGACGCTCGGGGGCGAAGTGATCTTCCACGGACTGGACGCGGCGACCATCATCTCCCCCGAATTCCTCGTCGGCCATTGCTTCAACCTCGTGCGGCGGGACAGCGCCGGGCAGACGCTCGTCGGCCTGAGTTTCCGTCCCCTGAACGAGCGACGCGCGGATGTGCAGGGACTGCTTTGGCTCGACGTGGACAGCCGCGAGCTGCGTGCGCTGGAGTTCACGTACACGGGATTGAAGCTGCGCGGACCGGCCGCCGGTGGCCGTCTCGGGTTCACTCGCCTGCCTAACGGCGTGCTGATCGACGATCGCTGGTTATTGCAGCACCCCTTCGAGACCAAACGCGCCGTCGGCCCCCAGCGCACGGGCATCGCCGCTGCCCCGGATCGCGCGATCCGGGCCGGCACAACCCTGCGTATCGGCGGGGGGTTTGTGCTCGCCGACTCGGCCCGCGTCAGGCAGTTTGCGACGCTCACGGGATTGGTGCGCCAGGCGTCCGCCCCGGTGGATGCGGCGTCGGTGGAACTGGTCGGCTCAGGGCAGCGATTCGTGACCGATTCGACCGGGCTGTTCCTGATCCAGGATGTGTTGCCCGGCACGTACGAAGCACGCGTCATGCGCCCGGGACCGGCGGAACGGGGCGGCTTCGTCCAGCACGGACAGCTCACGCTCGCCCCGGGCGACATGGCGCGCATCACACTCGACATTCCGGCGCCCGAGGCAATCTCGGCTGAGTTGTGCCCGAACATCGAACCGGGCCACGCACCGCTGTTCGTGGTGCTGCGCGAGGAACACAGCGGGAAGTCCGCGGCGAACTACCGGGTCGAGGCGCGCTGGACGCCGCCGGTCGATTCGTTAGGTGCTCCGATCGGGAAGCCCGGCGGCGTGCGCGCCCTGACCGACTGGCGCGGTGAGTTCGTCGCCTGCGACGTGCCGGCCGGGTCCAGCGTGAGCTTCCGGACCACCACCGGCGAGGCGCAGTGGAGCTTGCCCCTCAAGATCGGGGCGAAGCTGAATGTGCTCGAAATCGCGGCCGATACGTCGGGAACAGGGCGCCGGTAGAGCAAGCTAGGCTGCGTCCTGATTGCTGATTGCTGCTGCTCATGCCGCGTGCTGGTGCTGGTGCACGCGGCTCAAGCTCAAGCACGAAGCATGTAGCAGCAGCAAGCAGCACGCAGGGGATCAGGAATCACCAAGGACGAATAACCGCCATCGCCAGCCTGGTGCAATGCGAAGATCACGGCGATACTCTGCGCATTGCTTCCGCGTGCCATTGATCGAGCGGAACGTCCGGCGCGCGAATACCGTCCTCGCTGGCGCGCTTCAAGCCGGCGATTTCCATCGCGAGGTACCGGTTGTTGAGGTCGGCCATCTTCCTGCCAATCACGCCACCGAGCAGGCCGTCGAAGCGCAGCCGTAGTGTCGCCCTTGAGCCGTTAGGTGCGGGTTCAACGCTGTGGTGCGCGTGCACATAGACGATGCCAGGAATGCCGCTCGCCCACGTAAAGCTCCGGCCCGGATCGAGCGCGGTGATCTTGAACTTTGCGGGCGGTAGCTCCGGCTGGCGGATCATCGCATGGCTGCCGACGCGGAGCGGCTTGTCGAGTATCTCGACGCTGGTGACCGACGGAGTCCACTCGGCCCACCGCTCACCGTCGGAGAGCACTTCCCAAACGCGCTGCGGCGTTGCGTTGATGTCCGCCGAGATCTTGAAGTCTCTCATGTGCGGTCACGTATCCTGTGGTCGCGCCACCGAACGGGCGTAGTTAGGCGATCGGCAAATGCTAAGCGGGCGAAAGTCGGCGAAGTCGGGCTCCCGCGGTTCCAGGGGAAGTTGGCGCGCCGTGAGTCGTCCCGCGATGGGCACGAGTGTCCATCCGAGATTACGGTCATAATATCTCAGCGCCGTAGCGACTGATGGCCACTCCGTGTCATCGAGCACGATCAGACCGCCGGGGCGGACCAGTGTCCGGAGGAAATAGAGATCGACGAAGACCTCATGAAAGCGGTGGCTGCCGTCGACAAAGGCTGCATCGACGACGACACCGGTGTGCGTGAGTCGAGCCAGTGCGATGGAGGATCGCTCCGCGATCAACCTGGTGTGCGTGACGAGCCCCCGCGTCGGCGAGGGCGTCCCAGCCAGCGTTGTAAAAGGAATGCGCCTGAAACGGGTCGACGACGGTGTGGGACACGTCCACGTCGCCCGCCGCACAGAGCGCCTCTCCGATCGCGAGCGCCGAACTCCCGTACGCCAGGGCGCCGGTAGAGCAAGCTAGGCTGCGTCCTGATTGCTGATTGCTGCTGCTCATGCCGCGTGCTGGTGCTGGTGCTGGTGCACGCGGCTCAAGCACGAAGCATGTAGCAGCAGCAAGCAGCAATCAGCACGCAGGGGATCAGGAATCACCAAGGAAATAGCTGCGGATACCTCCGGCACAAAGAATCGCTGATTGCTGAGGTAGTCCCGAAGGTCTCCTCTCGCCAAGGTTCCAGCGCTGGAAACTCACGCCTGGGGGCATACGTAGCTTTAGGCACATCCACTTGCCTTTTTGCACTCGTTGCCATCGCCTTACCTGTCGCGACTCCGGTCCAGAGCCGCTCTGCATCCCACGCAAACGACGCTGAGACCGAGCGTCATTGCCGCAGCCGTTACGGTTGTGTTCGAGCGCGCCTGACCGCAAAAATCTGGAAGTCGGTAACGCGAACCGATGCGGTTTCGCCAGAGCCGCTCGAGAGCGCGATCGATACGCCAACCGCGGTGATGTTAGGCCCTGAAAGTGCCTTGAACGCCGAAGGCTGAAAGGGAACCGACTGTACCCAGTGCTTTGCTATCAGCGTGGCCTCTCCGGCGCCCGACACTCGGTCTATCACGAACTCCAGAGTGAATGAATGAGGATGAACGGGATCGAAAATCGCCTCGTAAGCCTTCTGGGGCATGTTCGGAAGATTTACGGGCGGGCTGGCCCCAACGACATTCAACCGGGCGCCATTCGCGCGTACCTGGAAGGTGACGGCGTTTCGGGTTTCGGCGAAGAGATCGTCTTCGCCGCCGGTACGCGCTCCCAGAGTGACGGCGAATTGTGTGCCCGTTTCGTGTGGTCCAGCCGGGGCAACGAACGTTGCACGCAGCCCGAGCACCGATCCCTGATCGAAGTCCGCGGGCGTTACAAACAATCCCGCAGAGACGGGCCCAGTAACGGTCACCGTGGGCCTCGTGACACCAAGAGTGATCCCTCCTTGCTCCACCGTCCAGGTCGGACTGCTGTTCGCAATCTGCGCGTCACCTGGTTTCATCGGGCCAAGTCCGAGCGGATCAACGCCGCTGTCGAGCGAGCCATTCCCGAACGTGGCATGATACACGAGCCGCAAACCCTGCGATGCGTTCGCAGACATCGGTGCGCCGTCGGATGCTCTGGCGTCAGCGATGGGGCCCGGAGGGACTGAAGGACCGGCTGGTGAGTCCGTGCACGCTGTGCCCGCGATGAAGACGGACCCCAGCGTGGGGGTCAACGCGCGCCGGATTCTTCGAATTCGTGAAGTCATCTCGAGCCCCTTGTTTGGCTCGCCAGATATATCAGCGTGTCCGAAGAACCGTTAGGTGAACCATCCGCTTTCTCGATTGGCCTCGGCCGAGCTCGATGGTTTATCGCTCGCCGTGTCGGCTGCGGCTTAGACGCCACGAGCTACTGATAACGACTCTTGAACTCCGCGAGTGAACCGACGACAAGCTTTTCGAGCACCGACGTGTCGAGATCAGCGAGTTGTCTGAAGTACAGGCATGACTTGCCCATCTTGTGCTTACCGACCTTCGACAGCAGGGATTTCTGCTTCGGTCCCTCGGCGTACAGGTAGACAACGATGTCTCGGCCGCGGATCGCGAAGCACGCGATGGGGACCTCGGCCGGTCGTCCACTGTTGTTCGTATACTTGTAGGAGCCGTACCCGACAATGCTCGGTCCCCACATCCGCGGTTTGTCGCGCGTGATCTTCTTGAACAGCGCCATCAACTCGCGGCAGTCCTGCTCCTGTTGCGTATTCGCTCGTGAGGCGATGTAGTCGTCGACGCTGCCGTCGGTGAACCTGGATTTATTCTCGGCCATTCTCGGTCAATCGACGCAGTAAGACCAGCCTTCCGCGATTTCAACGCTCACCGCCTATGGAATTCTCTCGCGACGTCTGCTGTATCGAGCCAGATCGTGTCAAAACGCCGACGCGTCACTGAACGAATCAGCCACCTGGCGGTCTCCCAGGTCCGCCCGCGCGCCCGTTTCGGATTCGCGGGGGAAGCTGCCGCCACTGTTCGGCGTTCAGGATCGCTTGTGCCTGACGCAGCGCCGACTGCTGATTCGCCTGCACCTTCTCGAGTACCGGTCGCAGCCGAGCGTTGAGCGCAGCCATGTCCGGATTCGCGCCGGCGCTTTCGACGTCCTTCATCACGACCTGCGCCATCTCCAGGTTCTTCGTGTTCAGCGAGTCTGAGACCACCTGCAGCTTTGCCACCTGGTCGGTCGACAGCTTCAGCGTGTCGCGCAAGTTCAGGATCTGCATCACCGGATTGAAGTTCGCGAGCGCGGTCGCCATGCCGGCCAGTCCGGTGCCACCCGCTCCGCCTGCGCCACCACCTCTACCACCGCGGCCACCGAACGCCGCGCCACGCACTGCATCGATAGCATCGCGCGCGCGATCGGGTCCGAGCATGAGTCGTGCGTTCACTCCGATCTGGAACGGGATGCTGATGCCGTTGGCGCCCTGGCGGGATGCGCCGAATCGCTCGTTCACTTCGTAGAGATACTTGTTCGCGACAGGGTCGAAGCCGCGCGCATACAGCAACGTGTTGTCCTGCGACCGGATCGCGCCCCATCCATGCAGGTTGTTCTGGCCGTGGAACAACTCATCGAGCCCGCCGAGCAGGTTCTGCGTGTTGAGCGACACCATGAGCCGGCGATTCAGCCCGAACACCTGCGGCCGCCAGTTCATCTGCAGCTCGAGGCTCGGCTGCCAGACGCCACGACACGAGTTGCGCCCGGCCGCGCTGCCCATCTGACTCGTCAGGCACTCGCGAATCGCCGATGGCGCATTGGCGATCAGCTTCTCCATGGCCGCGCCCACCGCCGGATCCGTCGTCGGAGACGATGCGTCGAAGATGAACGCGCGATCGTTGCGCGAACCGTCGCCGTTGATGTCGGAGCCGACCAGCGGAGTGAATGGCGCACCGGATGCCACCCGACCCGTCGCGGTGACTTCGAGGCCGAGATTGATCGGCCAGGTGAGTGAGCCGGTAATCGAGTGCCGGCGGTCGAACGAGCTCACCGCCCGCTCGCGAATGTTGGGATTCCCGGCTGTCGTGGCCGCGCCGAAACTGCCGCCGCCGCCGCCGGCGCCTCCGCCACGCCCGAACCCGCCGCCCAGTCCGCCGAACGACCCGCCCGACGACTGGTCTTCCGCCCAGCCTAACGTGTACCCGACGTTGAAGATGGCGCCGCGCGTCGTCAGCCCCTGCAGCGACATGGTGAGCTGCTTCGCGGTCGACGTGAGGTCGGACCCGACGGAGAAGACCTGCGCGAACGCCGGGTCGACTCGTGATGCCAGCACGTTCGTCACCCCGCTCGCCGGCACGATCGTCGACGCCGGCACGAACACAGGCCGGTTTCCCTCGTTTGTGAGGGTGAACTGTGGCGTCGTGTTCAGGTTGAGGTCCGTGTATCCGGTCTGGGCGATGCCGCGGGTGTAACTCGCGTCGATGGTGAAGTTGTACCGGTCGAAGATGCGTCGCTGCGCGCCTAACGAAGCGCGCCATGAGCGTGGGGCCTCGAAGCCGCGATCGAAAAGCGTAACCGCGGGCCTGGCGGCGGGCACAAACGTACTTCCCCCGTCGACACAGGTCGTGGGAATGGACGATGGGTTGAACAGGAAGTTTTCCCAGTCCGGCTGTGGGACAGCATCGCCCGTGCAGACGAGCTGCGTCTCACTGTTGGCGAGTCCGGTCGCCGAGGCGGCCTGTGAGAACAGGTTCGAGCTCACCGTGCTCCGGAACTCGCCGATACCACCGCGAATGATCGTCGGAGTCGCACCGCCGCCACGACCACCGAACATCCCGGCCAGACCACCGCCACCACCTGGACCGCCCCCGCCCCCACCCCCGCCGCCGCCGCGTCCGCCTCCTCCTCCACCACCACGACCGCCGCGCCCTTCACCGCCGGGTCCGCCGGGTGCACCAACGGTCAGAGTGAAGCCGACGCGAGGGCTCACGTGCACCTCGCTGGGAATGAAGTCCGTGCGGCGTCCAAACGAGGCGTCAACGGCCGGATTGTACTCGGGTTCCTTGCCGAACCGGCCGCCTTCGACGCGTGCGCCGTACGTGACCTGCAATCCGCGACGGGCGCGCCAGACATCGCCCAGGTACAGCGCGGCGCTCATCTGTGACCCTTCGCGCACGTTAGGCCTCAGGGTGCGCGTGAAGCTGGTCGCCTGGCCCGACTCGTAGTCAGCAAGGCTGGCGAAGGTGTAGGTGCCGAACCGGTTGCTCGTCACGTCCTGCTCGAATCCCGACAGGTTGAACAGGCCGCCGAGCTTGAGGCGATGGTCGTTGGTGAGCCATGAGACTTCGTCCGTCATCTCGAAGGTGCTGCTCCGGCCGTCTTGTGGGAGACCGGTATTCCCTCCGAACGTCAGGGTCGAGACCGCGCGAGTCGTCGCATCATCGAGGTCAGAGGCGATCTGGACGCGGCCGGCCGGCAGCTCGACGAAGGAGCGAGCCTGGTTCTTGTTGATCGAGACGTAGCCCTTGAACTCGTTGAGGAACATCCCGCCGAAGATCGACGTGTACGTCGCCATGACGCCGCCGCCCCAACCCTTGTTGGTTCCACCGGTCATCGGCAGCGAGAGCGTTCCGACGCGCGATGGATCCTGGTCGTTCCACCGCCAGTCCGCGCGTACCGATAGTGAGTGACCGTTCTCCAACAACCAGTCGAAGCGGCCGAGTCCCGAGAGATTGTCCTGGACGCGGTTCTCATTGAAGAAGGCGCCTGCGGGCATTCCATCCGCGTCGGCGATCGCGAAGAACCGCTGCACCGAATCGGGGCTCACGCCAAAACGCGCCAGCGTCGCCGGATCAGAATTGAACAGGGAAGGAAGGATGTCCTCACGGCGCCGCAGCTGCGCGGAGACGAAGCCGAAGAAGCGATCCTTGATAATCGATCGACCGAAGCCGCCGCTGAACTGATTCTGCGTATAACCCTGGGCGAGCGGAGATTCCTCATCGCCGGTGAGCACCAGTTCGTCGTCGCGCAGCGAATAGGAGAAATTCCCCTGCGCAGCGTTTGTGCCCGACCGCGTCGTTGACGCGATCTGGCCACCGGAGAACTGTCCCCGGGTGATGTCATACGTACTCGTTATGACGCGCGTGGCGCGCATCGCTTCCGATGGAACTTCGGTGGACCCGAACGAGAGCCCGTCGAGTGTGACCGCGTTCGCCTCAGGACGAAGGCCGCCAACCGAGAAGCCGGCCGCGCTGGAGTCCGAACCTCCGATCGCCACCACCTGCGGTGAGAGCAGGACGAGGTTCAGCAGGTCCGACGCATCGATGGGCAATCGGGCGACTTGCTCAGGGGTGAACGCCCGTTCGATCGATCCCGGCGTCGGAAGGTCCTGTCCGGGGCGAGGCGCCTGACGAGCTTCGACAGCGACGGTGGAGAGTCGCGTGACGTTGGCCGTCATCACCGCATCGGCGACAAGCCGGTCTTCGTCTGATAGCCGGCGCAATTCAACTGTGGCTGGCGCCATCCCAATCGATCGGATGGTAACGCGATACTCGCCGCCGCCGTCCGGAAAGAGAATCGTGTACCTACCCTGCGCGTTGGACCGCGCGCGACGCGTGACATTTGTCTCCAGCGATAGCACTTCAATTGTCGCGTCGCGGATCGGCGAGCCGTTCTCAGCCTTAACCGTGCCTGTGATGATGTCCGTCGTCGCGCCGATCTGAGCAGAAACCGTGGCTGGCACCACGGTTAGAAGGAGCGCCGCGCCAAGCCTGGCCGCGATGGAACGCAACGATCTGCTGATCAGCAAATGACACCTGAATGGTTGGGGTCCGACAGCGCCGTCTTGGACGGCGTATGACCGGATGAGTTAAGGATGGGGTCAGACCAGGGTCAGACCGGGGTCAGACCGGGGTCTGACCCTGGTCTGACCCCATATGTACTCACCTGTCAGGATGAAAGACGTGTTTGTCAGACTGGCCAGTCGGGGTCATGCGACCTTGCCATGATGGCAAACTTCTGATGGTACGGCACATGCCATTTCTCTGTCGCAGAATCGTTTAACCGACCGGCCCACTGAGCGGCTGGGTAAACCTGAGGAGATGAAACCATGCTGACCGTATCCCCCCTGAATGGCGTTTTTACCCGGATGGCGACCCTGAATCGCGCGATGGACGATGTGATTGGCCGTGGCGATGAGTCACTTGGCGGTTACTGGACGCCTGCGATGGATGCCTGGGAAACCGAGCACTCTTTCGTGGTTCAACTCGACCTCCCTGGCCTGACCGCTGACCAGGTTGACGTGAACTTCGACCGCAACACGCTGACGGTCCGCGGCACCCGCGGCGCGACGATTCCGCAACCCGAGAAGGATGGAGAGAGCGAGGTCCGCGTGGCGCTCGCCGAGCGCGCGCCGGGTTCGTTCAGCCGCAGCCTGCGCTTCCCGCTGTACGTCGAGGCATCGAAGATCGAGGCGTCGTTCAGCAACGGTGTCCTGACGATCACGATTCCGAAGGCCGAGACGGCGAAGCCGCGGAAGATCGAGATCGCCGCGAACTAAGGGTGCGCAGGGTGCTGAGGGTGCGTTAGGGTGCAAGAGGTCCTGCGCACCCCTCAGCACCCTCAGCACCCTCAGCACCCTCAGCACCCTTCCCTAACGAGTCCCCATCCTCACACCGATCCACAACGTCCGTCCCGCACCCGGCTCGTAATACCGGCCGGCGGCCGCGTTCACGACCACGTTGGACGCATACGTGCGGTCGAAAATGTTGTCGAGTCCAATCGCGGGCTCCAGCGCCAGGCGCGTTGGCGCCCGATAGACAAAGCGCGCGTTGAGCAGCGTATAGGCGTCTGCCCAGGCCGTGTTCGCATTGTTCGCTGCCACGCGGCCGACGCGGGTGCCTTCGATCGCCACCACTCCCCAGCGCGACCGATGATTGACGAACGCGCTGAGCGTCACCGGCGCAACGCCGGGCACGCGATTGTCGTTGAAGCTCGTGCCGGCCACGACGAACTCGTCGTAGACGTACCGCAGCCACGTGCCCGTCAGCCCTAACGAGACCGGGCCGGCCAATCCAGCCACGCTCCCTTCAATTCCGCGTCGCGTCGTCTGCCCGGCATTCCGGAAGAACTGGCGGCCGGCCTGCGCCCCCGGGACCTGGAACGGGATCAACTCATCTTCAGTGATGATCGTGAAGAGGGCGACGTCGTAGGTGAGCCCGTTGGTCCGTGCTCCCTTGTATCCCACTTCATATGAAGTGCCACGCTGCGGCTTGAGGGCGGCGTTGAGGCCACCTACGCCCTCCGGCCGGTTCGCGAGCTCGGTCGTCGTAGGCGTCTCGAAAGAGCTCGACACGCTCGCGTACGCGGATGACAACGTGCCGAAGCGCCAGTTGATGCCGGCCATGGGCGACACCGCCGACAAGGTGCGCGGCGGCGGCTCGGCCAGCGCCGGATCCGTCGCGCGGCGGTCGGTAACTTCATAACGAGTGCGATCATTGCGCAGCGTCGCCGTCAGCGACAGTTGCGGGGTTATCGCGTATTCTCCCCGCACGTACGCGCCCAGTCCCGAAACGCGCTCTTCCTGGTTCACGGTGAGGGAGCCACGATCGTCTGCGGTTGGACAGGTAGCGGCCGGCCGTGAGGGACCGGTGAGACCCGCGCAGTTTGTGTAGTTCTGTCGGTCATCGACCTGCGTGAGCAGGTCAGCACCAACTGCCAGTCGCAGGTTACCAGCGCTTCCGCCCGTGTACTGCGCTCGCAGCGATCCGCCAGCCGTTTCGCGGTCCAGCTCGATGATGGCGAACGACTGTGGATTTTCCAGGTCGCGCCAGCCGAGCTGACCGCTGGCGACGACCGAAAATGACCCGAGGTCGCGCGTTCCCTGCAGCGACACCATCGACTGCCGGACAACCTTCCCCGCTTTCTTGACAATGTTGTTCGAGTCGGGGAGCGTTGGATCACGTTCCATTTCCGCGAGCGTCAGGGCACCGGGATTTTCAGCTTCCGGCGCGTCATAGAACGACGCCTGCAACTGGAGTTGTGCCTGGCCCATCTGCCAGCGCGCGTCACCTAACGCGTTGGTCGACTCGAACGCCGAAAAGTCGCGGGGGCCCTCACCGGTGTTGTGTGTGAGTGTTCCCTGCAGCCCGAGCCCTCCCAGCCGGCGGCCGCCTCCAATCGAGGCGCGCGTGACGCCGTCTGCCCACCATCCCGCGACCTTGGCCCGGCCGCCGGCGTCAGGCGGAGGCGTCGTTCGGAAATCCACCACGCCGCCTGACGAGTTCCCGTACAAGGCTCCCGCGTTGCCGCGGAACACTTCGGCGGCACCTAACGACTCCATGTCGAGGAAATCGACCGCGGTCTGACCGTCGGCGGCGGTAAGCGGGATCCCGTCGCGGAGCACCCGGACGCCGCGGATGCCGAACGCCGACCGTGCGCCGAATCCCCGGATCGCCAGCCGTGGGTCCTGGGTCGGATTGAACCGGTTCGAAACGGTAACCCCTGGCACGAACAGCAGGGCCTCGGTGAGCGACGAACGCCTGGTCGCGTTACGCGTCGAGTCCAGCTCGAGCCGGCTCACCGCGAACGGCAGCTCCAGAACCGGCCGGGCCGCATCACGCGAAACGGTGACTCGAACCCGTTCGAGCGTCGCCGCACTGTCGGGGACCTGACCGGCGGCCACCGCCGGGATGGCCACCAGGGCAAGGAAAACTCTGGCGGCTTGCCTCGGATGTGCTTGCAGGAAAGACATCTGGCTCCGTCTATTGAATGGCGAGGGTGACGCTGGGAGCGATCTAACACCCGAAAACCGGGGCGTCGAGTCCTGAACCCAACCGTAGAAACCGCCTCAACGCTTACAAACCGCGAGGCCCAACCGACTGTCGAACTGGCGTAACTCAACCTGAGTCATTCATGCGCGCCCTCCGCCTCGCCCTGTCCCTTGCAGCCTTACTCCCGTCCCTCGCGGCCGGCCAGATACTCGGCCGCGACGCGGAGGTGTTCACTCGAACTGAAGCGGTAGCTCGCGGCGAGTGGTTCCGTTTCTACGGCCCGATCGGCGACGTCACAGTCACCGAAGGTACGGGCACCCAGGTCGAGTTCCGGGCCCAGAAGATTCTGCGTAGTGGCCGGGTGACTGACATCGCATTCGAACTGCGTCGCACCGGTGAGGGGGTCACGATTTGCGCCGTGTTCGAGGACGATGATGAGTGCACCGATGATGGACTGCGTTCCGATCGCCGCCGGAACTGGTCGCGCAACTTCCGTCCCCCGACACTCAACGTCACCATCAAGGTGCCTGCGGGCGTTCGTCTCGCCGTGCACTCCGGCAATGGCGACGTTTCGGTCACCGGCGCGCACGCTGAACTCATCGCGCGTAGTGGCAATGGGCGGGTGCGCGTTACGGGCACCGCCGGGGAAGTGGACGCCGCGTCAGGCAACGGGGAGGTCACGGTCGAAAGTGTGCGTGGCCCGGTAAGAGCGAATTCCGGGAACGGCGACGTCAGGGTAACGACGGTTCAGGGTCCGGTGTCGGCGACGTCCGGCAACGGCGACTTGCTCGTTCGGATGACCGAACTTCGCGCGGCGAGTGACATGGAATTCACCACCGGCAACGGCCGGATCGAGGTAACCGTGCCGGCCGAGTTCAACGCGGACATCGACGCCTCGACGGGTAACGGCGGCATTCGCACGGATTTCCCGATCCAGGTGTCGGGGCGCATGTCGAAGACTCGCCTGCGTGGTACGATTGGCCAGGGTGGGCGCCGGCTCCGTCTCGTGACAGGCAACGGCGAGATCGAGATCAGGAAGGGATAGGCCAGAGACCAGAGGCTAAGGGTCAGGAGCCAGGGCCAGAGCGGCGTTAGGTGCTGAAGTCGCGGAGCTGCTTTAGCCCGTACGCGAGTCGAGACTTGACTGTGCCAGAGGCCACGCCGAGTTCTGCGGCTGTGGCTTCGAGTGTATATCCCTCCAGGTAGTGCAGCATCAGCACGATGCGGCTGGCGGGCGACACGCGGTCGAGTAGCGTTGCCAGGTCGTGGCCTGAGGATTCGGGGAGATTCGCCGGGAAGGAGTCGTCGATCGTCTCCGTGCGCTGAAACTCCCGTCGTCGCCGGTTGATCGTCTTCCACGCGGCGCGCACGGCGATCCGATGTGCCCAAGGTCTGAACAGTCGAGCGTCGTTCAGCGTTCCCAATCGCCGGCAGATCGTGAACAGGACGTCCTGGAGCACATCATCGGCATCGGCGTGCTCTTCAAACAGCGGGGCGAGTCGCGGCGCCAGAAACTGCTGCGCGATCTCGACGAGTCGCTCGAGATGGACGCGACTGCCGGCCTGCGCCCGCAGCACCAACCACGGTTCGTCGGTCGATGCCGGAAGGGCGTCCACCAGCGCGCCTAACGCGTGTCCGGTGCTTCGCGCAGCAACTCCAGCGCGGTCAACAGTCGTTCCTGTACTCGTGACACGTGAGCGCCCAGTGCCACGATTGCCAGACCGAGCGTGAAGTAGGTCAACATTGCCAGCAGAAAGACGAGTTGATGGAGGGGATCCTTGAAGTCGATCACCATCAGCACGAATACAAGAAGGACCGCTTCGATGGCGGCGGCCAGGAGGATCGTAATCGTTACGCGCTGATTGGCGCGGTCGAGTCGGTCGAGTGCGGCGCGACCAGCAGCCGTGGGGGCGGGGGATGTCATCGGTTGGCGAGGTGGATGATGAGGGGAACCATCGCGACCGCTTCAATCACCACGACCGCAATGACAGCGATGCGCAGGACACGCCTGTCGCGGCGTGATTCGGATTCAGCCGGCATGAAGTACCTCCATTCGGGTTTTGCATTAATGGAGAGCCGGCAACGCGCCAAACCGTTCGACCCAGGGAACTAGGGGCAACTAAGGGCAACTAAGGGTCAGACACCTAGTTCTTTGGGTCAGCCATGATCTGAACTAGGGGTCAGACACCTAGTTCCTTGGGTTAGCCATTGCGTCGAAATAGGGGCCAGACGGTTGTTTTCCGCCAAAATAGGTGTCTGACCCCTAGATCGGTTTCCCGTCATTCCTCGCAAATAGGTGTCTGACCCCTTGTTCCTGACCCCTTGTTCCTGACCCCTTGTTCCTACTTTCGCGCTGGGTCCACCGCCGCGGGATCCGTCCCCGCCCGATAGACCACACGACCACCAGCGATCGTGAGCATCACCTTCACGTCCTTCAGCTGCGCGGGCTGGACGCTGAACGGATCGCGGTCGAGGACCACGAGATCAGCCAGGAAGCCGGGCGCGATCTTCCCCTTGATGTTCTCCTCGCCTGCCGCCCACGCGTTCCCGGTCGTGTACGCCTTGAGCGCGCTTTCGAGGCTGATCCGTTCCTCGGGAAACCACCCGCCGGCGGGTTCGCCGCCTAACGTCTGACGGGTCACGGCTGCGTACATGCCGAGGAGCGGGTCGGCGGTGTACCAGGCGGCGTTTGTCCCGGGCCAGTCGCTGCCAAAGCTCATGCGCACCCCCGCCTTTTCGAGCGTGTTGAAGGCGTAGGCCCAGCGGGCGCGCGGCCCGATGCGCTGCTCCATCCAGCGCATGTCGTCGATCGCGTGATACGGCTGCACCTCAGCCATGATGCCGAGGCGTGCCATCCGCTGCGCGACCTCGGCGTTCCGGATGACTTGTGTGTGAATCATCCGCCAGCGGCGCTCCTTCGGCCCGTTCACGCGGATCACTTTCTCCATCATGGTGAGCAGTGTGTCGATCGCCTGGTCCCCGATGGCATGGATCTGCGGCCAGTGGCCGGCGGAATCGGCGCAGAAGAGCAGCGGCTCCATGCCGGGCGGCTCGGTCATCATGGTCCGCCATTGTCCACGTTGACCCGACGTCAGGTACGGCTCATAGAAGTACGCGCTGGAGTTGCCCATGATGCCGTCGACGAAGCCTTTCAGGCCGCCGATCTTGAGCCATTCGTCGCCAAAGCCGTGCCGAATTCCCACCGAGCGGAGTTGCGGACACTTGTCCAGCGTCGGCCGCATGTAGATGCGTGTCGTCAACTCGCCGCGCCGCTTGAGCTCCTGGTACACCTCCATCTGCTCGGGGCCGGTGTTGTCGTGGATCGTCGTCACGCCTAACGCGCGCAGGTGCGCCAGCGCTGCCCGGGACTCGGTCAGGCGCTGGTCGAGCGGCTTGGGTGGAATGGCGCGCCGGACGCGATTCGCGGCGGCGGTCGTGAGACGGCCGGTTGGCTGTCCATTCGTGCACTGGACGCCTTCCCACTCACAGGTCGCCCCGGCGAGCTGCAACGCGCGCGAGTTTGCCACGTGCGCCGAGCGATCCCACTTGGAAAGGAGCAGCGGCGTGTTCGGCGTGATCGAGTCGATCATTCCCCTGTGTGGATCGAATGACGGCGCGCGGGCAGAGCCCGCGGTTCCGGTAGACCCCTGCGCCCACGCTT
>Ga0209485_1000083_pt1 | contig 31414 bp, 34 predicted proteins | sample NCAS100_FD_187516 | JGI IMG/M metagenome (GOLD analysis project Ga0209485, IMG submission 187516) | Agricultural soil microbial communities from Utah to study Nitrogen management - NC AS100 (SPAdes) (version 2) | ecosystem: Environmental > Terrestrial > Soil > Agricultural land | place: USA... | reverse complement strand
CGCCAAAAGTCGCCTTCTTCACCCGCACGCTTCTCAAGGAAGTAGGCGAGAAAGATGATCAGCGCGAGTTTCGATACCTCCGACGGCTGCATCGAGAACCCAGGAAACTTAATCCAACGATGCGCTCCGTTAATCGGACTGAACGCAAACACGCCCAGCAGCGCGATCATGCAAAAGACCAACAAACCGTAAACGATGCGCCGGTTCTTCAGTTGTTGATAATTGAACTGCATCATCAGCAACATCACGCCAAAACCGATCGCCACCCACACGCCCTGCTTGATCACGTAATGAAACTGGCTGCCGTTGTCGCGTTGGGCCATGATGGCCGACGCGCTGTAGACCATCACGACGCCAAACAACGCGAGGCCGGTTGTGGCAGCGAAAAGCCATTTGTCAGGAGCAAGTTTGCGCGCCATCTCAGTAAGACTTCTCCCGCAAAGGCGCAAAGACGCAAAGCCAATCTCCAGCTTTTACTTTCATCTTTCTTCTTTGCGCCTCTGCGCCTTTGCGGGAGAACTTTCTTTCAGTTCTTCGACTTCCGCTTTGAACACCTTGCCACGGTGTTCGAAACTCTCAAACATGTCGAAACTCGCGCACGCCGGCGCGAGCAACACCACGTCACCTAGCTCAGCCGTCTTAAACGAACGCGAGACCGCATCGTTCATGTCCGTTGCTCGTTCGCTCGGCGCGAACTCACCCAACTCGTTCGCAATCGTTTCCGCATCCTCGCCGATCAAAACAAGCTTTCGCACTTTCGATTTCACAAGCGATGCGAGCGGCTCGTACGGTGCTTTTTTCCCTCGCCCGCCAAGTATCAAGATTATCTTTCCCGCGTCTTGCGCGAATGCTTCGAGGGCTTTTACGGTCGCATCGACGCTCGTCGCCTTCGAATCGTTATAAAACCTGACGCCACCGACCTCCGCGACAAACTCAAGCCGGTGTTCGACCGGATGGAACTGTTTCGCTGTCGCGGCCAATGACTCAACCGACGCGCCCGCTGCGATTCCGGCAGCGAATGCCGCAGCTACGTTCTCGACGTTATGCAACCCGCGCAGTTTCAAATCATTCACTCGCAACAAAACTTGATCGCCGTAAACCAGCTCATCGCCCCGCAGAAAAACACCGTTCTCGAGCTCGCGACGAACGCTGAACCACATAACCTTCGCTCGCAACCCACTGGCCCACGACGAAACCGTCTCATCGTCCGCATTCAACACCGCGACGTCGTCCTCGGTCTGATTCATAAAAATGCGATGCTTCGCGGCGGCGTAATCGTTAAACGTCTCGTAACGATCCATGTGGTTCGGCGTCACGTTCAAAACAATCGCAATCGAGGGTCGAAACGTCTTGATCGTCTCCAACTGAAAACTCGACAACTCCACCACCGTCCAACCATCGTCGCGCGAATCGTCGACCATCGAGATCAGCGCCTTGCCGATGTTTCCACCGACCTGCACGTGCGGTAAACCAGCGTCACGCAACAGTTCTCCAATCAACGACGTGGTCGTCGTTTTCCCATTGCTCCCGGTGATCGCGACAACGCGTCCTTTCAAATAACGGCCGGCGAGTTCAATCTCGCCGATAACTTCCGCCCCTGCTCGTTCCGCGTAACGAATCGGAATAATGTTCGCCGGCACGCCCGGACTAACCACCACCAGCTCAATCTGATCGAGCAACCAGCCTGGCGGATCACCGGGCAACAAACCCACTCCCAACTCTTTCAACGCCGACGCTTCCGGCGACCACTGGTCCAACGGCTTTTGATCGTTTAGGGCAACCGTCGCGCCCTGGTCCAACAAAAACTTCGCCGCTGCAATTCCACTTCTTGCAGCTCCGATGATTAAAACCTTCTTGCTCATCGGAGTTTCAACGTCGAGAGACTCAGCAGCGCAAACAGAATCGCCAAAATCAAAAACCGGAAAACGATCTTCGACTCGCGCCAGTCCTGCATCTCGAAGTGATGATGCAGCGGCGTCATCTTGAATAAACGACGCCCGGTGCCGGTTGTGCGCTTCGTCATCTTAAAAACGCTCACCTGAAGCATTACCGAAAGCGCCTCGATCACGAACACCCCGCCCACCATCAGCAACATAAACTCCTGCTTCGTGAGCACAGCGACTGTTCCCATCGCCCCGCCGATCGCGAGGCTGCCGACGTCTCCCATAAACACTTGCGCGGGCGGCGCGTTGTACCAGAGAAACCCGAGACTCGCTCCCGCCATCGCTCCGCAAAACACCGTCAACTCAGCCGCTTCCGGTCGATGCGTCAGGTCCAGGTATCCGGCCCAGCGCGCGTCACTGCTGAGATACGTGAAGCCCGTCAACGCGCTCATCGCGATGAACGTCACGCTGATCGCCAGTCCATCCAACCCGTCCGTCAGGTTCACTGCATTCGACGAACCGAGTAACACCACGGCGATCAAGATCAGATACAAATAAGGACCAACAAAAGTCTTTCCAACCGGGTCAGATGTCGCTTTGAAAAACGGAATGCTCACGTTCCACGAATACTTCGTCGTGACGTAGAGCATCGCCCAAACACCCACGGCCACCAGCGCCTGGCCCAACAGCTTTTGCCGCCCAGTTAATCCGAGACTGCGTTTCTTCGCCATCTTCGAGTAGTCGTCGATAAATCCGATGGCCGCGAACAGCAGTGTGGCAATCATTGCGGTCCAGACGTAGATGCTCGAAAGCTTGGCCCACAGCAACGTCGAGATCAGGACCGAACCAACGATCAACACACCACCCATTGTCGGCGTGCCGCGTTTGACCATGTGGCCCTGCGGTCCTTCTTCGCGAATCTGTTGTCCGATGTTCCACTTGCGCAGCGCTTCGATTAACTTGCCGCCAAAAAAGAGCGAGATCAGCAACGCCGTTATCGTCGCGTAAGCGGTACGAAACGTGACGTACTGAAAGACGTTGAGCGCCTTTATGAGATACCAATCCTTGTCTTTGAAGTGGTTGAAAACCAACTCGTAAAGAAAGTAATAAAACATCTCAGTTCAGCGTTTAGTTCTCCCGCAAAGGCGCAAAGGCGCGAAGAAAGATTCCTGCTCTTTGTTCTTTGTGCTTTGTCCTTTGTTCTTGGTTCTCTGTGCTTCCTTTGCGCCTTTGCGGGAAACTTTATTCTTCACCGGCCAGTGGAAAACGTTCACGCAACGCAGTCACCACCTTGTCGGTAGCAACGCCGCGCGATCCTTTGATTAAGATCAGGTCTCCTTCCTTCACCTCCCTAACAACTTCCGTCGCCGCATTTTCTGACGACTCAAAAAACCTCGTCGCCACACCCGCCTCGGCGGCGCCTGCCGCGATCTCTTTTCCGAGTCCACGCACACCCCAAACCATGTCGACGCCTGCCCCGGCAATCTCACGTCCGGCATCACGATGCAACGAGACTTCATCCGGACCGAGTTCCAACATCTCACCGGCGATCACGATCAACCGCCTTCTACTCTGACGCGCATCTGCCATCGTATGGACCATGTTCAGTAACGATCGCGGATTCGAGTTGTACGAGTCGTCAATGACTGTAAACCCGGCTGTGAAATCAAATATCTGACCGCGCATCTTCGGCGACTGCGCCGTCTTCAACGCCGCCGCAATCTCCTCGGTTGGTAAGTCGAACGCAGTAGCAACTGCTGCCGCCGCCAACGCGTTACTCAAATTGTGACGACCACTCATCGCCAACGACGCCTTTGCTTCTCCCAACGGTGTGCGCAAACGAAACGAGATCTGACCAAGCGATCCGGTATCGATGTCCGTCGCGGAAATGTCGGCGGCGTTATCGATGCCAAACGTCAACACGCGACCGCTGTGCTTCTCGCGCATGTTCATCACGAGCGCATCGTCGGCGTTCAGTACCGCGATGCCTTCCGGTTTCAAACCTTCGATCAACTCCGCCTTCGCCGCGGCAATGTTTTCGATCGAGCCAAGATATTCGAGATGGACCGGCGCGACCATCAGTTCCACGGCAACGTCGGGCGGTGTAATGCGACACAGCCGCTGAATCTCGTGTGTCGGCGACGACATGCCCATCTCCAACACTGCCAGATCGAACTGGTCGGGCGAATAACGGCCGCTCACCATTCGCAGCACCGACAGCGGCAGTCCCAACCCGTTGTTGTAATTGCGCTCGCTCTTCAACACACGATAGCCGGCGCTGTTCAGCACGTGTGCAGTCAACTCTTTCGCCGTCGTCTTCCCGGCGCTGCCTGTGATCGCCACCACCGGTCTGCCCCACGCGGTGTAAACACGATGCGCAAGTTGCTGCAAAGCCGCGATCGCATCGTCAACTAGCAGCAAACGATCCTTGAGCGCTTCAAGCTGACTGTCGCCAATGACGCGATCGGCCCGTGCGACAGCGGCGATTGCGCCGTTTGCAAATGCGTCGGCGATAAAAGTATGTCCGTCGACAAACTCGCCATTAAAACCGGCGCGGACGTAGTCGGGTTGCGATAACGCAAAGAACAACTCGCCCGCGCCCACAGAACGCGAATCGATGGAATAATCAATAATCTGTTTGTCAAACAACTCGGCGCTTGTGGCTTTAGCTTGAGCGCCCATCAAAGCTGCGGCTTCCCCAACCTTCACGTGATTAGTGCCTCTTCTCGCTCCTCCAGCTGGGCCGTCGCCCGATCTGACGAGGTTTCGTCCAGCCTTTGTATTGGGGGATGATTGCGCGCCCGGAGAGTTGAACGCTGGCTGCGCGCCCGCGCGCGTAGTCGTCGTCTACAGTCAGCAATACGACAGTGTACGTCATCTTCAAAGAACTGTTCATCTTCGGTTGGGGGAATCGAAGTTAATAAGGTCATTGAACTCGTCCGAAATCCACGTAAATGGTTTGTCCGGTGTTAACCTCCGTGCCCGCCGCCGGGCTTTGTTTGAAAACCTTTCCTTCACCGCGCGCCTCAAGCTGCAATCCGAGTTGCTGACATGTCAGCCAGGCATCACGCACACTGCGCCCGCGCAAGTCAGGCATCAGGATCGCTTTCTTTGTCGACACTGCGTAGACAACTTCACCGCCTCGCCCGCCGTTGTTACCCACGGTCGGTAGTGTGGCTTGCCGCTCCCGTTCATACCGCTGCTGTTCCTCGCGCAGCTTTGCGGCTTTCTCGGGATCCTCGGGCACTTGGGCAATTAACTGCGGCGCTGATTTCGTCTCGATGTCAGGCATCACGTTGAGACCGGGCAGGATCTGTTCGGCAACTTCACGAAACACCGGCGCCGCCACGTCACCGCCGTGATATGCGCCACTTGGTTCGTCGATAACGACGATGATCACAACTTGCGGATTGCTCACAGGCGCAAAGCCAACAAAAGATGCGACGTGCTTAGTCGCCGAATAAGCGCGCGTTCGCGGATCGATCTTTTGCGCCGTTCCGGTCTTGCCGGCGGCGGAATAACCGTCGAGTTGCGCCGCTTTCGCGGTGCCGGTCAACGTGACGCCTTCAAGCATGCCGCGCAGTGCCGTTGCAGTTTGCGCGCTGATAACGCGCCGCTGTTCGGGTTGTGCTCGATAGACCACCGCGCCTTCCGCATTCCGAACTTCGCGGATCAAGTGCGGCGCAATACGCAAACCGTCATTCGCGAGTGCGCCAAACGCCGACACCATCTGCACTGGCGTCACGCCGACTTCCTGACCGATCGCAATCGATCCGATCGACGACGCCTGCCATCGTTCGACTTTCCTCAGAAGGCCGACTGTCTCACCCGGCAGCTCAATTCCCGTCTTCGATCCAAAACCGAACCGCCGGATGTATTCGTACATCGTCGGATCGCCGACGCGTAATCCGAGTTTGATCGCGGCGACGTTGCTCGACTTCTCAAGTGCTTGGGAGATCGTCAACGTGCCAAATGCGGTGTGATCGTGGATCACTCGTCCGGCGACTGTGATGGCGCCCATTTGACAGTCGATCCGATCTTCGGGCTTGGCGAGTTTCTTCTCGAGCGCGGCTGAGAAAGCGACGACCTTGAACGTCGAACCCGGTTCGTAAATGTTTTGCAGCGCCCAGTTAGATCGCGTCTCAGCTTTCGTCGCGGCGACGTTGTTTGGATCGAACGAGGGTGCGTTCGCGAGTGCGAGGATCTCGCCACTCTTCGGATCGAGCACGATCACCGTCCCTGACTTCGCTCGTGAACGTTGGATCGCGGCGTTGAGTGCTTGTTCGGCTTGATATTGGACCGTCTGGTCGATTGTTAAGACGACCGTTTGCCCGGGCTTCGAAGCGATCTCGTAACCGTCGTAAGCGTTTCCCCTTGCATCTCGCTCGAGAAACAACTGTCCCGGTTCACCCGCGATCTTCGAGTTGTAAAACTGTTCGACACCACCGAGTCCCTTGCCGTCGAGTCCGACGTACCCAAGCACGTGAGCAGCAAGCGAGCCGTTCGGGTAGTAACGCTTTGGTTCGAGCTGTGACTGTAGACCAGGAAGGCCTAGCGCAGTGATCTTCTCCGCCTGATCCGCATCGAGACGGCGCGCGATCCAGATAAACCGTTTCTTCTCGGCCTGCGCCTCGCGAAACTCTTTCAACAGTTCCGGATACTTCAGTTTGAGCGCACGCGAAACTTCAGACGCGGTGCGTTCGAGCTGCGCGGCATCGAGACCTTTCGGATCGAGAAACAACGAAACAGTCTGGACGCTGCGCGCGAGTTGTCGTCCCTGTCGATCAAGCAACTCACCACGCTGGCCCGTCGTCTCGACCTCGTTCCGCTGCTGTTGCCGGGCGCGCTCTGTGAGCGTGTCGTGTAGAGAGAATTGGAGATGGACCAATCGCCCGACGATGATCAGCATCCAGAAACCAATAAAGGCCGCGACGAAAAGCGCGCGGCCAAGTGCAACATCCGGTCTGGACTTCGTTTGGGCAACCAGGCGTGCCAGCATCACCTACTTGTTTCCCTTCCTACCAAGCGTGATGAGGACGCTCTCTTTAGTTGTTCCCGCAAAGGCGCAAAGGCGCCAAGTCGGCGTTAACGATCTGGGCTCGTTTTCTTCTCTTTCTTTGCGTCTTTGCGCCTTTGCGGGAGATCTCGGTTCCCGATTTGACCTGGGGTTGCCGGCTTCAAACCCAGGCGCCGAGCGGCGGGCTCGAGTTTGTCAGGTGCGAGTGCGCGTTCCTTTTCCAGTGCGAGTCGTTGGTTTTCTTCAAGCAGTCGCTTGCGTTCAGTGCGCAGGTCCTCGCTCTGGTAACCAAACTGTACAGCAGCAAAATGCTGCTTCGCGGCGAAGACAAAACCACCGGCGAGAATCAATCCACTGAACAACAACAGCGCCAGTCGTGAGAGAGCAGTGACATCACGTGTGCGCCGAACTTTCGCATTGGGCTGTATCTCAGGGAAACGTTTCATTTTCTGACTCCGTGTCAGAGCTTGCGAGCGGCTCGCAGTTTCGCACTGCGCGCGCGGGGGTTCTCGTCAACTTCACGATCAGTCGGCGTTACCGGCCGCCGCGTCAAAATTTCAACTGCCTTCCGCGCGCCACACGAACAAACCGGCAAACGCGGAGGACATTCACAATGACCCGACAACCTTCTCAACTCCCGCTTCACGATCCGATCTTCAAGTGAATGGAAGCTGATGGCGACGAACCGACCATCGGGTTGTAAAAGATCAACTGCCTTTTCAATAAACTCACCCAACCCCTCGAGCTCGCTGTTCACCGCGATACGCAACGCCTGGAACGTGCGCGTCGCCGGATGAATCGGCTGCTGCCGCTTGCGACCACCGACAGCAAGTCGAACAAGTTCCGCTAACTCAGCCGTTGTCTTGACCGGCTGCCCTTGTTCGCGACGTTCAACGATGCGACGAGCGATGCGTCGTGAGTGTCGCTCTTCCCCGAACTCGAAAATGATCCGGGCAATCTCCGCTTCGGGAAGTTGTTGAAGAAGATCGGCTGCGGTTGGTCCGGATGTCGGATTCATCCGCATATCTAAAGGAGCGTCGAAACGAAAACTGAAACCACGCTCCGCAGAGTCAAACTGGAGTGAAGACACCCCAAGGTCGACAAGGATGCCGGCCGCATCGAGTTCGCCGCCTTCGCGCAAAACTGTTTCAAGTTTGCGAAAGTTGGTCTGAACGGCGCGGAACCTCTCTCCGAAAGGTGCGAGGCGCTGACGCGAGTATTCGAGCGCTGCGGGATCGAGATCCAGACCGAGTACGCGGGTATCGGGGGAGGATTTCAGAATGGCTTCACTGTGTCCGCCAAGCCCAACCGTGCAATCCACGAAGAGACCACCTCGCTCAGGAACGAGGTATTTCAATGTCTCTTCTAGCAGCACGGGGCGATGGGGCGCGCCCATGCCCCCCAAAGGCGCAGCCATCACCACCGCCCCGTGATCTCGTTCAAAGATCTTATTGGTGCTTGGTACTTTGTGCTTTGTGCTTTGTTTTCTTTTCTTCCCGGTACTTCGTTTCATCGAGACATTGAAACTACTCAAGTCACAAAGTACAAAGCACAAAGCTCAAAGCACTAAATCCCGAGTCTCGCTATCGCCGCTTCATCCTCCTCGGTATACGGATCGGCAAGGAGGCGTGCTTTAAACTTGTCGAGCTCCCAAACTTCCAGGTACGACAGGTATCCAAGGACCGCGACGTCGCCGATAACCTCAGCGCTCTTCCGTAGCAACGGATGAATCAGCAGGCGACCCTGCCCGTCTATCGTTGCCTGTTGTCCGTAGTAGTTCGTTCTGTCAAGGAACTTTCTGCGCGCCGGATCCATTGACGGCAGTAACGAGAGTCGTTGTTCGATTGACTCCCATTCGGGCAAGGGGTAAATCCGAACGCACTCACCGGTCAGGCTCGTGATATAAAAGTCCTTGCCGTGCTTCTCGTCGATCAGCCGCCGAAACTCCGTCGGCACTTTTAGGCGGCCTTTAACATCAATTCGTGCCGTGTAATTTCCTCGCAGCATATTTTTGGCCTGACGAGAGAGCTTGGTGGGTGGCCCAAAGGAAAAGTGTTACTACTGATCGGTGTTGCTACGAGGTTGGACCCACTTCCGACCACTTTTGACCACCCGAGGCGGATACTACGTTCCCGGCCGAATCGTGTCAATAGGTAAGCCGTGTGCGGGCGAACAGAAGGCGATCACATATCTTCTGTGTTTTGATCCGTGTTTCTAAAACACGTATAGTCCGCAACCATACAAATGACATCGATTTTTCTGTTCGGCTTGCTCGCCGCCTTGGCTAATGTGGTTGGCGGCCTCGTACTGGTGAAGGCGGGCGCCCACCGGTGGGGCGAGCGGTCCTTGAAATACCTGGTGGCACTCGGCGCGGGCTTCATGCTCGCGGCCATCTTCATCGAAATTCTCCCGCAAACGATTGGCCTCTGGGCCAGAACTGCGAACGGCGAAGCGGCCGCGGAGGCCGTAGTCCCAGCGATGACGCTTCTGCTCGCCGGTTATTTGTGCATTCAGTTCTTCGAGCACACACTCGCGCCGCACTTTCACTTCGGCGCGGAAACGCACCCCGAGTCGTTCATGAAGCCGTCCGCAGCCTATACCGCCGTCGGCGGACTGTGGATTCACACCTTCTTTGACGGCGTCTCGATCGCGTCGGCCTTTTTGATCAACTTTAAAGTCGGAATACTGGTGTTCATCGCCATCCTGTTGCACAAGATGCCGGAGGGTTTCACAGTCGCGTCAATCATGCTCGCCGCCGGTCGTTCCCCACGCGCGGCGCTACTCGCGACCGCCGCAATTGGCGCCGCAACTCTCGCCGGCGTGATCGCCATCGCCATTCTCGACACGCGGATGAGCAATTCCATCGGTTATGCGTTACCATTCTCCGCCGGCGTGACCCTGTACGTAGCCGCCAGCGACCTGATCCCCGAAGTCAATCACAAAGAAGAGCGAAACCCCACGGTCTCGATTGTCGTTTTTGGAGGGGTTGCCCTTTTCTACCTGTTGCACAGGCTAATCGAGGGATAGGCCCGGCGTTATTTATCATTGGTCATTTGACATCTCCCATTTGTCATTTGGTTTTCAGTGAAACACAAAATGAAAAATGAGAAATGACCAATGATAAATGACAAATGCTGCTGGATCGGCCTTCTGGCTTTAATTTTTGCGTTCGTGGTCCAGGCACACGCGCAGATCAAACCGCGACCTCCGGTTCCCTTACCCACTCCGTTCACTCCTATTGTCGATTACGCGAACGTAATTGACGCCGGCACACGTCAGCGTCTCGAATCGATCTATCTCAACCTCAAGGACCGTGGAGGTATCGTCTACTCGGTCCTAACTGTCCAGACAACTGGCGGACAAGAAATATTCGACTATTCGCTTGCAGTTGCGCGCGGCTGGGGAATTGGACCAAAAGACGCAGAGACCCCAAGCTTCCTTCTTGTGGTCGCAATACAGGATCGAAAGGCCTTCGCGCAGGTTAGCCAGCATCTAGAAGGCGACTTGCCTGACGGACTTGTCGGCCGGATACAACGTGAACGTCTTGTGCCGGCATTCAGGCAGGGAGACTACAGCAAAGGGATCTACGACACGGTCCAGGCGTACGTCGCGACGATCGCTGCGAAGCGCGGATTCAGTGTTGAGGGAATCGATCAGCGGTACGCGTACGAGGGTGGAGACGGGAACATAACTGTCACGCAAGACCGTGCGAACCGAGTCAGCTTGAGAACTGTTTGCTGCGGCATAGTTCTTGTTGTGTTCGTCGTCATTCTGATCGCTGGCGCATCGCGAGGCGGAGGCGGTGGCCGCGGTGGACGTCGACGTCGTGGCGGTTTTGGAGGCGGGGGATTGTTGGAAGCGCTTTTGTGGGGAAGCGTGCTCGGTAATTTATCGGGTGGGGGTCGAGGTTGGGGATCGAGTAGCGGCTGGGGCAGTAGCGGTGGCTTTGGTGGCGGCGGATTCGGTGGCGGCGGCGGTGGCGGTTTTGGCGGAGGTTTTGGTGGTGGAGACAGTTTTGGTGGAGGTGGCGCGGGTAGTAGTTGGTAGTGGTCCCGCACGACGATATGGCAGTTAAAAGTCCGGTGCGAGAAGCACTGCGAGAACTCGTAGACGATTTACGCGCGACGCACAAAGACAATCTCGCGTCTGTTGTGCTTTATGGTTCGGCGGCCGCCGGCGATAACGTCGAACTTCGTTCGGATTACAACCTGCTCATCGCACTGAATCGAATCACACCGGAAGATCTGCGTTTGGCCCAGGCGCCGATGCGTGAGTGGCAACGCTTGGGCCATCCGCTGCCGGTCTATTTCACGGTCGAGGAACTGTCTGACGCCGCAGACGTATTTCCGATCGAGTTTCATCAAATGGCCAACGCGCGCGTTGTTCTTTTCGGTCATGACCCGTTCGAGTATGCAAAACTTTCGGACGCAAACCTTCGGCATCAGACTGAGTACGAGCTCCGCAGCAAGTTGATCCAACTGCGACGTCTTTATATCCCCGCTTCAGTTTCAGTTGAAAAGTTAAGCGACTTGATGAGCGACAGTCTGTCGAGCTTTGCGGCGCTCTTTCGCGCCGTGTTGATGCTTTTCGGCAAAGAAGCGCCGGTTGCAAAACCCGACGTCGTCCGCGCCACAGCACAACTCTTAAAACTCGACCCGCTGCCTTTTGAAAAAGTTTTCGATCTTCGAAATGACGGGAACCTGCCGTCGTCGGTGAAAGCAGCCAACGATCTTTTCGCGGCATACATGTTTCAGATCGAACAAGTGGTGGAAGCGGTCGATGAACTTCGACCAGACAGAATAGACAAGATGGGAGATTTAAAAAGATGAGTCGAAGATTTGCGATCCTTATTGTTATTGCGGTGCTTGCGGTGCTTTCGCTGACCGCGAGTGGTTGCGGCTACAACACGCTGACCACAAAACATCAGAACGTGAAGGCGAAATGGGCCAACGTGGAAACGGACTTACAGCGCCGCGGCGACCTGCTTAACAACCTGGCCGAAGCGGCAAAGATGGCCGGCGTTCAGGAGCAGGAAGTTTTTGGCCGCATAGCGGACGCGCGAGCGCGTTTGCTGCAAGCCACGAGTCAGGCGCCGCAGGGTGAAGGCGGCGACCGGACACCCGAGCAGCGGCAGGCGATAATGGACGCGGACAACAGTTTCGGAGGCACGATTGGCAGGTTGCTGGTGTTGCAGGAAGCCTATCCGAACTTGAAGTCGAATGAGAATTTCCTGAATTTGCAGACGGAGGTCGCCGGCACCGAGAATCGAATCGCGACTGCGCGCAAGGACTACACCGCGGCTGCGCAGGACTACAACACAACCCGGTCCCGTTTTCCGACGGTGATTTCAGCGAAGCTTTTTGGTTTTAAAGAAGAGCCGTACTTCAGTGCTGAGGCCACCGCCCGTGACGTCCCGCAGCTCAACTCGAATTCGCTGCGACAAACTCCGACGAAGTGATATTGGTAACCAGCCGAAAAGGGAGCAGGTCTGGCGTTCGGGCTTGTTCCCTTACGTCAGTTCTGCTTTTGGGCCTTTCGAGATTCTGATCCGCCCGCCCGTCACTGTGATGATTGCGGCATCGCAATTCAGCTTCGTAACGCGTCAATAGATCTGAACAATCAACTGGCGTTCGTGAGCGGGAACATCCGGTAAGCGGATGAGACCAGCGTATGAAAGATTCTCAACGTAGATAAGCTCACCAAAATCAGTATCAATCGTAACGAGAATTCTGGTCTCTTGGGCCGCCCAATCGAGTAGTGCCCGGTCCCCTGGGTCAATGCCTAAGTTCACGAGATTCGATTACGTCGGCGCCTATCTCAATCTTAGAACCCGCGCGAGCTGCACATGGCGCAGTGGTCGCAGGGCTTGCCGCCGGGTTCGAGGGTGCAGGTCTTTTCGTTCTGAAAGAAGTCGACCAGTTCGGAAACGGTCGCTTCTTCAACTCCAAATCGTTCCTGACTCGGATGGCTCGCATTCACACCCGCGAGCCATGGCGAGTGAACTCGCGGTGCATTCGATCCAACTTTCGATTCAATTTGAACTAACTTGTTCTGCAATTCATTAAGCGTTACACGGATTGCGGAAAGTTCGGAGCTGATATCCGTGTCGCTGCTCTGCGCCGGCGCACCACCGCCAACACGCCGCGCGATTCTTTCCGCCATCAATCTTGCCTGATCAGAACTCATAAGAGATCGATTCGATCCACTACGCCAACGATCGCGGAGTCGATCGCCGCGCCGGCTTTGCCCGTCGCCGCCGTCGAAGCGCTCCAACCTTCCTGCACGATCAAAACAGTATCGCCAACACCTGCGTCAACCGAATCAAGCGCGAGAACAGAATAACTTGTGTCGTCACCTTCAGGCGTGATCTGCTGGCAAAGCATCACACGCGCATTTTCGTAGCGAAAGTTCTTTTGCGTGGCGACGACGTTTCCAACTACGCGAGCGAGAATCATTTTAACGCGTTACGTGCTCTTCTGAATCGACGATGGCGACGATCGTGCAATCGGTCGGTGTGTCTTCTCGTTTGAAAGGAAAACTCGCTTCCTTCCCGCGACACCAAAACACCAACTCGCCAACACCTGCGCCAACAGCGTCGATCGCCACCATCGGTTTTCCATTCGGCTCGAGATCTTTGTTGACCGTTTGCACGATAAGCAACTTGCGACCGTGCAACGAATCATTCTTGACGGTTGAAACCACAGTGCCGATAACACGCGCAAGTTGCATCTTATGTTTTGTCAGTGGTCAGTTGTCAGTGGTCAGTGGCTCTCAGCAACTGACAACGGACCACTGACTACTGACTACTGACTAACATTAACATCAACCGTATCGATCACGCCGACGATCGCCGCATCTACCGGAACGTCTTTCATTCCCTGCGCGAGCCGTGCGCTGGATCCCGCAACAACCAGCACTCGCTCATGAAAACCAGCGCCGACCGTATCGACCGCAACCACGTATCCGGTGGTGTCGCTGCCGTCTACGTTGATCGGTCTGACAATCAATAATTTCTTTCCGCTTAACCGTTCGTCCTTCTGACTAGCGACAACGGTGCCAACGATGCGAGCGATAATCATGCCCTGTTATCGATTCATTCCAATCGGGAGACTCTCGTCGACGCTGCCATGCGGACGCGGAATCACGTGCACGCTCACGAGCTCGCCGACGCGACGCGCAGCCGCGGCGCCCGCATCAGTCGCAGCCTTCACAGCGGCAACATCGCCACGAACGATCGCCGTTACGAAACCGGCGCCGATCTTCTCGTAACCAACGAGCGTGACGTTCGCGGCCTTCACCATTGCGTCGGCCGCTTCGATCATCGCGACCAGACCTTTTGTCTCAACCATTCCGAGTGCTTCCTGCATTCAGATGCTCCTATGTGTGGGGTTCAATCCTGTATTACTTACCATTAACTGCCTGGCTCAACAACTCAACCAACTCTTCGCGCGTGAGCGAGATCTTGCCGGAACCGTTTTCCACGAGTGGCTCACGCAGGTAACCGCAAGCCTGGCCGCGCGCCGATTCACCAAGGTAACCGGCTTGCTCGCGCACGTTGATCAACTTTTGAATCGCGTCCGGCGACAGATTACGCGAACCGCCGAGCACACGCGAGAGGATCGCGATCTTCGCAGTGTGTTCGAGCGTCTCTAAACGGTCCCATGCCTGCCACAGGTCCGCGCCGTAAGCGACGGCGCCATGATTCGCCATCAACAGCGCGTTGTGATGTTTCACGAGTGGCTGCATCGCTTCCGTTAACTCGTCGGTCGACGGCGTTCCATACGAAGCGAGCGGAACACAACCGAGCGTCAGAATCACTTCCGACAGGATCGGTTGATCGATCGGCAGTCCGGCGACGGCAAACGCCGTCCCGTGCGGCGGGTGCGCATGGCAAACGGCTTTGACGTCCGGCCGTTCGCGATAGATGAGCAGATGCATCGCGAGCTCGCTCGAAGCGCGTCGATCGTTCAGCGGGCGGCCTTCGAGATCCGTGATCGCGATGAGATCTTCGGTCATGCGTCCTTTGCACGTCATCGTCGGCGTCGCGATGATCCGGCCGTCGTCGAGACGCACGCTCACATTGCCGTCAGATGAAACGACGTAGCTCCGCTCGTACATCAAGTGGCAAACGCGAATCAGATCTCGTTTGGTTGTTTGCTCATCCATGCTTGTTTTCTGGAAGCAGCACGCCGCGCCTGAGTAACTGTGCTGTTCGACGGTAGCGACAGAAAGTACGACAACGATTCGAGCGAAGTAGTCAGGTCAACAGTTTTGACCTTCACTCCGCGCCGCGCGGTCAACGAAACGGGTGCGAAGTTCAACACCGCCTTGATACCCGCAGACGTGACTTGATTGAGCACTCGTTGAGCAGCCTTTGCGGGCACTGCGATAACCATCACGTCGATCGAGTTCTCACGTATCACCTTCGCCATGTCTTCAACGTCGTAAACGGCGAGTCTCGAATCGCCGATGCGGCGGCCGATCTTTTGTCGATCGTTATCGAAGAGCGCCGTGACGGTGAAGTTTGATTTGCCAAACCCGTTGTAGTTCGCGAGTGCAGTTCCGAGTCTGCCGGCGCCGACGATGCCGACGCGATGCGGAGTGTCGAGACCGAGTATCTTCGTGATGTGATCGCGCAGGTCCTCGACGTAGTAGCCGACGCCGCGCACGCCGAACTCGCCGAAGTAACCAAGATCCTTCCGGATCTGAGCGGAATTGAGATTAAACTGGGCGGCCAGCGCTTGCGATGAAATCGTCTTGATCCCTGCTTCGTGGAGTGTGTTCAAGCAGCGCAAGTAAACACTCAAGCGGGTGGTTGTCAGTTCTGAGATTTTTTCGGACTTCATTCGCGGGAACCTGTCATGGTCAGTATAATACTCCGGCGCAAATGATTGCACACCTGAGCGGCACACTGCTTTCAAAGAACCCTAATTCCGTGATCGTTGACGTGTCAGGCGTCGGCTATGAAGTGAACATTCCGGTATCAACCTTCTACGAACTGGAAGACACTGGAACGAACGTCAAACTTCGCATCTACACGCACGTAAAAGAAGATGCGCTGCAACTCTACGGCTTCAAGACTGCGCGCGAACGCGAGTTGTTCATAAACTTTATTTCCGTCAGCGGCATCGGTCCAAAGATCGGTATCGCGCTGCTCTCCGGTATGAGCGCAGATGAACTTATTGCTTCGATCAAAACGAACAATTTGGCGCGTCTCACGTTGATTCCCGGTGTAGGCAAGAAGACTGCGGAACGGTTGATCGTCGATCTCAGAGAGAAGATGACGGCGCTGTCGGCTGCGCAAGGTGAAGAAGACACCGGTGCGCGTACCGAGACGGCCGACGCATCGATTGAAGATAGTGTGCGTTCGCAAGCACTTTCCGGATTGATGAATTTGGGTTATCAACGATCCGCCGCCGAAAAGGCGATCGACGCCGCGCTCAGCGAAGGCGGCGACGTTTCCGTCGAATCAGTTTTGAAGCGGAGCCTGCGCAAGCTCGGCTCTCGTCTAATTGGATAACGCAATGGTTACTGTCAGAGACGGTTCACCCACCGATGAAGATCGCCAGTTAGATATGACGCTGCGTCCGACGCGTATCGAGGAGTACGTCGGGCAGCGGCAGATCAAAGAAAACCTGCGCGTCTACATGAAGGCGGCGCGACACCGTCGCGAAGCGCTCGATCACGTGTTGCTGACTGGACCACCAGGCCTCGGCAAAACCACTCTCGCAAACATCATCGCCAACGAGATGGGCGCGGAACTGAAATCGACGGCCGGTCCGGCGATCGAAAAAGCCGGCGACATTGCGGCCCTGCTTACCAACCTTCAGGAAGGCGACGTGCTCTTCATCGACGAGATCCATCGTCTGTTGCCGGCGTTGGAAGAAAAGCTTTACCCGGCGATGGAAGACTACCAACTCGATCTATTGATCGGTCAGGGCGCCGCAGCCCGTTCCATCAAACTCGAAATTCCGAAGTTCACTTTAATAGGAGCGACAACGCGCGCTGGTCTGATCACTGCTCCCCTGCGTGGACGCTTCGGCATCGTTTTTCATCTCGATTTCTACCCGCACGAAGATCTCGAGATCATCTGCAAACGCTCCGCTGAGATTCTCGGTGTTGAGATCCACGAGGATGGCGCTCGCGAAATTGCTCGTCGCGCGCGCGGCACGCCGCGCATTGTTAATCGACTCCTGCGTCGCGTGCGCGACTACGCGGAAGTCGATTACGACGGACGCATCACGCAAGCGGTCGCGAGTGACGCTTTGAACCGGATGGAAGTCGATACTTACGGTCTCGACGAGATGGACCGAAAACTATTGCTGACGATTATCGAGAAGTTTGGTGGTGGACCGGTCGGCCTCGGCACGATTTCCGCTTCCATTCACGAAGAGAAAGACTCGATCGAAGAGATCATCGAACCGTATTTGATCCAGATCGGATTTCTGGATCGCACGCCGCGCGGACGCCTCGCGACGCCGTTGGCTTATCAACATTTCGGAATCAACACCCCCGGCTCACAAAGACCCAGCCTGTTCGATCCCCGCTAGTTGGGCCAAGCATCATCTCCATGAAGGGTTTCAAATTCTTTTCGCGGCATTCATACGGCGTTCGCAACGTCTCGCCGTGGCGATCGATGCTCGGGCACGCCTTGCACCAGTTTCACGAAAACGATCTGTTCACGTCTGCGGCCGCGATGAGTTATTTCGGGTTGATGGCCCTCTTTCCGGCGTTGCTGTTGTTATTTGCAATCAGCAACAAGCTGGCTGCGGGTAGTCAAATGTTGGCGCAAGCAGTCGACGTTTATCCCGGCTCCGCGAAATTTTTGCGCGATACGGTCGGAGCGTTTTCGGAGATCAGCGTTGGCGCCCTCATTACCTGTGTCGTGCTGGTTCTTTGGGCCGGCTCGTGGGTTTTTGCAGTCGTCGAACGCGCGGTGAACCGAATCTGGGGGACGGTGTCGCGCACCTTCCTGCATGGACGTGCGTTGACGATCGGTATGGTTGGTCTCGTTGGATTGTTACTGTCGGTCTCGGTCTTGATTACTTCAGCGCTGGTGGCGTTCCGCGGATTGGCGAGCAGGTTCTCGCCGCGGCAGATCGAACGCTACACATTGCTCGCGTCGGCGGGCAGCGTCTTTTGGCAAGTCATCTTCTTCATTGCCAGCTACGCGGTTACGGTTGCGCTGTTTGTGCTGGTCTATCGTTTCATGCCGCGGGCGGAAGTAACATTGCGAGACACGATACCAGGCGCGTTTCTCGCGGGATTGCTGTGGGAAATAGCGAAGTACATCTTCGCCTGGAGTCTCGGTTACTTCCACTACGATCAGATTTATGGATCGGTCGGCGCGGTGGTCGCAGTGCTGACGTGGAGCTATGTGTCGAGTTTGATTCTCCTACTCGGGGCGCAAATGACAGCAGTGTTTCATTACGAACACCCGTCGTAAATGCACATCTCCGACTTCGACTACGAACTTCCCGAGGAACTCATCGCACAGCAGCCTCTCGCGCGACGCGACGCCTCGCGAATGCTCGTGCTGGACCGCAAGAAACAAACGTGGTCAGACTCAAACTTCCAACACTTTCCTGAACATCTGCGATTGAACGACGTCGTCGTTCTAAACAATTCTCGCGTCATTCCGGCAAGACTCAGCGGTCATCGAGCTGAAACCGGAGGGGCAGTTGAGATCTTTCTCGTTCGCGAAATCGAAGAACGGATTTGGGAGGTGTTGGTTCGCCCCGGCGGAAGGCTGAAACAAGGCGCAACGGTCGTGTTTGGTGATGGAAGACTGACCGCGGAATTACTCGATGAACCGGGACACGAACTCCGCCGCGTGCGTTTTGATTGTGATGGCGATTTTCAGGATGTTCTCGCGAAACTCGGCTCGACACCACTGCCGCCCTACATCAAACGGCCGCGCGGCGACTCGCCTGGCGATTCATCCACTGATCGCGAACGCTATCAGACCGTCTATTCAAAATCGCCGGGCGCCATCGCCGCGCCTACTGCTGGTTTGCACTTCACTGATGCGATTCTCGAACAGGTCAGTACTGTCTCATCAGTCGCCGAAGTCACGCTGCACGTCGGCTACGGAACGTTCGAACCGGTACGCGTCGACAACGTGGACCAACACTCGGTCAGTAGCGAGCGCTTCACGATCTCCAGCGAAGCCGCCGAGAAGATTAACCACGCGCGGTCGAACGGCGGACGCGTAATCGTGGTCGGCACCACGACGATGCGAGCGCTCGAATCTTCCGCAACCGAGTCAGGCCGTGTGCAAGCAACGACCGGCGAAGCCAGTCTCACAATCAAACCCGGCTATCGTTTCCGCATCGCGGACGCACTGCTCACAAACTTCCATCTACCGCGCTCTTCCCTGCTCGTACTCGTCAGCGCTTTCGCCGGACGCGAACTCGTCCTCGCTGCCTACGGCCACGCCGTGGATCAACGTTACCGCTTCTACAGTTACGGCGATTGCATGTTAATACTATAGGCAGTATAAAAATGCCGATGGTAAACTAGCCTCGAAGTAAAGGTTATGGCCGTACTAAAGAAATTTCGCTCCCGCTGGCTGTCGCAATCCGAGGCGCCCTACGAGCCTGAAAAGAAAACGAAGACTGCCACGCCTTCGTGGGGAATGAGTTACGACATTCGGCCGCTTACCATTTCTCAACTCGAGGAGTGCTGGCGGCTCGACCAACGCTGCTTCATCGACGGCGAGGCGTACAGTAAAGAGACTTTCGACTACCTGTTGACTGCTCCGGAATCGGTTTCGTACCGCGCGGTGACTTCGGGCGGTGTGATGGCAGGCTTCGTGATCGGACTCGTCGAACCCGATCGCACCGGACACGTCACCACAGTCGGCGTTGCGCCTGAACATCGGCGGCGCAATCTCGCCAAGAGACTGATGCACGAAGTTGAAGAGGGTTTTCGTAAGCGAAACGTGAGGCTTGTGCGGCTGGAAGTCAGAACACTAAACACACCGGCGCAGAAACTCTACGAGAGTCTCGGCTACACCATCTCTCAAACACTTCCGAAGTATTACTCAAATGGCGGCGACGGATTGTTGATGCTGAAATCCCTGGACTCGATCCGTGGTTAAAACACGGATTCCCAATCATCCCTTACGCAACTCAGTTAAAACTTGCTTCGCAACGGCCTTCAAAGTGTCGAACACACCGACGCCAGTTGACGCTACTGCTTCAACCACAGGCTCATTTTTTCTCTGCAACTCCGTCGCCAGATCCTCAACCGGGACAATGTTGCCGAGATCTCGTTTGTTGAGCTGAAGCACGTACGGAATTTTCATCAGGTCGTAACCCTGCGATTGCAGGTTCTCTTCGAGGTTGTACAGCGACTCGATATTCGCATCCATGCGTTCTTCCTGCGAGTCGGCCACAAACACCACGCCATCCACGCCCTTCAAAATCAGTTTGCGCGAAGCGTCATAGAACACCTGACCGGGCACGGTGTAAAGGTGAAACCGCGTTTTGAACCCGCGGACAGTACCCAACTCGAGCGGCATAAAGTCGAAGAACAGCGTGCGGTCAGTTTCAGTCGCCAGACTGATCAACTTACCGCGCGCCTGCGGCGCAGTCGAGTCGAAGATGTACTGCAAATTGGTCGTCTTACCACACAGACCTGGGCCGTAGTAGACGATCTTGCAGTTGATTTCTCGGGAAGCGTAGTTAATAAAGGTCATAGCGCGTTGCCGTTAGCTAAAGAGACTGTCGATGTCCTCGTCCGTAATTCCGGCAAAAGGAGAATCGTCGTCATAATCTCCAGCCGCGATCTCGTCAAACATCGTCACGAGCTGGTGGGAGACTTGCTTACTTCGCAATTTGACCAGACCGAGGCTGGAACGCTCGTCAAAAACAATCACCAGCAGGAGCCTGCCAATCACGGAGATGTGAATGCTCTCTTTCTCCCCCTCGTGGGAGAGTGTCGGGAATTCCTTCTCGCCGATGAGCTGCGCCATTCCTCCCGTAGCGGCAACGTTGCCGGCTGCGAGAGACGCCAGACTGGTTGTGTCAAGATTTCCCACTTCACCCTGGGAAGCGATCTCCTGACCATCTTTGTCCACCAGGAAGACCACCTTGGCCGACGAATCCATCCGGAGCCGGGCCAGGACGGCTTTTATCTGATGGTATTGCTGCTCGCGCAACAGGATTGGTGTGTCTGCCATTATGCGACTCGTTGTTGAAGACCGGGCGGGAATGCTACCTGGAGAGTGAACCTAAAGCGCCTGCTTCGCCTATCGCAAATTTCGGAACTAAAGAGGTTACTTATTCGGTTGGGGCTAAGTGCCGAGGTGCTGCTGACCTCCATAAGCCAAACGCACTTTAACATAGCCAACAATGTGCATCAAGTGTTTTTCTTTGTTTGTACGTTTGTCGAATTGGACCGCGCTTGCGACCTTAAAGCACCCGCAAATACTTGTATTCGTTGATTTAGGGGCGAGGCTGTGGTAAGCTGCCGACGATTCCAGCGGCTGCTTGCTATTAGGTGAGCAGCCTTTTGAGATTCCACCCATGAGTAGCAGTCTCACAAAAGGCTTGCGACGGTCCCCAACACGTTCAAAGGCAAAAAAAGCTGCGGCAAAAACCGCGAAGCGCGCGGTTAAAGCGAAGCGAGTCGCGGCAAAACCTAAAGCCAAACGTGCGAGTGCCGCCAAACCAGCCGCCGCCCGAAAAGCAGCCGCGCGGAAAACCGCGGCCAAACCGAAGGCAGCGGCGAAAGCCAGAAGACCGGCGCCGAAACCAGCGGCCCGCAAGACTGCCGCTAAGAAGGTTGTGGCTTCGAGAGTCAAAAAGACTCAGAAGCTCGCAGCCGTCAGAGCCGTTAGACCCACGCAGACAGCTCCGCCTCCGCCTCGGCAACCCACGATGGACGAGTCGGCTGCCCTGGTAGCTTTCGAACGTGCTCATAAAGAGTTTGTCCGAGGACGCTTTGCTGAAGCTCGCAACCAGTTCCGGATCCTCGTAGACAAGTATTCGCAGGTTTCGGAAGTAGCCGCCCGCGCGCGTACGTACCTCGCGATCGCGGAATCACGGCTGCGCACGGAAAGCATGCTGCCGCGAGATGCTGATTCGCTTTACGATCGCGGCGTTATTGAACTAAACCGGGGCGAATATGTAGCTGCGCAGGAGATGTTCGAACGAGCACTCAAGCGCGAACCAGAAGCGGCGCACATTCACTACGGCCTGGCCGCTACCCGCGCGCGTTTGGGTTCCATCGACCTCGCGCTCCAGTCGCTGCAACGCGCGCTCGCTATTCAACCGAATCTTCGCGTGCGTGCTCAACACGATCACGACCTGAACCCCCTTCGTAACGATCCTGACTTCGATCGTCTCATTTTCAGTAATCCTTCCTAAAAACGGTAATATATCCCTGCGTTCCCTGATCTGTATTACCGGGAGTTTGATTTGCGAACAATCACAGGTGGTCAAAAACTCGTAGCCATCGGCGGCGGCACCGGGCTATCGACAATGCTCGCCGGTCTCAAACAGTTAGTCGGCACGCCGTTAGTCAACACGCCCGACGATGAGATCTGGATCGAAACGCTGTCCGCGATCGTCACTGTTTCCGACGACGGCGGCAGTTCCGGCAGGCTCCGCGACGAGTTGCAGATGCTGCCCCCGGGCGACATCCGCAACTGCATGATCGCGCTTTCCGAAGACGCAAACCTGCTCTCGCGTCTCTTCCGTTATCGTTTTCGTGGTGACGGCGAGCTCGGCGGGCACAGTTTCGGAAATCTGTTCCTGGCCGCGCTGACCGAAGTCACCGGAGACTTTACTGAAGCGATTCGACTCTCATCGGAGGTAATCGCAAGTAAGGGTCACATTTATCCGGCGACACTTAGCGACGTGCGTCTGGTGGCGGACCTTGAAGACGGTACGGTCGTGCGTGGAGAGACGCAGATTTCGGCGTCGAAAGTTCCGATTCGCCGGTTACATCTTGAACCTGAACAGTGTCTGCCACTGCCGCAGGCGTTGAACGCGATTCGCACCGCCGACATCATCACCGTTGGTCCTGGTTCTCTTTACACGAGCATCCTTCCCAACCTGCTGGTGGCTAAAGTGGCGCGCGTGATTGGTGAGAGCTCCGCGACGAAGATCTTTGTCAGTAATTTGATGACGCAACCTGGCGAGACTGACGGCTACAGCGCGCGCGAGCATCTCGAAGCAGTCAGGAAGTACGCGCCGGAAATTCATTTCGATTTCGTCGTCGTCAACAACCGCCGCATCAGCGACGAGCAAGCCGAACGGTACGCGGCCGAGGGTGCTTATCAGATCGGCATCGACGATCCGATCGACGATGCGCTCGATCAAACCACCGAGGTCATGCGTGGTGATCTACTCGACGACGGCCAGAAGGTGCGTCATCACTCAGACCGTCTCGCACAAGTAGTGCTGAACTGCCGCCGGCAAGCGCGGTCGCATGCGATAGTCGCCGTATGAATCCGCCTTCGGAGAATTCCTTTTTGGCAAACAACGACAAACTGAGTGTAGTGATTCTCGCGGCTGGACTTGGGACGAGAATGAAGTCGCGGCGCGCGAAAGTGCTGCACGAACTTGGCGGATCACCGCTGATTACACACGTCGTGAAAACGGCGCAGCAACTGGATCCGCAAACGATTCTGGTCGTCGTCGGGCATCAGGCGGAAGAAGTCGAAAAGGCTGTACTCGATGCGGTTGGCGATCTGGCGAGTTTCGTGGTCCAGGCGAAACAGCGAGGCACTGGCGATGCGGTCGAATCGGCGCGTGGGATGCTTGAAAACTCCGATTCGTTGTTGCTCGTGCTCTCGGGTGATGTGCCGCTAATTCGGAGGGAAACACTGCAAAGGTTGATCGCGCATCATCGCGAGAATCATGCGGCTTGCACCATCCTGAGCGTCGAGCTTCAGAATCCGACGGGTTACGGACGCATGGTCCGCGACGACGACGGTTCCTTCGCGCGCATCGTTGAACACAAAGACGCAACCACGGATCAGAAGCAAATAAGAGAGATCAATAGTGGGATTTATTGCTTTGAGGCGGGCAACCTGTTTCAAGCGCTGCGACGCGTCCAGCCCGTAAACGAACAGGGCGAGTATTACCTGACGGACGTTGCCGAGATCATTCTGTCGCTGGGCGGCGCTGTCAGCGTCTACCTTCACGACGATCCGCGCGAAGTCTCGGGCATCAACACCCGCGCTGAACTGGCAGAGTTTGAGAACCTGCTCCGTCGTCACACGATTCGACATCTCATGATCGAAACAGGCGTCACGTTTATCGATCCGTCGCACGTCTACATCGGTCCGGAAGTTCAGGTGGGTATCGACTGCATCATCTACCCGGACGTCTCGATCGAAGGAAAATCAGTCATCGGCGAAGGGTGTGTGATCCGTTCCGGAGTGCGCATCACCAATTCGCGTCTTGGAGACGAGGTGACCGTTAAGGATCATTCGATCATCGTCGACTCCGAAATCGGTTCGAACTGTTCCGTCGGGCCGTTTGCCCACCTCCGCATGAACGCCACTCTCGAAGACAAGGCCGCGGTCGGGAATTTCGTGGAAGTGAAGAAGTCGCGGCTGAAACGTGGCACTAAGGCAATGCATCTGACGTATTTGGGCGACGCGACGATCGGCGAGCGGACAAACATCGGCGCCGGCACCGTCACGTGCAACTACGACGGCAAGAACAAGCACGAAACGATTATCGAAGACGATGTTAAGATCGGTTCGGACACGATGCTCGTTGCGCCGGTGCGAGTCGGTGCGCGATCGATGACGGGAGCTGGGTCTGTAGTGACGAAGGATGTGCCACCCGATTCACTCGTCGCCGGTGTTCCGGCGGAAGTTAAGAAGAAATTGAAATAGAGGAAAGGGTTCCTGCTATAAGGTATTGCGAAATGCGAATTTCGAATTGCGGATTTAGAAGACGCTCCGCGACACGAAATTCGCAATTCGCAATTCGAAATTCGCAATTCGACATTCGCAATTCTAAGACCTTAGCGGGAACGTTTACAGCATGTGTGGAATTGTTGGATATGTAGGTAACAAACAGGTCGTGCCGCTGATCATCGACGGCCTGCGCAAGCTCGAGTATCGCGGTTACGACTCCGCTGGTATCGCCGTGGTCAACGAAGGTCACGAGCTCGAGATACGTCGTGCCGAAGGCAAACTGCGCAACCTCGAAGAAGCGATCCGGCTTAGCCCGCTTGATGGCACCTACGGCATCGGCCACACGCGCTGGGCCACGCACGGACGCCCGACTGAAGAAAACGCCCACCCGCATCGCGATTGCACCGGCCGCGTCGTCGTCGTTCACAACGGCATTATCGAAAATTACCTGCAACTAAAAGAGCGTCTGCGTCACACCGATCACCGCTTCGTCACCGAAACCGATACCGAAATCATCGCGCACCTGATCGAGGAGCATCTGCGTCAGGAAAAGACTTTCGAAGAAGCCGTTCGCGCAGCGGTGGTTGAGTTGCGCGGCATATTCGCGCTTTCGATCATCAACGCCGACGAGCCAGACACGATCATCGCCGTACGCCAGGGCCCGCCGGTCGTCATCGGCCTCGGCGATCGTGAGTTCTTCGTTGCTTCAGACATTCCACCGATCCTGCATCACACACGCGACGTCTTTTTCCTCGGCGACGGCGAGCTCGCCATCATCAACAAAGACGCCGTCCGCGTCATCGACTTTGAAGCTAACACGGTCCAACCGTCGATTCAGCGCATTACGTGGGATCCAATCATGGCGGAAAAAGGTGGCTTCAAGCATTTCATGCTCAAGGAGATCTACGAGCAGCCGCGCGCCGTCCGCGACACGGTCCAGGGTCGCATCTCGCTCGACACCGGACGCGTGTTTCTCGACGAGATGGCCAACATTACCGAGTCAGACTTCAAGCGTTTCACGTCCATCAAGATCGCTGCGTGCGGCACGTCGTGGCATGCGGGGCTCGCGGGCAAGTACATGATCGAACAGCTCGCGCGTGTGCCTGTCGACGTCGACTACGCTTCCGAGTTTCGTTATCGCGATCCAGTGATGGACGAGAAGACGTTGCTGCTGGTGATTTCGCAGTCAGGCGAAACCGCAGACACGATCGCCGCACTTCGCGAAGCAAAAGAACTCGGCGCGCGCGTGCTGGCAATTTGTAACGTGCAGGGCTCGATGATCGTCCGTGAGGCTGATGGCACGATTCTGACTCACGCTGGTCCGGAGATCGGCGTCGCGTCGACCAAGGCGTTTACGAGTCAGATGATCGCGCTGTACTTGCTCGGGTTGTATCTCGGACAGCTGCGCGGGTCGTTGACTGAAGACGAAGCGCGTTTTCATGCGCAGGAGTTAGCGGAGCTCCCGGTCAAACTCGAACACCTGCTCAACGATTCAGACGGTATCGAGGAACTTTCGAAAGAGTTTTTCCGCTCGACTGACTTTCTCTATCTTGGCCGGGGCATCAACTTTCCCGTCGCACTCGAGGGCGCGTTGAAGTTGAAGGAGATTTCTTACATTCACGCCGAAGGTTATCCCGCCGGCGAAATGAAGCATGGTCCAAACGCGCTGATCGACGAACGTCTGCCGGTGTTGTTTATCAACACTCGTGAAGAAGGTAATCGCGCTTCAGAGTTGCGTTACGAAAAGACGCACTCGAACATCGTCGAGGTAAAAGCGCGAGAAGGCATAGTAATCTCGGTGCTCACTGAAGGCGATACGATGTCGTCGGAAGAATCGGATCACGTGATCGAGATACCACCTTCGAGCGATTTGCTGTCGCCGATCCTTTCAATCATTCCGTTGCAGTTACTCGCGTATCACATTGCGGTGCGCCGCGGCTGTGACGTGGACCAACCGCGCAACCTCGCGAAGTCAGTGACTGTGGAATAATCCGGCTTGTTTCGTGGCTGTGACTACGAAGTGCTTCTCACGTTTGATCTGAACCTGACCAAACCCGGCCGCTGCTAAAGCGCGTCTTATGCCTGTGCTCGCCTGCCAGGTTTCGTAGCGATTTGGATTGCCGGGCCAGTGCCATTGCCTTCCGACCGTGTTCAATGTCAACCCGTTAACCATCACCCACAATCGATAAAGACTGGCTTTCACCTGCAAGCGCGCGAGGTTGGTTCCCAACTCTTTCGCCGTCATGCTGAACGGGTGCAGCACCAGCCAGAGATCGCCTCCGACATCTGTAACCCGCGAAATTTCCGATAACGCTCGCGCGATGTGCATGTAAGGAAGCGCTACGCGACAAATGACCAAATCAAATGCTTCGTGGTCGAAGGGCAGTGCTTCACCGCGGCCTTCGACGAACTGAATCGACGGACTGAATTGTTTTCCCAACGCGAGGGCCGCATGATCCAGATCGAGACCCACCGCTAACACTCCGTCGCGAAGTTCGCTTCCGATAAGCGTTTGCCCCGCCCCGCAGCCGATGTCGAGAATACGCCGATGCCGCTCTTCGATGACGGGCATAACCCGTCGCGAATCATTCGGACCGGTCGCTATTGCCAATTCCAGCCGGTGATAATCGGCGCTGTTGGTAAGCATTGCGAAATTCCCAGAACTGTGGTTTTATTCAGCCCTTTACCTTCAATCCTAGGTATATTTACTGAGTCGGTTTCGTCGAGAAACCTTATCAAGCGGGACCCGGATGAGCATCCTTAGAGCTGCTAAGTTACTGACCCTGAACGTAGGCAAGTCCATAGGTGTCTTCCACGTTCTCAGTCGCAGCGAGTGGCGCAAGAACCAGCTGTTAATTCTCGCTTATCACGGCGTTTCGTTCGACGATGAACATCTTTGGAACCCGGATCTTTATCTCAGTCCGGAACAATTCCGCGGCCGCATGCAGGCCCTGAAGGACTTCGGTTGCCACGTACTGCCGCTGGCCGACGCGCTGCAACGACTTGAAAGCGGCACGCTGCCGACCTGTAGCGTGGTCCTCACCTTCGACGACGGCAGCAGCGATTTTTACACCCGGGCGTTTCCGATTCTACGTGAGTTTGGATGGCCCGCCACTGTCTATTTGACGAGCTATTACTCCAATTACAACCGTCCTGTGTTCGACCCGATGTGCTCGTACCTGCTGTGGAAAGGCAGAGGCCGAGTGATCGACGTAAAAGGACTATTAGACGGTATAGTCTCGCTGGATCTGCGCAGCACGTCAGGCCGAGAGAATGCGACGCTTGCGATACGCGAGTTTTCACGTCGCGAACGCTTTTCCGCTAAAAGCAAAGACGAGCTTCTGACCCGAATGGCTGCGCGGCTGTCAATTGATTATCAAGCAATTCTGGCGAAGCGAATCCTGCACCTTATGTCGGTGGAGGAGTTAGCTATCCTTGCGGCGGAGGGAGTCGACATAGAGTTACATACGCACCGCCATCACGCGCCGAAGACGCGCGATTCGTTCATGCTTGAACTGGGCGAGAATAAAAATTTTATTACCAGGTTCACTAAGCTGCCGCAACACTTCTCGTATCCGAATGGAGCATACGCGGACTGTTATGGTCCATGGCTCGAGGCCTCCGAGGTAGTTTCCGCTACTACGTGCGATCCGGGCCTCGTGACAACCCAATCGGATCGTTACAGACTTCCGAGATTGGTGGATCGGTCCTCACTTCAGACAGTCGAGCTTGAAGGGTGGATCTCCGGATTTTCAAATCTCCTGCCCCGAAAACCAACCTTCGTCTCCAGCCCAATTCCGCCGCATTATTATTAGCGAGGCATATGCTGGTCAGATTCTTCGGATTGTTCGGCATCATCCCGGGCGCGCACTTTTTCTCGTGAGAAGAACGAACCCGCCGTAGCAGAAGAGTAATTCTATGATGGCCCCTCGGGGCAAACGGGTGCGGCACTGCTTCCCCATGCGTGCCTCCCACGTTGCCCCGTTTGCCCCCGCCAATCACATAACGCGTAACGACGAGACAAAAAGGAGCAGTGCATTTTCCATTTATCGTCTTCCATTTGTCATTTGTCATTTAAGCGAATTCGCTAAGGTGCTTCTTTAACGGCAAATGAACAATGGAAAATGTTCACTCTCGTTCGCGATCGATGAGTTTTTGTTTACGTTCAAGTCCCCACCGGTAACCGCCAAGGCTTTGATCTTCCCGCACAACACGATGACACGGAATCACGAGGGCAACGGGATTAGTCGCACAAGCGCGCCCGACAGCGCGGACCGCGCCCGGTTTACCTAACGCCTTCGCCACTTCGCCGTACGAAACTGTTTGACCATACGGAATCGCGCGCAACTGTTCCCACACCTGACGCTGAAACGCGGTCGCGCGAATGTCGAGCGGGAGATCGAGTTGCGGTTCTTTGTTCGTTAGATGGTTCAGGATCCTCTTGACTGGCTCGCGCAGCGCCGGATCGTTGCGAAGAATCGTCGCCGCCGGAAACTCCGCACGCAGATCCTTCTCAAGCACCGCATCTGTGTCGCCCATACGCACGGCGCACACACCTCGTTGCGTTACGGCAACCAGAAGCTGTCCCAACGGCGACGCGACGATTGTGTAATTGATACTTATTCCGAGTCCGCCGCGCCCGTACGTCGCCGGAGTCATACCGAGTTCTTCCGGCGCGTGCTCGTAGAGTCTGCTGCTGGAGTTGAATCCTGAATCGTAAAGCGCTTGGGTCACTGGTTCTCCTTCGCGGACGAGCGTCTTGAAGTTGCCGAATCGTCGCGCCGTCTGATACTGGCGCGGACTGATTCCCATGATTCGCTTGAACGTGCGTTGCAAGTGAAAACTGCTGACGCCAGCGTCCGTTGCGAGATCTGCGAGTTTCACTGTCTCTGTTTGGTTCGCGTCCAGAACCCGGCAGACCCGCTGCACCATCTCGACCCCCGAATCGACGACGTTGGGTCGGCGCGGATCGCATCGCAAACAGGCGCGAAAGCCAGCCTGCTCCGCAGCGTGGGGCAGGTCGAAAAACGTCACGTTCTCGCGTCGCGGCCGCCGTGACGGGCACGACGGACGGCAGTAAATCTTTGTCGAGCTGACGGCAAATACAAACTGTCCATCAAACCGCGAATCTTTCGCGGCTACGGCTTCCCACTTTCGTTCCTCGGTTTTCATCACGCGATTATCCTAAACCAGCTTGAATTCACGATCTATCTGGTTCTTGCTATCAAACTATAAACCTCATTTTGTGTACTTCAATCTGTGTGCTTAAATGCAAAAACAAAACTCGTGGATTCGGAATTTCTATCACAACTTAACGAACAGCAGCGCGAAGCCGTGCTCGCTACCGAAGGGCCGCTCCTAATCCTCGCCGGAGCAGGTTCCGGCAAGACGCGCGTGATCGCGCATCGCATCGCTTACCTAATCGCTGAAAAGCAGGTTCCGACCTGGAACATTCTCGCCGTTACGTTTACGAACAAAGCCGCCGACGAGATGCGCCAGCGCGTGCAACGACTGCTACACGCGCGCAACGATTCGAGCCTGCCGTTGGTATCGACGTTTCATAGTCTGTGCGTTCGCATTCTTCGTCAGGACATCGAAAAACTAAACGACAAATACACGCGCCGGTTCACGATTTACGATGCTGACGACTCGCTGCGGTTGATTCGCCAGTGCATCAAGGATCTGGGTTACGACGAGAAGTCGCTCGCGCAACGCTCTGTTCAATCTGCCATCAGTGCGGCCAAGAACCGCGGCGAAGATACGAAGGCGTTTGCAGCGCGAGCGGAATACGGCGATGAGCGCCGCGCCGCGATCGCGCGCGTCTACCAGATGTACGAAGATCGCTTGCACGCGAACAACGCGCTCGACTTCGACGATCTGCTAATCAAAACTGTCCTACTGCTGCGCAACGTCCCCGAGATCCGCGAGAAGTACAACAACAAATTTCGCTACATCCTCGTCGACGAGTACCAGGACACGAACACGCTACAGTTCGATCTGATCAGTCTGATCACGCAAAAACAGCAGAACGTTGCCGTGGTTGGCGACGAAGACCAGTCGATCTACAAGTGGCGCGGCGCGGACATCAGCAACATACTCAACTTCGAAGTTCACTTTCCGCGAACGAAGATCATCAGGCTCGAACAAAATTACCGTTCGACGCAGACGATCCTCGACATTGCCGGCGCCGTAGTGAAGAACAACCGGCAACGAAAAGGAAAAACTCTGTGGACGTCGAACCCGCGCGGCGGGCGCGTCGGTTATTACCAGGCTTACGACGCGGAAGCGGAAGCACGCTGGGTTGCCGGAAAAATCCTCGAACATCGCCGCGACGAATTCGACTTGCGCGCCGCCGTTCTTTACCGCACCAACTCGCAATCGCGCGTGTTTGAAGAAGCGATGCGTCGCGCCAGTCTTCAATACAACATTCTCGGCGGCTTCAGTTTTTACGAGCGCATGGAAGTACGCGACATCATCGCGTATCTCAAACTCGCGCTTAATCCCAATGACTCGATCGCGCTCGATCGCGTAATCAACAGTCCGCCACGTGGCATCGGCCGCACGACGATGGAGGAGATTGAGCGACGGCAGAAAGACGCCGGCCTGTCGCTGTGGGAGACGCTCGCGCTC
>Ga0209485_1000081_pt1 | contig 31704 bp, 30 predicted proteins | sample NCAS100_FD_187516 | JGI IMG/M metagenome (GOLD analysis project Ga0209485, IMG submission 187516) | Agricultural soil microbial communities from Utah to study Nitrogen management - NC AS100 (SPAdes) (version 2) | ecosystem: Environmental > Terrestrial > Soil > Agricultural land | place: USA... | reverse complement strand
AGGACCATTGGAATGGCCAGCAGGAGAATTGCGCGTCCGATCGGACCGGTCGTGTAACTGCGATGCGAGCCTCGTATTGACTCTTTGATATCGGCCCACAGGCTTTGCGAGACATCCGGTGCGACGGTGAGTTCGTTCGCTGAGTCAGCCATGAAGGTCTGCTTACGGATTTGATGTGGATTAGGTTCTGCCGAAGTCGTCTTCGAGACGAACGATGTCGTCTTCACCAAGATAATTACCTCGTTGGACTTCGATGAAAATGAGATCCTCGTTGCCAGGGTTCTCAACCCTGTGCGCCGAACCGACAGGGATATCGATCGCCTGGCCCGCACCGATCAACAAATCGCGGTCATCGAGAGTTACTTTGGCGATTCCTTCAACGACAAACCAGTGCTCCGCGCGTTGTGAATGTTTTTGATAGCTCAGTCTCTTTCCGGGCAACACCTCAATGCGCTTTACTTTGAAGTTGCGTCCTTCTTCGAGCACTGTGTAACTGCCCCACGGTCTCCGATCGAATTCTCTCACCTGGTCGCGTCCTCCCATAATGGGAAATCCGTGTCCCCTATCTTCACAGGAAACACGGACCTCACGGAAAACACGGATTATTACACGTGGTTGATGTTTTAGGAACCCGGCCTCAGTGTCAAGAACGTCACTGCATTGCGTCTCTTGACGAGCAGCAGCGCAGGCCGCGAGCCCGACTGCTGAATCGCCGCAGTAAAGTCCGGGACGTTACGAACCGGACGACGATTGACTTCCTGGATCAGGTCTCCCTGCCGAATACCGGCGGTCGCGGCACTGCCACTCGGGTCAACGCGCGCCACTAGCAAACCCTGATCGTCAGGATCGAGACCATAGCGGTTAGCCATCTCGGCAGTGAACACTTGCAATGTTAGTCCGTAACGGTCACTGCCGGCTCCTCCTTCATTGCTGCTGGTCTCTTCGTTTTCGCGAGGACGATCCGGCAACTCTGCAAGCGCGACCGAAACGCGCTGATCCTGACCATTGCGCAGCACCGTCACAGTCGTACTCGTTCCGGGCGCCAAGGCGGCCACCGTGTTTCGCAGACTGTTCGGATCATTAACCGGCGTATTGTTGACGGCGGTGATCACGTCACCGCGTTTGATACCAGCTTTGTCAGCCGGACCACCAGCGGTCACGTTAGTCACGATCGCGCCACGCGCAGCGGGAAGGTTCATACTGGCAGCGAGGTCGGCATCGACGGGCTGGATAGTCACACCGAGCATGCCGCGTCGGACCTTGCCGTCCTTCATCAACTGCTCCATCACTGCCTTCGCCATGTTTGACGGAATGGCGAAACCGATTCCGATGTTACCGCCGGAAGGCGACAGGATCTGCGAGTTGATACCGATCAGTTCGCCGTTGATATTGACCAGCGCACCGCCGGAGTTGCCGCGGTTAATCGACGCATCAGTCTGAATAAAGTCTTCAAAACTTCCGTCACTCAATCCAGTAGCGCGTCCTTTCGCGCTAACGATTCCGGACGTAACGGTCTGTCCGATTCCCAAAGGGTTGCCGAGGGCCAACACGACGTCGCCTACGCGCACTCTGTCGGAATCACCAACCGAAACAGTCGGCAAACCGGTCGCCTCAACCTTCAGCACCGCGAGATCGCTCGGTTGATCCGAGCCGACCAGTTTGGCCGAAAAGGTGCGGTTATCGGTAAGCTCAACCTTGATGTCGGTTGCGCCGTCAACCACGTGATGGTTGGTAAGAATGTAACCGTTTGCATTCACGATGACACCCGAGCCGACGCCCTGCACCTGGCGCGGAACCTGTTGAGGCATTCGATCACCGAAAAATTCCCGGAATCTCGGGTCATCCATAAAAGGAAACTGCTGCGCCGGGCGAGACCGCTCCGTCGATCTGATGGTTACGACGGCAGGCGAGACTCGACTTACCAGATCAGCATAAGAATTCTGTAAACCCACCGGCGCCGGATTCGCAGCGGCCGGCTGGGAAGGCTGGTCCGGCGCAAAACTCAACATCCGGCCCTGCCCGCTGCATGCGGTAAACGAAAAAACAATCAAAACCAGGCTGAAAAGAATGTTTACGCGCGAATTCGCTCCTCTCAAACGTCCCATACTCATCTTCTCTCTTTCTCGAATACAAGTTCTCATAAAAAGGCGGCCAGACGTTGCCAAACTACTGCAACGCGAGGCAGCGCTCCGACTCACCACCGGCGAAAACTTTACATTCTTTCGAAGAGGTTTTGAAGCCGTGAGTGAGATCAGTAAATACGTTCTTTGGATTCCGCGAAGGTCTTTTCGGTTTACTGATGTGTTATACTCCGCCAGTCAAAAATCCAGCAATTCCTTGGATTTCTTTGTTCAAAACGAATGCCGACCAATTCTTGATTTACTGTCAAACGCCGTACTTTCCCCTGTTTGTCCAGCCCAAACACGGCACCAACTTCGAGGGATAGTTCTGAATGCAGGGCGTAGAGATTCCAACCGTACTTGAGGACAATTCCGTTCTGATCGTCAACGACGACGCGGACCAGCTTAGTTTGATGAGCAGTCTCCTCGGGAAGGCTGGTTATTCGGTTGTGACCGCCGTCGATGGCATCGACGGACTTACTCGCGCCAAACGCGAGCGACCGGATCTGGTGATCAGCGACGTTACCATGCCCAGGATGGGCGGCCTGGAATTCTGCCGCGAGTTGAGGGCGGATGCTGAACTCAAGACTGTCCCAATTCTCCTCGTCACGGCCCTGCAAAAAGATACCGAGAGCGCAGTCGCCGGGCTACAGGCCGGGGCGGACGATTATCTCGAATTCCCTTTTGACTCAGCGCGCCTCGTCGCCAAAGTCTCTCGCCTGCTCGAACGATCGCGGCTCGAAGCCAGCTATCGCGACGTCGTGGAGCACGCGAGCGATATGATCTTTACTCAGGATCTCGCGGGCCGGCTTACCAGTATTAATCTCGCCGGACAAAGATTTCTTGGGCGAAAACAGGAGGACTTGATCGGCAATTCGTTCTTCGCGGTTTTTGGCGTCATTCCCGAAAGCAACGGCTTCGCCGGAAGCCTTAGCCGCCCGCAGGAAGCGAAGGAGTTTCGTCATCAGTTTGTCGCCCACTCCGCCGCCGGCGAGGACCGTTGGTTGGATTTGATTGTTTCGCCGATCAGGGACCGCCTCCATGAGACCGTCGGTTTTCGCGGTCTCGCGCGCGATATCACCGAGCGAAAACAGTTTGAAGAGGCCCTGCGTGATTCCGAAGAACGCTATCGGCTGCTTTTTGAATCCACGCCGCAGCCGATTTGGGTTTACAACGAAGACACGCTCGGGTTTCTGGCGGTCAACGAGGCCGCGACGCGTATTTACGGTTACACCCGCGACGAGTTTCTCTCGATGACAGTCAACGATCTTCGTCCTCAGGAAGATATTCCGACGTTAATGATCAAAAACGTTTCCGACGCCGATGAGCTCGTAATCTCCAGTCCCTGGCGTCACCGAACGCGCGATAAAAAAACCATCTACGTTGAGATGTCCTCGCACCCGGTTGTCTTCGATGGAAAGAACAGCAGGCTCGTGATCGTCAACGACGTCACGGAAAGAAAACTTCTCGACGAGAAACAGCAGCGCCTGCACACGTCGCTGCAACAGTCGGCGATGGAGTGGCGCCAGACATTCAACGCTATCGACTTTCCGGTCTTGATTGTCGACCTTTCGGGCTCCATCAAGCGTTCGAATCTTGCCGCCGAGCAGATCATCGGTACTAGCGCCGAGGAGATAACCGGAAAGACCATACGCGATTTTGGCGAGCACGAGCCCTGGAAAAAAGCCACAGCGTTGATCGAGGCAATTCGTCACCATCACACACCAGTTTCCGAGGAGGTCAAAGACGACACGAGCGGTAAGACGTGGGCCATAACTCTTTATCTCATCAACGAGTTTGGCTCGGTCGGCGAGCGCGCGATCCTGATCGCGCAGGACATTACTAAACGCGTCGAGTTGGAAGCCTCACTGCGGCAGAGCGAGATGATGTCACTGCTCGGATCGCTCGTCGCGGGGGTGGCCCACGAGGTGCGAAATCCGCTGTTTGGTATTTCGTCAATTCTCGACGCCTTCGAGACTAGGTTCAGCGATCGCACGGAATACCAGCGCTACACGAATGTTTTGCGCGACGAGATCGGACGGCTCACTGTCTTGATGGAGGAATTGCTCGAATATGGAAAGCCCTTCCGAGGCGATCTCTACCTCGTTTCAATGGAAGAGATGGTTGCGCGCTCCGTCCGCGCGTGTCTACCGGCAGCCGAGGTGGCCCAGGTAAACCTGAATAGTCAGATTGAAGACGCGTTACCAAAAATAAAGATCGATCGCCGGAGACTTTCGAAAGTCTTTGTAAACTTAATCGAAAACGCGATTCAGCATTCGCCGGCGCAGACGACTGTTAGTGTGGAAGCGTGCAAAGTAATCGACGGCGGTCAGGAGTGGGTCCAGTGCGCGATCCGTGACTCAGGACGGGGAATTCTCGCCGAGGACATGCCGAGGATTTTCGAGCCCTTCTTTTCGAAACGACGCGGCGGCACGGGCCTGGGGCTCGCGATCGCGCATCGCATCATGCAGGAACATGGAGGAAAACTAATAGCCGGCAATAATCCTGATGGAGGAGCCTGTATGATGGCCCGCTTCCCCATCCCGGCCGAGGGAGATTGCTAAATGTCCAGGAACAAGGTTTTGGTTGTCGACGATGAGTCAGGCGTGAGGTTTGGTATCCGCGATTTCCTCGAGCAGCACGGATACGAAATCGAAGAGGCTGAAAGCTGCCAGGATGCCCAACACCTCTTTCGTACTTCCCGGCCCGACATAGTTATCGCCGACTACATGATGCCTGACGGCACTGCGCTCGACCTCCTGCCGCGACTCAAAGAGATCGACGCCCAGATTCCGCTGCTGGTATTGACCGCGCACGGGTCGATCGATCTCGCCGTAAGGGCGATCAAGGAAGGCGCCGAGCAATTCCTGACTAAACCACTCGAACTTCCCACCCTACTCGTAATTCTCCAGCGTCTTCTGCAAAAACAACGCAACCATCATAAGCAGTTGGCCAGCAAATCTCGTCAGGTGCGGCAGGCGATCGATCCGTTTATCGGCACCAGCTCCGCGATCCGAGCGCTCGCCGATCAGGCGAAGAAGATTCTTCCCACGGAAAGTCCGGTATTGATTCTGGGCGAAACCGGCACCGGCAAGGGCGTGCTCGCCCGCTGGCTGCACGACAACAGCCCGCGCGCTGAAGAGGCGTTCGTCGATCTCAACTGCGCCGGACTATCGCGTGAGCTGCTAGAAACGGAATTGTTCGGTCATGAGAAAGGCGCGTTCACTAGTGCTACCTCTTCCAAGCAGGGACTCTTTGAGGTGGCCCATCGCGGCACAATTTTTCTCGACGAAGTCGGCGACGTCGATTTGCAAATACAGCCGAAACTTCTAAAGGTGCTTGAGGAGAAACGGTTTCGTCGTGTGGGCGACGTCAGGGACCGGCAAGTTGACGTGAGATTGATCGCGGCCACGCACCAGGACATAGGCCAACTGGTCCGAGACAAGAGGTTCCGCGACGATCTCTATTTTCGCATCAGCACAATACCGCTCGCATTTCCCGCGCTGCGCGATAGAAGCGAAGACATTCCGACATTGGCCCAGTACCTTCTCGACAAAGTGGCCGTCGACTTGGGCCGTGGCGAGTTGCGCCTCGACGAAAGCAGTATCCACGCGCTTAAGGCTTACTCGTGGCCCGGCAACATCCGTGAACTGCGTAACGTAATCGAACGCGCAGTGTTATTGAGTGAACACAAAAGCATCACCCTCAAAGACCTTCACTTCGACGGCCATGCCCAAGTGGGAACACCGTTTCTTGATACTCGCCTTACGCTTCTGGAGCTCGAAAAGCAGCACATCGAGAGGGTCCTGAACGAGGAGCGAGGCCGCGTCGAGAAGGCGGCTAAGCGGCTGGGAATCCCAAGAAGCTCGCTTTATCAGAAGATTAAGAAGCACCAGATCATAATGTCCAAAGTCTAGACTCGAGTCTGAGGACTAGACAAATCCCGCCCACCAGGCCGTTTTTCACCTCCAACAAAGTTAAATAGTGGGGCAATTTCTACCCATCGGGATTTAACCTGATGCTGGCCCAGTCTTTGCTTAGCTTTAGCGTCAGTGCCATCGTAAATTTGTCACTCTCGTCCCGACCGAGAGAGTTTGTCTGGCTTGTAACGTCCGAGCGCGCACTTGCCCCGCTACGCTCTTTCCAACTAGCCCAGGTTGCAGTAATCCGTCTTCAAGACCGATAGGGCCTTGTAGATTGAGATCTTTTTCCCTAAGGAGCATGGAAATGCCCACGTTTTTGCAATTGAAGAAAACTTTACTTGCGTTGGCGGTTCTTGGAATCGTCAGCGTTTTTTCCAGCACAGCGAAGGCCGACATTGTTGTAGTCACAGGAGTCAACAATCAAGGCACCGACAACGTGCTGCTTAATCCCGCGACAAACGTCGCCCTTGTAACCGGAACGGTTGGCCCGAGCAATCTGGTTGTCAACTTTGAATCCTCGAGTGGTAGCGGCTTGCTGAACGCTAATCCGTCCGGTCAGGCAACTGTCAGCGGAGGAACCGGAAACGAAGCGCTAACCCAACTGACTTTCGGTTTGGCTAACAATGACACCTTCACGGCGGCAGTGTTTAACATAAATGCTGGCACCAATGGTTCAGTTGTCATTCACGTCGAAGGCGTCAACATCGACGGTGGCTTTTTTGAGGATGACTTCACTGTGGACGCTAATGGCCAGAACTTTTTCACGGTGACGGCCATTAATGGACAGGCGATGACAAGCATCAGTCTCACGGCAATTAACGGAGCGGTCTTTGAAGACGTAAGACAGGTTCGTCTTGGAGGCGGTGATGTTGGAGAAATTCCCGAACCCGCCAGCATGTTGCTTCTGGGTTCCGGTCTGTTGGGAGCCGCAGCAAGCCTGCGCAAACGTTTCCGGAAGTAACAAGAGCCGCGGCAGCCTAAAAGGCTCCGAGTTACCTCCCATTAGCACTTTAATAGCTTTAGCAACTGTGTTATCCACCTGCGCTTGCCCCGCAGGTGGAATAACATCCGGCCTATAACCTGAGTGTCATGTTCAGAGCAGAGTGTTTGTCTGCTCACGTCCAAACGCCAAGTTCGATTGAAGTGCGGCCTAGATCGAATGAGGTACTGAGAGGGGAAATAAAACAGCATGGCACGATTGATGAAAACAATTGTGATGGCCGCTGTACTCGCCGGCTTCATGGCAATAGGAGCTTCCACGGCGAATGCAGATCCTGTCACATTCTCGACGTCAGGTGTCTTCACCTGCGCGGGTTGTTCCGGGAGTGGTACTAACTCGGTAACCTTCCTGGGTGGCATGGGCAACGCGTTGATGATCACCTTTACCGGTCTGGGATCGACCAGCCTGAACACTCCAACGGGTTCAAGCTTTGGTAACTTCCAGACCTTCGTTAGCGGTAGCGGCGTCATCGGTGCGTCAGGCACCTTCACGCTGACCATTACTCAGACAGTCCCGATCGCTGGAAGTGACAGCTTTGCGGCCACTTTCACCGGTTCATTCTCCGCTTCTAACTCAGGCTCCGGAGTAGTTAATTTCACGGTGACCTCAGTAACGATCGGAGGAATCACTTATTCGATCACCAACAATCCTTTGAACCTGGTGCCACCGGCATCAAACAACGGAATAACGACCGTCCAGGGACAAATCACCGGCAGTCCAGTACCTGAGCCTGCCAGTATGCTGCTTCTGGGAACCGGTTTGCTTGGGATCGCGGGCGCGGTCAGAAAACGATTCAGGTCCCGCGACGAATAAAACGACCCAAAGGGTGACAGGGGGTTTCTGAGAATGTACGCTAAACCAATGATCTTTCCCTTAGATGCGAATGGGCAGATTTATGCGCTCCAGGACGAAAAGGGGAATACGATCGGAACTGGCACGCGTGAGGTTTGCGAGGTATTGCTTTACATCATTACAAAGCCAGCCTCGCAGAGTATCTCGCGCAGTATTAATGTCTCCGCTCCACAACGTGGTAACGTGCGGGCGGCGATCGGGATTTAGCTTTCGGGTCCGGAAGCAGTAGGCATTACTACTGCGGATAGACCTTCATCGTTGTCGGTGCGGAGGAACGATGAGTTTGCCGGGGGCTGAACAACTTATTCACACGGGCTGCTGGCGGGCTGCTGCACACGGCGCGGTGCGCAGCTTTCGGGCAGTTGCTTTAGACGAAAATGTTTCAGCAGGCGTGTGCTCGCGACGCGTGCTGCAGCCATCTTACCTCGCTAATCAGAGTATTTGTATCGCCGGTCAGAATCCGTGAGTTGATACGGATTCGCTGAAAGTGTGCCGTGAAGCAAAATCGTTTCGGATCCCTGAAAAAAGTCTCGGGTAGGTTACGGCAAATGTGGTCGAATCGAGACGAGGGATCCTCAAGAGAAACACCTATGCCGCGTCTTCTAATCGTCGACGACGAAGAGTCGATTTGCTTTTCCATGAGCGAGTATTTCTCGCTGCATGGTTACAAAGTAGATACGGCGAGAGAGTTGGAGGAAGCGGAGAAGCTGTTGGAAGCTACCGAATACAAGGTAGTGATACAGGACCTGCGCCTCAGTCTGAAACGAGATGCTGATGGGCTGGATATGATCAGGCTGATCAAGGAACAAAATCCGCAAGCCAGAATAATCGTGTTGACCGCTTACGGCTCGGCTGAAATGGAAGATGAAGCCCGTCGCTGCGGTGCCGATGCCTTTTTGAGAAAACCCAAGCCGCTGTCGCAGGTGGCCCAGGTGGTCCAGGGCCTCATCGAATCACCACCCCGACACGCCGTCCGCCCCGCTTAAGAAGGTTCCCGCAAAGGCGCAAAGACGCAAAGAAGAAAGCTCAGGAAACAACGCAATAAGAAACCAGCAACCATGCTGAATGGCTTTCCTTTGCGCCTTTGCGGGAACTCTTTGCGCCTTTTTAATGAAAATCGTGAGAAGCTGTGGCTGCTACTTTAAAAGAGAGCGGTTGCACGTGACTCGCCTTGACTGAGATAACGTTGTCCTGGTTCTGCAACGCGCCCTCAATTAAAAGAAAAGGATGGTCCACCAGCTCGATCCGGTAGCGATCGAATAGTTGCGGCGTGACGATGATGTTGCTGACACCCGTTTCATCCTCGAGAGTCAAAAACATGAACCCTTTCGCCGTCCCGGGCCGTTGCCGCACGATGACCCAACCAGCCACCCGCACAAAACTCCCATTTCGCAGCTTGCGAATATCGATCGCCCGCAACGCGTCAAGCTTCTTCAATTCCGCGCGATGATATGCGACCGGGTGTTTGCCGATAGTCAATCCCGTCCCACGGAAATCAGCGTCCATTCGTTCCGGTAACGTCATCGGCAGCAACGGTGATTGGCCGTCTTTCTCAGCCAGCTCTTCATAGAGCTTGCCCGCCGCGCGGGTAACGCGCTCAACCTGCCACAACGCATCGCGCCGGTTGACCGATCCTTGAATAAAGTTGAGCGCCCCGATGGCTGCGAGTTTACGCAGTTCGTCTTTGCGTAATTCCGGAACGCGGTTACAGAGATCGTCAATACCGATAAAAGGACGTGTAGCCCGTTCGCGAACGATGGCCTGACCCGATTGTTGACTCAGGCCTTTTACATATTTGAGTCCGAGTCGCATCGCCAGAAGGGGAGACGCGGGGAAGGGGCGACGCGGTGAAGGAGAGATGCGGTCACCGTGTCTCCGCGTCCCTGCGTCCCCGCGTCTCCGTGTCTCCCCTTCCGGCGTCTCTTCAATCGTGCACAACCAATCCGAGCGCATGATGTCGATCGGCAGCACTTTCAACCCGTGACGCTGCGCGTCTTTGACGAGCGTAAACGGTTGATAAAAACCCATCGGTTGATTGTTGAGCATGGCCGTCGTGAATGCCGACAGGTAATTGCATTTGAGGTAGGCGCTTGCATACGCCAGCAGGGCAAAACTGGCAGCGTGCGATTCCGGAAAACCGTAAAGCGCAAACGAGCTGATCGCCAACACGATCTCCTCCTGCGTTTTTCCGTTGATGCCGTTTTTCGACAAGCCTTGACGCAGTTTGACCTCAATCGCTTTCATGCGCGCTTCGGAACGTTTGAAACCAAACGCGCGGCGCAGTTCTTCCGCCTCGCCGCCGGTGAAGCCCGCGCAAACCATCGCCATCCGCAACAGTTGCTCCTGAAACAGCGGCACTCCCAATGTGCGTTTCAAGATCGGCTCCAACGCGGGATGTGCGTAAGTTACCGGCTCCCGACCTTGTCGTCGCTTGAGATACGGATGGACCATGTTTCCCACGATCGGTCCGGGCCTGATGATCGCGACCTGCACCACGATGTCGTAAAACTTCGACGGCCGCAGCCGTGGCAGACACGACATCTGCGCCCGGCTTTCAACCTGGAACAGTCCGATCGTGTCGGCCTTTTGCAGCGCCTCGTAAACTCCTTTGTCGTCCTGCGGAAGGTGAGCAAGGTCGACTTCCTCGCCGTACGAATCGCGAATCAACTGGATCGAATCTTCCAGTACGGCCATCATTCCGAGCCCGAGCAAATCGACTTTAATCAGACCCAGGTCGGCGCAGTCTTCTTTGTCCCACTGGACCACTACGCGGCCGGGCATGGCCGCGGGCTCGAGCGGCACGATCGAATCGAGTTGTCCCTGGCAAATGACCATGCCACCCGAGTGTTGTCCAAGGTGGCGCGGCAAGTCCTGAACCAGTTGGTAAAGCTGGAAGAACTTGCGGATGCGCGGGTGGGAAAGATCGAGGCCCGCGTCACGAAACTGACGCTCACTGGAATCCTTCGGGTCTTTCCATTCCCACGTATGCACGAGCCGCGCGAGGCGCGAAAGCGTGTCGTCGTCGAAATCGAGCGCCTTGCCGACCTCTCGCGCCGCGGAACGGCCACGATAAGTGATGACGTTCGCGGTCATCGCCGCGCCTAATTTTCCGTAGCACTCGTAAACGTATTGAATCGCCTTCTCGCGTTTGTCTCCGCTGGGGAGATCGAGATCGATGTCCGGCCATTCGCCACGTTCTTCAGACAGAAATCGTTCGAACAGCAGGTCCATGCCGACGGGATCGACGGCCGTTATTCCCAGCGAATAACAAACGGCGCTATTAGCAGCCGAGCCGCGTCCCTGGATGAGTATTCCTTCACGGCGGCAAAACTGGACGATATCCCAAACGATCAGAAAATAACCTTCGAGGTTGAGCTTTTCGATCAACTTCAACTCGCGTTCGATTTGCGCGTGCGCCTTTTCATAAGTGGGCGCGCCCTGGCGGCCGGTGTAGCGCCAGCGCGCGCCTTCCTCGGTTTGTTTGCGCAAAAACGACGTCATCGTTTCGCCGTCCGGCACGGGATATTTCGGAAACTCATAGCCGAGATCTTCGAGCGTGAACTCCAGGCGTGATGAAAGCTCAACCGTGCGGGCGATGGCTTCAGGCAAGTCGGCGAATATCTTTTGCATGGTCGCGCCCGACTTGAGATAGCGTTCAGAGTTACGGGCGAGCAGGCGACCGGCAGTTTCGAGGCGCACATGATTGCGTATACAGGTGAAGACGTCGGCAACTTCACGGCGCGCGGGTGTTGCGTGGCAGACGCCGTTAGTCGCGAGTAGCGGCAGATGAGTGCGTCTTGCAAGTTCGATTACGGCCTGATTGCGCGCTTCCTCTTCTCTGTCGAAGTGACGTTGCAGCTCCGCATAAACATTTTCTTTACCGAAGAGGTCGATTAACCACTCCACGGTTTTTTGCGCTTCGTGTTCTTTACTGTGCAGCGCGGCGGCGATTGGTCCATCGAAGGCACCCGTCAAACACACTAGGCCGCCGGCATGCGCCGCCAACTCTTCTCCGGTGACGGAGCACGTGCCGGGTTTTGCGTGTTTCGGCACGCGCAGTTTCATCAACGTGATCAAACGACAAAGATTTTGATAACCCTGGCGGGTCCTTACCAGGACGGGGATCGAGCAGACTTTGGACGTCGAGAGTTGAACACTGATTTCGGCGCCAATATGGGCCGTGATACTGTTCTTCTTCGCCGAGAAATGAAACCGGGGCGCACCGTAAACGCCGTCGCGATCGAGTAAGGCCATGGCAGGCATCTGCAACTCGTGGCCTGCCGCGATTAGCTCTTCAGGTACAGATGCGCCTTCGAGAAAACTGAAAGCCGATCGCGCATGAAGTTCGACGTACATTGCTTTGTACTTTGTGCTTGGTTCTTTGTACTTTGTTCGCTGATAACCATCTGAGTATTAGCGATCCGTTCGAGACACGAACAAAGCAAGTACAAAGTACCAAGCACGTTTTTAGTCGTAAGCCCCTTCGACAAACCAAGTATCACTATTCAATTCGCGATAAATGCGATAAAGCACCTGTTCGTCGCGCTTATTTGGTACGACTGCAACATCCCATTCGTCTCGCGACCAACGATCGTTGCGCCACCAATCACCAGTCGTGCGCCATGGTCCGGCCACCTCCACGACCTTGCCATAAACGCTGCGCTGCTTGTCCCAGGCACTGATTTGCGCCGGCAATCCGCGATCGACCTGAACCACGGCACGCAACGGTGGGCGAAACATGCGAAACCCGAGACACGGCCGATTGTCGATTGCCATTTGCGGATTGCCGGAATTCTTGCGTCGCTTACGAAGAGCAGTCTTGTCGTCTAAAACAAACCGCTTCACGCTGAATGCGTCGGGCCGGTGCGTGTCGAGCAAAACAGGAGAGCCGACATTTTGATCACCGACGAGTTTTGTCAGTCGCGCGAGCGTCAACTCCAATTTGTCCGGCGCTGGAGCCAATGGCACGAACAAGCCGCTCTGGATCACACGCGGCTTCACGGGATCGCAGGTGATTGAGACAGCTTTGACAGCCGCTTGCGGCGGTTGCTTTTCCATCTCGAGCACCAGCAACTTCAAAAACACTTTGTGATCGCGCATTGGATGGGGCAGCGACAGCGTTCGATCGTGAGAAGTTTGATCTTCGAGTCGCATCTGCACCGTCAGTTCGTTGGTAGCCAGCGCATAGGCATTGAGAGTGGCGCAGATTTGATTTAACAGCCGAGCAAAAATAAATGAGAGCGGTTCGAGTTCATAAACTGCGTGATCGAGTTCTATCGAATGTGAAAAAACCGGGGCTGGTTGTTTGACCTTCAAGTGCCGCTCGGTTTTGCCCGCGGCCAACTGTTGCAGCCGGACTCCTTCCTGTCCCAAACGTTCAGAAACGCCGTGAACTGGCAGCGAAGCGAAATGCTGAAAGGTGAGAACGCCCCACAGTCGCAGTGTTTCGAAGATCTCGTCAGCAAGTTTTTTCTCGACGTTGACGAGGGAAAATTCGAGTGCCTCGATGGGAAACTCACCGAGACAAGTTAATTCCTCGCCTGGAGAAACGAAGGTAATGCCCTTGAGACGCGTGGCGGCGTGAACTGCCGCGTCGGGGTTCGCAGCGATGGCTACATTCACCGTGCCTTCCAGACCACCATTCGCGCGCGGTTCTTTTGCTCGCCGGGCGACGTCGTTGGCGAGCTCATACGCAGAACCAAATAAGAGCTCACAACCCTCGACGTCGATGACTACGGTTCTACCCGCGGCCTCTTCGACAATCGGCGAGAAGCCGTAGGCAAACTCCGCCAGAGACAGGTCCGCCGCGAGATCGGGAGCATGAATACAAGCAAACACGGTATCCGAAGATTAGCGAAAATTCGCGAAATCTGTCAACTGGCAAGATGAGCGCGAAAGTGGTCCTCGTTGCGCCGTGGGGACAGCGGCCGCTGGCGATTGACCTTTATCGAGTTGAGACGCAAAAGATTTCCCTGCGTAACCGTTGTACGCTTTACCGGAGCAGGCTTTCGCAGGGGCACGACGTTCGTTTGTCCCCCACTGGCTTGCGACCATTCCGGTGTTCCGTTCAGCTCCAAAGTCAACGCAGCGCACGAACGAGTGCACGCCTCTTCAGACAGCACGATGATCGACGTTGGTCTATTCTCGACCGTGCGGCGGAAGCGATACCACCACGATGAAATGATCCGCCGCGCATCCTTCGCTGCGACGTCGCCCATGTCGAGTATCACCAGGCCGAACCCTCCGGCGTGTAACAAAAGATCCGTGGCTTTGAAAGCGTTCTCGAGGCTGCCGCCACAACGGACCCATAGCAAACGATCGAAGTCGATGCCGGCGGCATCTGCTGCCGTCGGTGCAAACACGTCGTTGATATCGACGAGGGCGCAGACTTCTTCGTGCCTCGTCGCATAAGCAAGCACTGAAAACATCATGCTCGTGCGTCCGGAAGACGCTGTTCCAAAGATCTCGCTGATGGCTCCTCGAGGCAGTCCGCCGGTTAGCGCATCAACTTCACTGATGCCGGTGGACAACGATTCGACAGCGGGCTTTTGGGGGATCTTGAACGCATCGCCAAAACGGCTGGCTAAATCGAATTCGTTTAATCTATGTTTCAAAATCATGGCTTGTAATAAATCGTTGCCTCACTGACCTACAATGAAATATGCCTTCGAAAAGGTCAGCAGACGATCTAATCCCCCCGCGACCGACGCTCTCCTCGCTCAAAGCCGCGGCTGCTGATTGCAAGGCTTGCGACCTCTGGAAAAAAGGAACGCAAACCGTTTTTGGCGACGGCTCGCGCCGGTCAAACGTGCTGTTCGTCGGCGAGCAGCCGGGCAACGAAGAAGATCTGACCGGGAAACCGTTTGTTGGTCCTGCCGGTAAGCTTTTCGACAATGCGCTCGAAGAAGCCGGCATCGATCGCAAACAAACCTACGTCACCAACGTCGTCAAGCATTTCAAATGGGAACCACGCGGCAAGCGCCGGATTCACAAGAAGCCAAACGCTATGGAGATCGCCGCTTGTCGTCCCTGGCTCGAGGCCGAGATCGCGCTCGTCAAACCGGAAGTAATCGTCGCGCTCGGAGCCACGGCGGCCCAGGCTCTTCTTGGCCCACAATTTCGCGTCACCAAACAACGTGGCCAGTTCATCGAATCGACTCTTGCACCGTATGTGATGGCAACTGTTCACCCCTCCTCTATTCTCCGGGCGCCTGACGACGAAACTCGTCGCCTCGAATACCGGCGTTTCGTCGACGACATGAAAAAGCTAACCCCGATCATTCGTTAAATCCGCATTGCAGCAGGCGTCAACCACACCGTGCTATTAGCCCGGTGAGTGGATTCAAGTGGCCACGATCCCGAGAACCACTCACCATTTTTTCCGGGACGACGTGAGATGGCACACCTGATCACCGGGCTAACACCACGGTGTGATTGACTGATCAACCCAACCGAAAACCTGCTTACTGAAAAAACTTCCTTCCGCATCAAAAAAACTCTTGACGGCTCGTTCGATTTGTTCGAGAATGTTCGCTCAATTTTCGCTTGTCAACGAAAATTTATTTTCAAGGTGTTGTTGGAAAGGAAGATGCCCCATGCCCGTAACGGCTAAACAACAGCGTGTATTTGAATTTATTCGGCGTTATATCGAGTCGAACCAGGAAGCGCCCACGATCGCGGAAATCGGCCGGCAGTTTCAGATGAGTTCATCGGCGAGCGTTCACGCCATCTTGATAGCACTGGAACGTGAGGAATTGATAAAACGCATTCCGAATGTCAGTCGTGGAATTCAAATCGTCGAGCAGGAGACCACTGGCGATGAAACTAACGACATTCCGCTGCTCGGGACCGTCGCAGCAGGCCAACCCATCGAGGCAATACTCAGCCACGACGCGGTGTCGGTCCCGAAAGACATGCAGGGACGCGGACGTACCTTCGCGCTGCGCGTACGCGGGGATTCGATGATCGATGAAAATATCCAGGACGGCGATATCATCGTCGTCGCTTCACAGAAAACTGCTGATAATGGCCAGGTGGTTGTCGCCCTCATCGACGGGAATTACGCGACGGTGAAGAAGTTCTATCGCGAACCTGATTTCATACGGCTGGAGCCGGCGAACCCGCAGTTCAAGCCAATCTTCGTCAAGACCCCCGAACGGATCCAGATCCAGGGCGTGGTGCGTGGCCTGATCCGGAAATACGATCACTGAGCAGGCAACGAAAGTTGATTCGTTGTCTTCGCCAACTGAAGCCTTGATTCACTCTGAGAACATCTGCGAGACTGTGGTAACTTGTATCGTTCTAGCATGGCTAAGAACTCACAGATAGAGTGGACGCACCACACATTTAATCCATGGTGGGGTTGTAAGAAAGTTTCGGCTGCTTGCGACAATTGTTATGCGGATTTATGGGCACGGCGAATGGGGCATCGACTTTGGGGAGCGGATGCCCCACGACGCTTCTTCAGTGATGCGCATTGGAGAGAGCCGTTATCTTGGAATGAAGATGCTAAACGCGCGAGGCAACGTGCGCGTGTTTTCTGCGCAAGCATGGCGGACGTTTTTGAGCGCCGCGCCGACTTGAACGAAGAAAGAACGCGTCTTTGGCAGCTAATACAAGACACGCCTTACCTCGACTGGCTGCTTTTAACAAAGCGTCCTCAGAACGTTGAACGGATTGCGCCGTGGGGAAACGACTGGCCTGCGAATGTCTGGCTGGGGACTAGTATAGAAAACCAAAAGTTGGCTGAGAAACGGCTACCATTTCTGTTGAGCGTTCCGGCTACCGTTCGTTTCCTGTCGTGCGAGCCACTGCTAGGCCCACTCGATTTGCGACCTTGGTTCAAGAGAAATGGCTTTTACGCCATTGATTGGATCATTGCAGGCGGCGAGAGTGGTGCAGCTTCAAGGCCTATGCACCCGAACTGGCCATTGAGCCTCTTAAACCAATGTCGCCGCTTCGATGTCCCTTTCCATTTTAAGCAATGGGGGCAGTGGGTTCCTTCAGAACTGGTTGACGAAGTTGGTCGGCCAAGATTGATCGAGTTTACAGACGAGCGACCTGCACAAATGGTTCGCATGAGCAAGAAAAAGTCCGGGCGAACCTTGGAAGGAACCACTTGGGATGGGTTGCCTCACATAACCCTTATTGATGCCTAAAGTTGATTTCACCTATTACCAAGGCGGGCGCGAGCAGGCGTACATCAAACACTGCCTCTTAGAGGAATACCTGCCACAACTTACATACAAGGTCGGAACTACGTGGGACGCACTTGTCTACGTGGATGGTTTTGCGGGCCCGTGGCAGACCGCTGATCCAAATCATGCGGATACTTCTTTCAGCATTGCCGTTCAGGCTTTGCGACGATGTCAAGGTGGTTTGCGTGAGTCTCGCGGACGTGACCTCCGGATCGAATCTATTCTTATTGACGACGATAAAGATGCGTATGCCCAGTTGAGGCGATTTGCCGAGCAGCAAAGCTCTTCAAGCTTCGGAATCCATCCGCTTTGGGGTGACTTTATCGAAAAGATCCCTGAAATTGAGTCGATAATAAAAACAAATACGAGAAACGCCTTTCGCTTTGTCTTTCTCGATCCTAAGGGCTGGGCTGATATTCCAATGCGAAGGCTTCAACCTTTCTTTCGGGATCGTAGTTGTGAGGTTCTGATTAACTTAATGACCCGACATATTATTCGGTTTCTCGATGAACCCGATCGGGCGGAGAGTTATCACAACCTGTTTGGCCGCAAGGAAGTGTTACCGATTCTGCGAGCAATGAAAGTACGAAACGCCGCCTCTCATGAGCGTGCCGAACAAGCTGTTCGTGAGTATGGGCAGAGTCTGAGGCTGCTTTGTGGATTCAAATACGTATCTTCAGCCATAATACTTGAACCAGATAAGGAATCGATTCGCTACTTTCTTGTGTACGGTACGAATCATCCTCGCGGCGTGGAAGTTTTCAAAAGCGCAGAAACTAAAGCTGCAAACATTCAAAACGAGGTCCGTCACGACACGCACATTCGCAAAACCCATCAGCCATCTCTAACGTTCGATAGCGAACCGCCGAGTTCGAGAATCTCATCGGAACTAAAGCGGTTTTATTCGGAAAAGGCTAGAAACCGAGTTTTGGAATTTCTGAGCACGAAACCTCCTCAGGCCGTTATTGCATACTCGGATGTGTTTTGCGAAACAATGGAATTTCCTCTCGTTACACCCGACGATCTAGTAACTTGGTTGAGCACATTGGAACCGCGAATAAAGTTGCTGCTCGAAGGATCCTCCCGCAGACGCAAACCATCTCCACTTCGAGAGGATAGGATTCTCGTACTAGATCCCAAGGCTTTGCGGCCTTGAAACCGCTAGCCAACACTTAATGTTTCGCGAGTTCCCGCCTTTCCTCTTCGCACGACAATAAATCCAATGCCGGCGATGATCATGGCGCCGCCCACCAGAGTGCGCCAGCTCAGTTGTTCGTTTAAGACGAGCATGCCGAGGATCACTGCCACCACAGGTGTGACCAGCGAGATCAACATCGTCTTGGTAACGTCCATGTTTTGGATCAGCCAGTAGTACATAAGAAAGGCGACGACCGAACCGACGACCGCTAAATAAAGCAGGCATACAACCGCGAGCGCAGTCCAGCGAAACTGCAGCGGACTACCTTCAAACGCGAGGCCGTAGAGCAACAGAGGTACGAGGCCGAAGAGCATTTGAAACGCCGCTAACACCGCCGGATTTAAATTCTTTGCGCGCGTCTTCACCAGCACGTTTGAATACGCCGCAAAGAATGCGCTCAGCACCATGGCCATGCACCCGGCCAGCGCCAGGCGTCCGGAGATCGCCAACTGGTTCGAAAAAACTACGCCGACGCCGAAAACGCCCAACACGACGCCAGCGATCTTTACCCAGGTCAGGCGTTCCGCGGGGACGTGAATGTGCGCCAGGATCATTCCAAACGCAGGCAACATCGCCTGCAACAACGCGGCTAATCCGGAAGTGATGTATTGCTCGGCCCAAAACACCAAACCGTAGTTCAGGCTGAACGACATGACGCCTGTCCCAACAAGCAGGACCCAGTCGCTGCGAGTTTTCGGCAACGGTAAGTGCCTTACCCAAACAATCGGAAAAAGAATGGCGCAGGAAATTGCAAAACGGATTCCGGCGAAAGTTAGTGGAGGAAGGTCGGCAAGACCGAGCTTAATGAATAGCCAGGTTGAACCCCATATAACGCACAGTATCAGCCAAACGAGGCGTGCTTTCATTCAGACGGTAACCATGGATTCAACGAATGGTGACGCATGCGGTACAACTAAACACAAAAAAACGAAATGCGCTACTTCCAGCAAGCTGAAAGCAGCGCAATCCGTGTCCTATAGTTTGCCGAAGCTCTCTATAGGTGGTAGCACGAGCATGTACACACTCACGCCACCGAATTTATATCCCGATGACCAACTGGCGGACAGCTAATCTCCGGTCAGCACTCGAATCGTTTTCACAACCCTCGCACTCTTGCGAATGCGGTGCCGTTAGGTTTTTGTTGTGGTGGCTTTTCCTCCACCGCCGGTTACGCTCCGGCAACGAAGCTCAACTTTCGTTGAACCGCATCGCTCCCTTCGGCGGGTCCTTGCCTCCGGGTACCACTCGTTTTTATCCGAATGGCTTGAGAAAGTCTCGCGACCTTCTCTAGCAGAGCCTTTCGGCTCCAATCAGGGCGTCAATAGAATCAACAGCCGCCTGTCTCTTCTCTCTCTCGGGCGTCACCGCACCGATTGCCGATCCCTGTCTCGGTCTCGAAAGCCGCAACCTTCGTGACAGGAGCTTTATACTCTTGTGCGATTTTTAGATCAACCGTTTACATGTTTTATCTTAACGCCATGAAATAATTTTTCATTGACTTTCGATTTTCGCGAGTTCAGCGACTAATAATTTCTTCACTGCCAACATCTCGTCATCGTTTTCATATTTGGTTCGCGGCCAGAAAAACCCTTTCAATCCGTCTTTTTTACGCCTCGGCACAACGTGAACATGCAAGTGAGGGACGCTCTGACTAACTCGATTATTCATCGCGACGAACGTCCCCTGGGCATCCATCGCAGGCTCGATTGCACGCGAAAGCAATTGCGCCGTTTTGAAGAATGGTCCAACAAGTGAAACAGGCAAGTCGCCAAGTGTTTCCACATGAACACGTGGAACTAGCAACGTGTGTCCGTGAAACAGCGGGCGGTGATCGAGAAACGCAACCGAGTTGTCGTCCTCGTAAACGATTGTCGCCGGCACCTCGCCAGACACAATTCGACAAAACAGACAGGAGTCATTTGGCATTTTCCGTTTGTCATCGCTCATTTTTCATTTGTCCAAGTGTCGGGATCTTAGAGTTTGATTTGACAAATAACCAATGGCAAATGACAAACGGAAAATGATTAGGGTTAATTAGCTTCGCCGAGTATCTCGTCAAATCCTGGCCTGACAAATTCGCGCGCGTACGGAAACGTTTTTTCGACTCGATGCCGCAAACGCTCCAGCTGAAGTAGTAGCGGCACGATCGAAATTTCGCGTTCCGGCAACGCGAGCTGCACTAGTCGCCAGGCCGCGATCGACCGGTCGATCCCGATTAGCGCTACTTTCGCTGAGCCGTCCGCATCGTTCGGAAAATCGTCACAATCCGGATTTTCCAGTTCGTCTAGACGGCCCGAAAGCGCGCGCATCGTTTTCACGGCGATTTGATACTGATACCACTGAATCACTTCACGCGCATCTTCGAAACTCTCGGTGGATTCGACTTCCGATTCATGCAAGTGCCCCGCGCGGCCCGCGTCGCTGACCACAATTGTCTGGTCCACGTCGCGAAACCAGTCGCTAGCATCGTTAGCGTATTTCTTTCCTGCCCGTGCTAGCGGGTGGTTATCAACCTGGCGCCGGCGTCTTTTTCGTTGCGCGGGATCGTCTTCGTCCTCCGCCTTGTTTAGATCTATCCCGGCTTCTCTGGCCCATTCGGCGATCATGTCGCGCGTTTCCTGAAAGATGGTTCCCAGTTTGCGCCAGAAGGCTTCGTTTGTGAGATCGTGTGTTTGCGTTGAATCGTCGTCCTCTTTTTCAGTCGCATAGACCAGGCAACGTGAAGTCAACGGACAGCGTTCGCACCAACGATCGCAATAGTTATAGATACCCGAAATCAAGTCAGGATTTCTGGCAAGTTCCGTGAGGGATCTTCGCTGCATTGTTTGTCTCCTTGAGATGAGGATTTAAGGTTGGCTGATTCTACGGTAACATTCCGCAAAATGACAGTGAGCTTGCGAGAAAAGTTCAACAAGATCTTCGCGCAACTCGTAGACGACGGCGTGCTGTTATTGTGGGATTCCGATCTTCCCAACGTGACCCATCTGGTTGCTGGTGAGAAGGTCCGCGGTTCGTGGTGGTCTCACAAACGCGCCCACGCTATTTTCGGTGTTGCTGAATTGCTCGAGGACCATCCGGACGTTTTAATTATCAAACTAATCTCAGGCAAGGTGACGTTCGTTCATCGCAAACTGTGGAATCGGATTTACTCGATCGGAGTCGCGCGTGAGGAGTGGCAGTTGAAGCGACTTTCCACAAACGCAAAGGCGCTGTTGAAAGCAACAGACGCAACGGGTTGGCTACAAACAGACAAACTCGGTAAAGAGTTCGGCACGAAACCCGGTGAAACTGCTCGTGAACTCGAACTTCGTCTACTGATCCACGCAGAACAGATCCACACCGAATCCGGAAGGCACGCGAAAGTCATCGAAACGTGGGGCACGTGGGCGAAGCGTACGGGTTTTCGCGCACGAGCGAAAGATCCCGTCTCGGCGCGGCGCTTTCTCGAACAACGACTGGCAAGCATCAACAAGAAGCACAACGGATCGGGTAAGTTACCGTGGCCGGCAACTCTTTAACAACGATGATTTTATCGGCGATATTAAGATCCTTCTTTCTGGTTCTGGCACTGACGACAGCCGTCGACGCGCAAACGTCGCTCAACTATGGCTTCGTCAGTCCGAATACGAAAGAGAACCTGAAACTCGAAGACGCGATCGAGGGCATGAGGTCCGCGGAGGAGACGAAGCTCGTCCAGCGATCGATCAATATGGGTTGCGTTGTGCGGTCGCGGATTCGCGCTTTTAGATCGTTGGGCTCGTGGAGCGACGGCGCTGAACATTCGGTGATGATTCGACTGAAAAGCGATGAGCCATCAGTTCGATACGTATTGTCGCGGTTAGGACGCGAGGCGCGGCAGAAGTCAATACTCTACTTTCATCCGCAAGCGGCGGGTACCGCAGACCTGTACACGTTGAAACCGCGCCGGCCGATGCGGAATCTCGCGGCCCTGACGCAGAGTTTGGAACGCGCTGGGATAGAGTTTCGAACGCTTGTGCCGTTGAAATCAGGGACCTGGATCTACATCGTCGATCTTAAACGCGAATTGCGCACGAGAGTCATGAACGCGGCGAGACGGCTGCGTGCGCGGGTCAGCTTCGAGGCGGGCAACGCCTCGTTTGTCGGCGACGATCAACCGGAAGAAGCGAAAGTTGTTTTCGAGGAGGAGATACGGAAGTACGAAGAGAAGAATCCGAATCTTCCGCCCACGTGCGACGTTCAGCTACACAAAAGCCGAAAGAGGCACAAATGAAGTCGAATAATCCTTGCATCAGCGCGACCGTTGTCGGAGCTCTTGAACGTTTGCCTGGGCCAGAAGGTCAACGCTTCGCCACGATCTTTGAGCACGGAAGCCTCTTGGTTGAGATCTACGCACCGCGTGGAACGGATCCGCAGCAGCCCCACACTCGTGACGAGATCTACTTCGTAGCCTCGGGTACCGGTGAGTTTGTTTGTGGCGAGTCGCGGCAAGCGTTTGGCCCAACGGACATACTCTTCGCCGCCGCCGGCGCGGTCCACCGGTTTGAGAACTTCTCCGGCGATCTGATCCTTTGGGTCATCTTCTATGGACCAGAAGGCGGCGAGGCGAGCGAAACATAAGAAGCGAAGCCTACTCGAGGTGAGAGATGGCAGAATTTCATTCATTGGCTGCGTGCTTTCCGGTTGCCGACATCGGCGCCACAATAATCTGGTACGAAAAGCAGCTCGGGTTCATTTGCGATCCGTTTCCCGATCGCGAACCTTACGTCTTCGCGATCTTGCGCCGCGACAACGTCGAGATCTTCCTCCAGCGAATCGAGGGTTATCAGAAGCCTGACGTTTATAGCAGGCGCCCCGGCGGCGTGTGGGACGCCTACATCCGAACTGAAGGGGTGCGAGATCTTTACGAGTCAGTGCGCGAGGAGGCGAACATTGTTCAGCCATTGAGACAACAGCCGTACGGCGCGTGGGAATTTGAAGTAAAAGATCCGAATGGTTATGTGCTGGTGTTTGCCGAAGGTTAGACGGGACGGACCGCCCTTCGAAACGCAGCGGGCGCTAGTGTGTTGAGGACCTCAGTTCGGCGTACCCATCCTCGACGCGCCATGGCCACCCCAAACTTCAAGTTGTTCATCGCACCGACGGAGTGCGCATCGACCGAGATTAGAAACTTGATTTTTCGCTTCCGCGCCTCGCGCACCCAACGCGGCTCCATATCGAGTCGATAAGGATCGCCGTTAATCTCGACTGCCGCCTTCGACTCCGCGATCACATCCAAAATTCGTTCGACGTCACAGTCAAACGGCGGCCGTCGTTCAATCAAACGTCCCAGCGCATGTCCCCATACCTTAAACACCGGCTGCTGCATCGCGGTAACGATGCGTTCGGTCATCTTTTCGCCATTCATCTTGTAACGCGAATGAATGCTTGCGACGATGACGTCGAACTTTTCGAGGATGTCGTCGGGATAGTCGAGCCGTCCATCAGCCAGAATATCCGACTCCGTGCCACGCAGGATTTTGATCTTGACCTGGTCTTGTAACTCGTCAATCTCATCCCACTGGCGGCGCAAGTCGTCGAGCTTGACGCCGCCTGCGTAAAAAGCCGTTGGCGAATGATCCGTGATAGTGATGTACTTCATGCCCATCCCTTCAGCGCCGCGCACCATCGCTTCGAGGGAGTGTTTTCCGTCGGAGTAGGTAGTGTGGCAATGGGCCATGCCTTTGACGTCTTCCACCGTAACGAGATCCTCCGGCAACGAATCGGCGAGCGCGGCTTCGATCTCGCCTTCATTTTCGCGGAGCTCGGCGGGGATGTACTGCAGGCGAAGACGTTTGTAGATTTCTTCTTCGCTCTTCGGGATTTTTGCGAATTTGACGTGCGGGAGTTTTTCGAGATGTGCCTGCGAGCCGGTTCTCAAAAACAGCGTGACGGCAAAATCCGCAGGCGTCACGGCCGTAAATGAAACTCGTGCGCCATCGAGAAATTGCGCAACGCAGCGGGTCGGCTCCGGTCGTTCGCTTGAAACGATGTGCGGGTAGCGCAGAAAGTGCTCGATCAAGGCCTCCGGGTTTTTGCTGCTCGCGACAATCTCGATCGTGCCGACCGTCTCCTTCCAGCGACGCAACGAGCCGGCAAAACTGATATCACTCAGCCCGCGGAACGTCTTCATGAATTCGACAACCTGTTCGCCCGTGTTCAGCGCATGATGAAGATGCAGACGCTGCGACGGTCGTTCTTTCTTTGTCGCGAGAGTTTCGAGCAGACGCTCCTCCGTCTTTGCTCCAAACCCTTTCAGCTCTCGGATCTGCCCGGCTTCTGCGGCGGCTTTGAGTTCCTCGACTGAAGAAATCCCCAACTGCTCGTGCAGTTGCTGCGCCTTGCTCAAACTCAATCCCGGCACGGCAGACAGTTCCACGACACCCACTGGAAACTCTTTTCGCAACTCATTCAAAACCGAGGACTCACCGGTCAGGTAAAGCTGCGTTATCTGCGAAGCCAGTGCACCGCCAATCCGCGGTAACGTCGTCAGCAAATTGTGCTTCACCAACCGATCCAGATCGCCAACCGCCTGAATTGAACGCGCGCCGGCATTGTAGGCCTTCGCCTTGAAGCGATACTGCCCGCCTTTCAACTCCATCAGGCGCCCGATCTCCTGTAACGCCGCTGCAACCCCAAATTTGTCGAGTTGTGCTCTTTGCTCCGCCATCAGGAAAACGATCTACCACAATTAGGGACTATAATCGACTCGTCATGTCTATAACTTCTATCAATCCCGCGACGGGAGAAACATTTCGAGAATTTTCCGCGTTGTCTGCGCAACAGATCGAACAGAAACTGCAAATCGCCGCCGACTCATTCCGAAGCTACCGGCGCACGTCCTTCGCCGATCGCTCGCGCATGATGCTGCGCGCCGCTGAAATTCTCGACTCGGAAAAGCAGGAATTCGGCCGCACGATGACCGCTGAGATGGGTAAGCCTTTGAAGGCGGCTATCGGCGAGGCAGAAAAATGCGCATGGGTGTGCCGGTATTACGCGGAAAACGCCGAGCGTCATCTTGCTGATCAGGTCGTCGAAACAACCGCTAAGAAAAGCTACGTTCATTTTCAGCCGATCGGGCCGGTGCTGGCCGTGATGCCATGGAATTTTCCGTTCTGGCAGGTCTTTCGCTTCGCAGCGCCCGCGCTGATGGCCGGCAATGTCGGTTTGCTGAAACACTCATCGAATGTTCCGCAGTGCGCGCTCGCAATTGAAGAGATCTTCTTACGCGCTGGTTTTCCGCAAGGCGCATTTCAAACTATGCTGATTGGTTCGGATGCGGTGGAAGGAGTGCTGAAAGATCCGCGTGTTGTAGCCGCGACGCTAACCGGAAGTGAGCCCGCAGGCCGAAGCGTCGCCGGCATTGCCGGAAAAGAAATCAAGAAGACGGTGTTGGAGCTCGGCGGTAGCGATCCATTCATCGTGATGCCTTCAGCCGATTTTGACACCGCCGTCATCACCGCTGTCAAATCACGAACGATCAACAACGGACAATCGTGCATAGCAGCCAAGCGTTTCATTGTGGCCGAAGAGATCTACGACCGTTTCGAGGATCGATTCGTCGCTGAAATGGAAGAGCTAAGCGTCGGCGATCCGATGGATGAGTCAACCGAAATCGGTCCACTCGCGACGCCGCAAATCCTCGACGATCTCGTCGAACAAGTCAAAAAAGCAGTTGCTGCCGGCGCGCGCGTTCTGACCGGCGGGAAGAAACTTAATGGGCCCGGCAACTTTTACGAGCCGACAGTGCTGGTGAATATCGACTCCGCGTCCCCCGTATCATGCGAGGAGATCTTTGGTCCGGTGGCGATGCTGTTCCGCGTCGCAAATATCGACGAAGCAATCCGCTTGGCCAATGCCACGCCGTTTGGACTGGGCTGCGCTGCCTGGACCAACGACGCAAACGAACAAACGAAATTTATCGAGGAGATCGAGGCCGGTTGCGTTTTCATCAACAGCATGGTCGCATCAGATCCTCGCCTGCCGTTTGGCGGTGTGAAACATTCCGGCTACGGACGCGAACTGGCGGAGTTTGGCATCCGCGAGTTCGTGAACATTAAAACCGTGTGGATCGGTTCAGAGATTCAGGTTGGGGGAATTCGGACAGATCAGGAGTAACCCTTCTTCCGATTCACTCGAGTGGAGCCCGCCCGATTCCGCCCACTGAAAAATCGTGCGCGAGTTCACCTGCGCGTAGAGCGCGGCGTCGTCAACGCTCATCATCTCCACGGACAGCGCGCAGTCTGAACACCACCATTTCCTTCTCGAACGGCTGACGACGATCCAGCGGTCCATCTCGACTGTGATTTCGGTTCGGGTTCTCATTGACGTTTTCTCTCAGTCTCGAGCTTCGACGTGATGCAGAATCTGTTTGCCGATCTGCTTGCGTCCTACCGGCTGTTCGCGCTGGCCGGCCAGTTTCAGCATCTGGGCAAGAACACGGAATAGGACGCGCGGCTGAAACAGCGCTGTCGGCGGCGTCAGAATGTTGAATACTTCCATCAACACCTTTCGCACCTCTACGACTCGTGTTGATAGATCCAACACATGCTCCATGTAACGGTGCATGAACTTAGTCATCAGAGTCGCGCTTCCACCATCCGTTTCGTGATAGCGGTAATCTTCACCAGTCGCCAACAGCCACGGGGCTTTGTTTACTTTCGCGAGCTGCTTCATAAAACGGCTCGACAGACCAGTCAAACTTCCATCGCGATACCGTCTCTCCTGTTCACGCAAACACTCGCGCAACGTCACTGCCCCTAGCGAAGCGATCGTCATGCCCTGGCCATACACCGGGTTGAAAGCACAAACGGCATCGCCGAGAAGCAGGAAGTTATCTGGCAGCTGTTGCGCTCGTTCGAAACGTCGCAGGCGATTCTCGGTGCCGCGGTGCGTTTTAATCGGCGTGATCGGTTCGGCCGAACGCATTGCGTCGTAAATCGTCGAGACTGGAAGACCGCGGGCGAACTCGAGAAATCCAGCGTCGTCACTCGGCGGATAATCGCGGCCGCCACCTACAAGCGTAACCAGCCAGCGATTACCTTCGACGCGAAACAGGATCGCTCCGCGTTTTCGTTCGGGCGGCGCCGACTGCACGTAAGCGCACGTCCAATCCCCGTTGAAGTTTTCAGGTATGCTATACAACCGGCTCGCATAACCCAGGTGCGCATTTACGACCATCTCTTCTGGCGGCTCGTAACCGAGTTCGGTCAACCAGCGGGGGGCGCGTGACGCCCGACCAGTCGCATCGACAACGATATCGGCACCGATCGCCTTAGCTACGCGCCGATCGGAATCTGCCGCACGCGGACAAACGAGCGCACCGCTAACTCGGTTCTGGAAAATGGAATGAGGAAGCAGGCGCAGCACTTCGGTGTTGTCCATGATCTTAATTCTCGGATTCTCGGCAATCCGGCGGCGAACATGGAAGTCGAGGAGTGGACGCGTAAACGCCAGTACCTTGAAATCCGAAGGGAATCTGATGCCCCACCCGGCGCGCGTATACCACGAGATGTCGTTGGCCATATCGAGCAGAGGAGCGCCTTCTGCGATCATTTCATCCTGTAAACCGGGAAAGAGTTCTTCGAGCACTTGACGTCCCCGCAACAGCAGCCCATGGACGTGATTTGCCTGCGGAATTCCCCGTCGCGTTTGGGGAGTGACGGGGTAAACGTCGCGCTCTATGAGAGTGACTTTTTCAAAGTGATCGGATAGGACCCGCGCAGCCAGTAGCCCGGCCAGACTTCCTCCAAGCACCACGGCATGCCGCCTGTCGGGGCGGCCAAAGCCGTTTTCCTTATGATTCTCGCTTGTATTCAATGCCTTACCTCCTAATAATCTCGGCTACAACGTCGGGGCTGTGAGTTGCGGCAAGTTGCGCTGAAGATACGGCCGCCGCGGCTGTGTCGTATTTAGGAAGTTCTGAAATGATCCTGAGATTGTTCTCAAAGAATTGTGAAAGGCGATGACGAACGACAAGCGGGGACATATCTATTCATTTGGTGCGTTTCGCGTTGACGGCCACGAGCGCCTGCTTTTCAAAGCAGATCGCGAAATTCCGCTCACCCCGAAGGTGTTCGACACGTTGCTGGCGCTGATCGAAAACTCCAGTCACGTTCTCACTAAGAAAGAATTGATGCAGAAGGTTTGGCCGGATAGGTTTGTCGAAGAAAACAATCTGGCCCAGAACATTTCGCTCCTCCGAAAGGCGCTGGGCGAAAGTTTTATTCAGACCATTCCCAAACGTGGTTACCGATTCGTCGCCGACGTCCGTATTACTGGTGATGACACCGAGACGCTGATTGTGCGCGAGCGCACGCGGGCACGGATTGTTGTCGAACGCGACGATGATGACGTGGTCGACGTACGCCAGATTCAGTCGCTGATGCCGGGAGCCACCACCCTGATCGACGCAATCGACGTTACGCCGACTGAGACCCCTCTGCTGCGTCCACCCGAAACAATGTACGCACGCAGTGGCGACGTGAACATCGCCTACCAGGTGATCGGCGATGCACCACTCGATCTCGTGTTTGTGATGGGCTGGGTTTCACACCTGGAATATTTCTGGCGCGAACCAAACTTCGCGCGGTTCCTCAATCGCCTCGCCTCGTTTTCGCGTCTCATTCTTTTCGACAAGCGCGGGACCGGACTCTCAGATCGTGTTCCAATTGACCAACTGCCGACACTTGAACAGCGAATGGACGACGTGCGCGCGGTGATGGACGCCGTGGGATCGGAGCGAGCAGCGTTGTGCGGCGTTTCGGAAGGTGGTCCAATGTGCAGTCTGTTTGCCGCGACATATCCGGAAAAGACATCGGCGCTCGTAATGATTGGGACCTATGCGAAGCGAGTTCGCGATGAAGAGTATCCGTGGGGACCGACGATTGAAGAACGCGAACACTTTTTTGAAGTGATGCGCGATCAGTGGGGCGGTCCGGTGGGAATCGACGAACGCGCGCCGAGTCTGGCGAACGATCCGCAGTTTCGTGACTGGTGGGCGACGTATTTGCGGATGGGAGCGAGTCCGGGCGCTGCGGTTGCGCTGACGCAGATGAACGCGGAAATCGATGTGCGGAGCGTATTAGCATCGATCCGCGTACCGTCGCTGGTTATTCATCGCCGCGAGGATCAGTGTCTGAAAGTTGAAGAAGGTCGCTACGTCGCCGAACGAATTCCGGGCGCGAAGTTTGTAGAACTGCCGGGAAACGATCATCTTCCCTTCGTCGGTGATCAGGACGCGATACTCGATCGCGTGGAAGAGTTCTTAACCGGAGTCAGGCATAGTCTTGAGCGTGATACAGTGCTGGCCACGGTCCTGTTCACACACATCATCGGCGCCGAGGAACATGCGCGCAGGCTTGGCCAGGAACGCTGGGACGACTTGCTGCGCCGCCTTCATTCGCATTTCAAAAAGGAAATTGAGTGGTTTCGTGGGCGCGAGATCGACATGCTTGGAGACCGGCCAATGGCGATCTTCGACGGGCCTGCGCGGGCGATTCGCTGTGCTTCGGCGATAACCGAGTATGCTTCGCGGTTGGGCATCGAGATGCGGTCGGGACTGCATACCGGTGAATGCGAGATCGTCGACGGCACGGTTGCAGGTGTGGCTGCGGAAATTGGCGCCTGCGTCGCGAATGAGGCGAAAGCAGGCGAGGTCCTCGTGTCGCGGACGGTGAAAGATCTTGTTGCCGGATCGGGTATCGAGTTTGAGGATCGAGGCATTCGCGTCCTTTCCGGGTGTGGCGAATGGCGCGTATTTGCAGTTCAGCGAGCGGCACGAGGAGACTGACGAAACATGACCCCCGAACGAGAAGAACAATACCCGTTTGCCGACATCGAGCTGGCGCGACGTTTGGAACGAACTGAAGCGCAGGGCAACGCGAATTTTGTCGAAGCGCGCGCGGAGGCGTTTCCGGAAGTGGGAGCGCAGTGGATTGAAGTCGCGGGCGCGTATGCAATGTTTGATGGAGTTGGATCGCCAGTGACCCAGACGCTTGGGCTAGGCATCTTTCAGCCAATTACCAGCAAAGACCTCGATCATTTAGAGCAATTCTTTCAGTCAAAGGGTGCGGACGTTTTTCATGAAGTGTGCCCACTGGCGGACCAATCTGTGTTTACTTTATCCAAGGAGCGCGGGTACGAACCCGTCGAGTTCTCAAACGTGCTCTATCGTCCAATAAGTCCTGACTTGCGTCTTCATGCCACGCGAAACGAACGTATCAAAGTGCGCGTCACGGAGAAGGACGAAGTCAATCTGTGGACGGAGACGTCGTTTGAAGGCTGGAGCGAGTTTCCTGAGTATGCCGATTTTTTCCGCGACCTCGCCCAGGTCCATGCGCACTCTAAAGGTCCGTCCTTTTTGGCGGAGTTAGAGGGAAAACCGATCGCTACAGGAGCGCTGACGATCCAAGGTGACGTTGCGCTACTCGCGGGTGCCAGTACGATTCCCGAAGCTCGCCGACAAGGAGCTCAACTCGCATTGCTGGTAGACCGCCTGCGTTACGCCGCTGCCCAAGGGTGCACTGTGGCGATGATGGTCGCGCAGCCCGGCAGTGGATCCCAGCGCAACGCGGAACGCCACGGCTTCCGGATCGCGTACACTCGCACGAAGTGGCATTTAAATAAAACCTAGAGGGTAACAATGCACGACTTTGAAAAGCTCGGCGTGTTTTACCTGGGCCGGCCGTTTGATCTGGCAGAGAAGAAACCAAAAGACTCGCTGCTGCTTTATGACTCCAAGGATCTTGTCACGCACGCTGTCTGCGTTGGCATGACGGGCAGCGGCAAGACTGGTCTGTGTCTTGGCCTGCTCGAAGAAGCGGCAATCGATGGCATTCCGGCAATCATCATCGATCCCAAGGGCGATCTTAGTAACCTGCTGCTCACGTTCCCAAACCTCTCGCCACAGGACTTCGCGCCCTGGGTCAACGAAGGCGATGCCGCCAAGAAAGGCCTAACCACGGACGCTTATGCCACGCAGCAAGCCGAACTTTGGAAAAACGGATTGGCGGAGTGGGGTCAAGATAGCGATCGAATTAAACGACTGCGCGACGCCGCCGACTTTCGCATCTACACGCCCGGCAGCAACGCCGGTCTTTCCGTTTCGATTCTCAAGTCGTTTACTGCTCCTCCCGAAACGATCCGCCAGGACGGCGAGTTACTCGGCGAACGAATCAACACCACCGTCACGAGTCTGCTGGGTCTTGTCGGTATCGACGCCGATCCGATTCGCAGCCGTGAACACATCCTGATCTCGAACATTTTGAACCAGGAATGGTCCGCGGGAAGAGATCTGGACGTCGGCACCTTGATTCAAAAAATCCAGACGCCGTCGATCACGAAGATTGGCGTTATGGATCTCGATTCGTTCTTTCCGAGCAAGGACCGATTCGAA
>Ga0209485_1000074_pt1 | contig 32521 bp, 24 predicted proteins | sample NCAS100_FD_187516 | JGI IMG/M metagenome (GOLD analysis project Ga0209485, IMG submission 187516) | Agricultural soil microbial communities from Utah to study Nitrogen management - NC AS100 (SPAdes) (version 2) | ecosystem: Environmental > Terrestrial > Soil > Agricultural land | place: USA... | reverse complement strand
TCGACATCTTTGAGGGTGCTGGTCGTGTGTTCGCGGAACGCAAGATCGATCGCGTTGCGCACATCGTGGTATGGCATGCCCCTGGCTGTGTGTAGAAAGTCGTGGTCGTAAGCGATTTCGCGAATTGCGAGCATACGACGGGCGGTCGCGTTGATAGTCATGATGCGGTAGTTGCGATCGATGATCACGACGCCCGAAGTTAAACTACGCAGGATCGTTTCGTTAACGCGCCGGAGTAGGGCGATGTCGGCATCCGCGATAATAGCTTCGGGATTAGCGGCATTTTTACCCAACAGGCCCCCTCGCGTCTCGCGGCGACCGTCGGGCTGCAGAATGGTACGCCGGCCTTGATGAGCAGGAAAACCAATTGGCTCGCCCAAACAGCGGTAAATCTTCCACTTCTTGTTTATCAGCTCGAACACGCCCTTTGTCGGTCGCGCAGTTTCCGCTATGCCAAGGAACAGGTAACCCTTCGTTTGCTGCAACGAGTAGGCGAAGAGGTCGAGGACTGTTTGTTGCAGTTCGGGTTTGAGATAGATCAGGAGATTACGGCAGGAGATAAGATCGATGCGGGGGAACGGCACGCCGCGGCTGATGTCCTGCTGGCCAAAAATTACCGTATCACGCAGCGTCTTTGCAATCCGGTATCCATGGTCGATACGTTCAAAGAACCGCTGCCGGTAGTCGTCGGGCAACTCGCTTAAAACGTTCTCCGGATACAATCCGCGCCGCGCAAAGTTGATGGCATCGGTCGCCAGGTCGGTGGCGAAGATCTTGATGCTCCATTCCGGAAGTTCAGGACCCAATTGATCGGCCAGCAGCAGCGCGATGGAGTACGCTTCCTCACCTGTAGCGCAGCCCGCTGACCACACACGTAAAATACGTCCATTCTCTGAGGCCCGGTCGATGATTACTGGAATCACGTGCTGTCTCAGGAAGTCGAATGCTTCGGGGTCGCGGAAGAATCCGGTTACTTTTATAAGAAACGCTTTGACCAATTCTTGAATTTCTTCGGGATGAACTTGGATATAGTCGAGGTAATCGCGAAGGTTACTCGTGTGCGCGACCGTCATTCGACGTGAGATGCGGCGCAGTATGGTGGAATTTTTGTAATTGCGAAAATCTATGTTCGTGTGCGCGCTGATGAGAGCAAGAATATCGCGCAAGGGATCAGCTGCCTTCTCTTCGGCGGGGAGGCTAACACCCTTTAGAAGCCCAAAAAGTAGCGGACCTATCTGTTCTATTTCAACTACGTGATCGACCACAGTGGGCGGCAACGAAAGAGGCATGGACGGGTAAGCCGCAGTTTCCGGGTTTTGAATAATTACCACACCGCCTGAGTTCTTCACTTCTACGGCCCCCGCGGCGCCGTCGGAGCCTGCTCCGGTGAGGATCACCGCAATGAGATGTTCTCCATAGGCTTCCGCCGCGCTTGAGAGTAGTTTATCGACCGAAGGTGTGGGCCGCTCGTCATGATTGTATTCGAGATGCACGTGTCCATCCGCGATCCTGACGTGCTTGTTTGCCGGAACAACGTAGATCTTGCCGCCCTCCAGAAGCGTCGGTTCGTGTTCGCTAACTACGACTATCGGTAGCGTGCTGCGGCGGTCGAGAATCGCGGGGAGATGGCTCTCACGCTGAGGGTCGAGATGTTGCGCCAACACTATCGGAGCAGGGAAATCCGTGGTGAGCGTGCTAACGAGAGTCGAAAGCGCGCCGACACCTCCCGCTGAAGAACCGACTACGACGAGATCGTGATTGCCTTCCGGTTTCGTTGAGTCAGACATTGTTTGGAATCGTCACACGAAGCTTGATTCAGGAGACACTCATTTCTTCTGGGTTCTGGATTGGCTGCTCGGCTATAACATCTTTCGTGCCTCTCAGCAACAGTTGCCGGATGGCAGAACTACGTTCCTCAGCTTCCCGAGCGCGCCTTTCAAACAGTCTCACCGCTCGAGTTTGGTGGGATTTGCGCGCGCGTTCAACGATTCGCTTCGCTAAAATCATCTGCTCCTCAAGGGCACGGACAGCGGACCATAGCGCAATTTCAAGCATGTGGTCCTGGCCATTGCCCAGGCTGTCGGCCGAATGGGCATGGCCGGACGTGACAACGAAGGCGCAGCATGTCTGCATTGTTCATCTCCCCCAGCGCGCCATTGCAGTCCGGACACGTGAGCTTCGAAACTTTGCCGAGTCTCTCCACACTGGCGATCAGTTCCTCACTGTCCATATCCTGCTGGGCGATCCTCGCCTCGATATCTACCTCTTCAGGCCCAGGATACCTTCCTTCCTCGTCCGCCGGCTGGCGTGACAATTTGTTCAGTAGAGGGGCAATGGCAGCCAGGCGAAGGGAGTAGTCGACTTGCATCCGTTGCATGACACTCAACGGCATGCTGGGGAAAGAGGCTTCAGCCGGATCCTGAACGATTGAGATCCCGCCGCGTTGCTTAATAGCGTACATGCCTGCCGCTCCGTCGTCGCGAGCGCCCGTTAGCACGACTCCGATGGTCCGCGGACCGGCCCAACGAGCTGCTGAACGAAAGAGGGCATCGATTGATGGACGATGCAGGTTTTCCTTTGGACCATGCACGATTCGAATATATCGGCGCTCAATCAGTAGATGATGATCAGGTGGCGCTACGTAAACCCGGCCCGTGATGATGTCTTCGCCCTCCACAGCATGCGCTACCGGCAAGCGGGCATCGCGCGAAAGAATGGACGGCAAATAGCTTGGAACGTCGGCTGAAACGTGAAGCACTATGAGGACTGCTGCCGGCAGATCGGGCGCAAGCCCGTTGACCAGTTCTGTCAGAGCCTGGACTCCACCTGCTGAAGCTCCGACGACAATCGTATCGTGCGTGGCCATTAAACTTTCCGGATCGTGACGTAAAGCCTCGGCGGAGACTAAAAGAAAGTTCGTGCGGGGCAGCCGGCTATTGATCTCTATTAAAAATGGGGATGCGACAAATCTTAGCATAGTTGAAGAGCGAGAGATCTCGTGAACCTTTGCCACAAACAGCACGCTTGCGAAATACTAGTTCTCCGACAATGTTTAGTGTTTGTTTTAGCAAAAAAGACGGTCGTTACGTGCGGCTCCGCACATTGCCAGTGCCGGGCAAATCCACTATACTTCCGCGCGTTGAATACCCCTTTCCTCCTGTGGGTATAGTTGGCGCGGCGGACGGCAAAAACCGCCGCGCTTTTTTCTGTTCTGGAGTTTAGAATCCGTGTTCACGGATTTTAGTAAATGAGCCGTCCCGTTCCCCTGATTGCTCGCATTACCCTGCTGGCCCTCGTCTACTTTGCGGCTGCAAAGCTGGGGCTGTCTCTCGCCGCACTTCATAGCAACGTCACACCCATTTGGCCACCGACCGGCATCGCCATCGCTGCACTCCTGATATTCGGGCGGCGCGTTTGGCCCGGTATCTTTCTCGGCGCTCTCGCCGTGAATGTATTGACTGATATTCCGGTAGGATCGGCGTTTGGCATCGCCGTTGGAAACACGCTCGAGGCCGTCGTCGCTGTCTGGCTCTTACAACGTGTCGCTCGCTGGCGCAATTCGCTCGACTCCGTGGCCGATGTGATGCGGTTCGTCGGCTGTGCGGCAATTCTGGCGCCGATGGTGAGTGCGACGATTGGAAATCTCAGCCTCCGCCTTGGTGGTGCGGCGGAATGGGCCACCTTTTGGCCTTTCTGGTTGACTTGGTGGATCGGCGACGGTTTCGGTGCGCTGATCGTGGCGCCCTTTATCCTGTCGTGGCGCTGGCCCGGCGAGTTGAAGGCTGAACACGGAGTTGAAATCGCCGTTCTGCTGATACTGCATTTGTCGGTAGTAATGATCGTCTTCGGCGGGTGGTTTCCGGGGCCGGTCAAAACTTATCCACTAGCTTACCTGTCGCTGCCGTTTCTCCTGTGGGCTGCGTTGAAGTTCGACTTGCGAATCGTCACGAGCGCAATCGTGTTGATGGCGAGTGTGGCCGTGTGGGGAGCGAAGCATGGTTATGGTCCATGGGTGCTGGCCAGCCCGAACGTCGCGCTGATCTTATTGATTACGTTTGTCGGCACGAGTTCATTGATGACGCTGGTGGTGTCCGCAGTTACTTCTGAACGGCGCAAAGCAGAAGCAGACAAGTCAAAACTCGGATCGGAACTGGAACTACAACGGCGACGGATCGAACAACTAGTGGCCCATGTCCCGGGTGTGGTTTGGGAAGCCTGGGCCAAACCCGACGTCGCCAGTCAGCGGATCGACTTCGTCAGTAGTCACGTTGAGAAGCTGCTCGGCTACAGCCAGGAAGAGTGGTTGTCGACGCCGAATTTCTGGCTCACGATCGTTCATCCCAAAGACAAGGAACGAGCGGCGCGCGAAGCGGCGGCGATCTTCGAGTCGGGCAAAGGCGGCACGAGCCGGTTTCGTTGGTTGCGCAAAGACGGGAGCACCGTGTGGGTCGAGGCCCAGTCCGTTGTTGTTTGCGACGAGAGTGGTCCGGTCGGAATGCGCGGTGTGACGATGAACATCACCGCCGCCGTTCAGGCGGAAATCGAGCGTGCGGAGTTGTTGGACCGAGAGAGTCAAGCCCGAGAAGAGGCAGAGGAAGCGAGTCGTTTGAAAGAAGAGTTTTTGGCGACCGTTTCGCATGAGTTGCGCACGCCGTTAAATGCGGTGGTGGGATGGTCACGGCTCGTTCGCAGTGGACAACTCGACAAAGAGGGTATGGCGCATGCCCTCGAAGTGATCGAGCGCAATGCTTCAGCGCAGCGGCAGATCATCGAGGATTTGCTCGACGTGTCTCGGATCGTTACCGGTAAGTTGAGAATCAATACGCAGCGAGTGGATCTGTTGCTGGTAATTCACGCTGCGATCGATGCGGTGCGGCCGGCTGCTGAGGCCAAGGAGATCGATCTGCGCATGCACTTCGAAGCTCCTGACGCGATCGTCAAGGCCGACGTGGAGAGGTTGCAGCAGATCCTGTGGAACCTGCTCGCAAACGCGGTGAAGTTTACGCCGCAACGTGGGTCGGTCGATGTTTACTTGCGCCAGCACGGATCGTTGGCGGAGATCAGGATCGAGGATTCAGGACCGGGCATACCTGCTGATTTTCTACCGCGCATCTTTGAGCGGTTTACTCAGGCTGATAGTTCCAGTACGAGAAAACACGGCGGGCTGGGATTGGGACTGGCGATTGTCCGTCACCTGGTTGAGTTGCACGGCGGCACTGTGTGGGCGGGCAATCGAGAGGGAAATGGCGGTGCAGTGTTGGTCGTCTCACTACCCGCCATTGAACCAACCGCGACAGAGTTAATCAGCCGCTCGATATCCGTCCAGTAACGCCGTCGAGTGCAGACGCGGTGAATGGGTAACGGGGTGATACGGGGGAAAGCGAGCCGGTCACCGTTTCTCTCCATCTCCCCGTCACCGCGTCTCGGCACCGGCCCTAATTTGTCTTCCGCAACACCGGCGCATTTGTTTGCGCTGACTTTTCCTGTGTCCCGCCCCCGGGGTTGAAGATGTAACTGTCGCGCGAGCGCACCGCGAGATTGGGTTGTTTTGCGCGCACCTTGATCCTGCGTTGCTGCCCAACCTGCGGAACGCGCTTCGGGTAGTAACCGATGCTGTACTGCCGTCGTAGTTCCTCGGCAACGTTCGCAAACGCGTACGTCATGTTTTGCAGCGAATCGGCACGGTACTCTCGCCCGCCGGTAGCGTTTGCCAATGCCTCCAGGTATCGCCTGCCGACTTCGTAATCGCCACGGGCAGTTCCACGCGGCCGGCCCATGCCACCACCACCGCGATTCCTGCCGCCTCCAAAAATGCCTCCGAGAATCTGTCCAAACACGTCGATTGGCGCCGTGGGAATCTGGACCACCTGGCCCATGTCGCCGGCTGTGTTGTACTGAACGGGATAGATCAGCGCGTCAAGTTCCTGCGCATCCATCACTGTGCTTTCATAATGCGCATTGTCACTGGTCGTATCAACCCCGTCGGTAAAAAGCACGATTGCTTTTCTGCCGGACGTGCGACTCAAGTGTTTGTTGATGACGAGGTCGACGGCGTCGTAAAGGCTCGTGCCGCTGTCCGTTTTGGCGCGAAAGATAGCGCGTTCGAGCTTCGCGCGATCCGTGGTGAATTCTGACAGTACCTTTACGTCTTCATTGAAGGCGACCACCATCACGCGGTCATCCACGCGAAGTTGGTTGACGAAGCTGATCGCCGCGTTCTGGATTTCGTCGAGTCGAAACTGCGTTGACGGACTGACATCGAGCATCAACACAACCGAGAACGGTTTGTCGACGGAAGCAAAGAACGCCACGTCTTGTTCGACCTCGTCTTCCCAGATCCGAAAGTCTTCTTTCCTGAGGTTGGGAATGTAACGGCCATCGCGATCCATCACGCTGACGGGAATGGTGACCAGGGTGGTCTCGACGCGAATGATGTCGCCGGCGTCAACTTCTTCCGGCGGTGTCGCCGCGGGCTCGGGTTGCTGATCCGGTTTGCGGTTGTTCGGATTGTTCGCACCACGCAGAACCGGCGGCTGGCCGGGCTGCCCCGGGTCGGTCGCCTCGGGTGCCGGCGCAGGGGTGCTTTGCGGGACGTTTTGCTGCGTACCCACACGCCGCGGCCGGCTTTGTCCCAAACCAATGCTCGTTACCGTAGAGAACAGGGAGAGGAGCAATAAGAAAACACAAAACCTTTTCATAGTTAGCTCCCAATAAGTGCTCGAACACGTCGAGCCCCATTTTGATGCCTACTAATCAGACTTGTTGCTTGCGGTTTTTGATTTAGGGAAATAAATCAGGGGCAGAGAAAAACCGTTATGTGGGCAAGAATACTCCCCTCGTCGTCATATGAGCAAGGCATTGAATGTATTCTTAGCGCCTTTGCGCCTCTGCGGGAACTGCCTGTTGCAAAAACAGGTCTCCCGCAAAGCCGCAAAGGCGCTAAGAATTACTCTTTCCCGCTACTCAGATGTGTTTGTGGAAGCACTGGAAAGGACGTTCCAGAGTAATGGAAGCGTGCCCCACGCCTGTCCGCGATGCTGCGGCCGGAAGCCGAACAGAACGACGCGTCCCTTCCCGAGGCCGGCGTCGGCTAGCGCTATTTGCCCTTTGAGCTTGTCCTCGCCAAGCAGCCAGCCTGACCTCAGCACGTTCTCCTTTGCATAGCGGGCGACCACCCGAACGCTTGCGTCGGTTGACGTCAGCGCGTAAGCGGGGCTGTTGATGAAATACGCCGGGAGTGTCGCCGGCACACTCGCGGCAAACGGGTGCTTGTTATCAACGTCGAGTGCGAGAATCGATCCCGGACAATAGAATTCCGAGGACCTCACGCCGTCGAGCACGTTCTTAACCGGAAGGTTGAACTGTTTGATCGCCAGGTCGCAGGCGTTATCGAAACACACGAGCGTTCCGCCCTGGTTTACAAACTCTTTGAGATTATTCACGCCGGCATCAGTAATTCCACCCGTGAACTCGGCCGGCGCCGTACCAGCGGCGTTGCCGCCGATGATCTGGGCACTCGCCTGCGACGTGAGAATCAGTACGTCGAACTTTGATTGGAGTCCGCCTTGTCGAACATCCGCGTCGCGTACAGAGGAGTAAGGAACGTTGAAGGTGTCGAAGACAAACCGCGTCCAGCCTTCGTCCATGTTGCTCATCCATGGTCTGTAGATGCCGACGCGTACGGGCTGCCGGACGGGATTTTTGATCGGTGACTCATCGCCTCTTCTCGGCGCGAGCGCCAGATCGGCGCGCACCTGATTGCCGTTTTTCACAAGCGTTAGTTTTCGTTCTGAAGGCTTTTCCTTGATGGCCGTCACAGCCGGAGCCTCAAGCCCCATTTGCAACGGCAAGGTCCAACCGGCGACGTCGTACGGCCGTTCGGCTTCGCCCTGCGCTGTCAGACGGTTCGGATAGATCTGCGGCGCAAACAGAGCCAGGATGTTGGATCGCTGCGGCTGGTTGAGAAACACGATGTAGCTGCCGAGCGGGACTTCCATCGTCATTGGCTTGTCGATTACGGTGCGATAGGTGCCAAGCTTCTCCGTTGGAGCGTTTGTTCTTTGCAGGATTTGTGGTCCATGCGTGAGATGCAGCTCCTGGTCCAGCCGGTGAACTTCGATGCCCTGGCCGACGAGCGTTTCGATCATCTTTGCGAAGGTCTCATCACGTCCTTGTCCCGCAGGCAGCAGGTACGCCAATGGTTCGTTAAGCTCTAGCGGCAACTCGACAGCCTTCTTCCCGAGTTCATAGAAGTTTCGCAGGTAGTCGCCACGAAATTTAGCGGCCATCGACAGCACGCCGCGGGCGGCGATCATTTCCATGTTCATGATGTCGCGCGGACGCCACATTCCAGCCGGCCACGGATCGGGAAAGTTGGTTGACGATTCAGTCGCGTTTCGCATTCCGCGTGTAGTGGAGCGCGCAAGTTGTTCGCGATTGACGGTTGTCGGCGTCATCAATCTTGCGCTCGCGGCTTCGGAAAGAATGCCGATCGAGTTGTGAAAATACGGCGCCGTGCGAAAGCCACCGTGCCACCACGTGTCGTAAAGCGCGTTAGTCAACACGCCGCGGTAACCTGCAGCCTGAAGGTCAGCAGCGACTTTGTGTCCAATTAATCCAACTTGGCGCAGCAACACTGGCGAGATGTTTGGATTGGCCGGATCGTAAAACGGCGGAATGAAGAAACGTGATCCGTTCGATCCCTGCTGGTGGACGTCGTAAACAATCTGCGGAAACCACTCGTGCCAGAAGAAGCGCGTGATTACTTGCGTCTCTTTTAGGTTGAGCATGAACCAGTCGCGGTTGTCATCATGACCCGCGTAGTGATGATAAAGCTCCGGTGGTTCCCGTCCTTCGAATGGCGTTCCGAGCGTTTTGCGATACCAGTTGGCGACGATGTCGATGCCGTCAGGATTGGGCGACGGAATTAGTAGCAGTATCGTGTTTTGCAGGATCTCGCGCGTTTCGGCGTCCTGGGTGGTAGCGAGCTCGTAGGCAAGTTGCATCGACATCTGCGATGCGACGATCTCAGTCGAGTGGATCGAGCAGGAGATCGCGACGACGACTTTGCCGTTAGCGACCAGTCTGTCGCGCTGAACTCTTTGGGTGGCTCTGCGCGGATCGGCGAGTTGCTGCTGGATGTCTTTGTATTTTTCGAGCGCCAGTATATTCTCTCGCGCGCTGATGAACGCTACGATTAGCGGCCGTTTCAAGGTAGATTGGCCCAACGTTTGGACCGTAACGAGATCTGAGGCACGGTCGAGGCGAGTGAAGTAGTTGGTGATCTGCGACCAGTCCGCTATCGTTCGATCGTCACCCGGCGTAAATCCGAGGACTGACTTCGGTGACGGTATCGCGGCGGAGGCATCAACGCGCGGCGCTGTTCTTTGCGCGAACGAGGCGGCGGAAAACGCGGCAAGCGACAGTACCACGGCCAGGCCAACCGTTACGGATCGAAGGCTAGTCATGACGAGTTCCTTTGCGTAAACAGATGGAAGATAGCGCCGCAATCGAGAAGACTACGGTCGACAAGTCGACTACGTCCGTCGAGTCTAGCATAACCCCACCGCGCAGCTTTATGCGGCGGCTGCACTATTGGTGGTCGCTGTTTCTCGCGGGCGCGCTGCTCGGCACGCTCGGTCCGCCGATTCTGATTATCGCGTGGATCGTGAACAAGCATGACCTCGTGTACCCGTGGGCGCTCTTTGGCGCCCGGCAATGGTTGCGGTTCAGCGGCGTCCACGTGAAGGTGACCGGGCTCGATTTGCTCGATCCGAAACAGACTTACGTCTTCGTTTCAAACCATCGATCGTATTTGGATACCGCGGCGATGTTTGTTTATACCGGACGTCGGATCGGTCTGCTGGCGAAGAAGGAATTGTTGAAGGTGCCGGTGCTCGGCGTGGGCATGGGTTTCGTGAACGTGATGGCAATCGATCGCACGAATCGCGAGAGCGCGCTTCGCACGACGGGAGCTGCGGCAGAGCGTATTAAGTCGGGCATTTCGTTTGCTGTTTTCGTTGAAGGGACGCGCGCGAAACCGGGCGAGCTGTTGCCGTTCAAGAAAGGCGCGTTCTACATGGCGCGCGAGGCCGGCGTGCCGGTCGTTCCCGTCGCGATCAAAAACTCTGATGTGTTGATGGGAAAGGGAACTGGTGAAGCCAGATCCGGAATTCTCGAGATGGTAATCCTACCGCCGGTCGTAACAACAAATCGGACCACGGATGATGCGATTAACGCGCTTATCTCCGAGGTCCGACAGTCGATCGCTAAGCAGCTTTAATTCCTGATGTCATAGACGAGATCGCCCATCACTCTCACAACGATGCCGTCTTGTGTCGTCGGCGCGAATGTCGCCTGGCGCGCCGCTTCTTCAGCAATTTGCCGCAACACCGCTGGTCCATTCTGAGCTACTGCCGAAACAACCTTACCGTTCTCGTCGACAATCACGCGAACCGTGATCTTGCCGGATTGTTTCTGCCGCTTGGCTTCTTCTGAAAGTTTTGGTGCCGGTAGCGAGAGGGCTTTGGAATTCAAGTTTCCACCCTCGATTGGTTTCGCGTCCCTTGCCGTGCCACCTTCGTCTTCGCCGATTTCGGTGACCTTCAACGTTGCGCGCGCCGGAGCAAAGTCTGTGTATTTAACTTTTACCCGGATGTGGATTGAGTTGCCATTGTCAAAAATCAGCTCTTCGTCGGCGTAGGAGTAAGTCGGAAACCAGTAGCGGCCATCGATCTGCTCGCGGTACGTTTCGACATTCGGAAACTTATTGGTCTTGGTCTCCGGGAGGCCTTTTCCGCGCGTTTTAACAATAAACAGGTCCTGATCGTCGACCCACACTCGACCCATGAACAATCGTTCTTTTGTCTTTTTCGCGTCTGGCATTACTTTCGGCGCGACATCGAAGACGTAGAGGTTCAGTTCGTCGATCTTTTCTTTACCGGCATATCTGAACGTGTACCTGTCGATCTTGTCAGGCTCGAGTGCGAACGGGTTAATACCGCCCAGGTCGTCAATATCTTCGTTAGTAACGGTTACGCCGGCGGCGTCCATTGTGGACATCGGGAAAAAGCTGATCTTCTCGTAGCGGTTGCCGGAATCGTCAAAAGTAAACATCGAGACGCGGTGGTACTCGCCGGTAATCTGGCCACCCATGCCAATACTCTGAAACAATGCGTCGCGCTTGAATGAGTATTGATTGAGGGCGCGGCGGAATTGGATCTCTTTGTTCGTGAACGCCTTGATAATTCGATCTGTTTCCGCGGCACTCATTCCGCCTGTGGGCTCTGACTGGGCCGAAGCCGTGAATGTTATAAGGCCGATTAGGACCAGGGCGAAGCTGGCGACGAAAAAGGTGCGTAATGCCGAAAATTGATTCTTCATTGTCTACCTGGCTAGTGGATTTACAGGCCCGGGGCCTGGCCGAAACGTGCGTCTTTTCAGATGCCGCAACGAAAGACGACGGTTGTCAGCGGTCTTGGCTTCGGTGTCTGGGGGGCGGTGAAATTTGCCATTTTCCTATTGCAAAGTTTCCTGCAACTGGTGTAATGTCCACGAGCTAGAATAAGTTATGTGTTGGCCAGCGGCATTTCGCTAAAACTAAGCCCGATTGACCTCGAAAATCCGGGCTCGCTGGTTTAAAAGTTACGGTTTCTCAAGGTCCTCATGTCGACAACAGGCACTCGTCCTAAATCCGTGGAGCTTTACGGCGCGGGAGCGCAGACGTGACGCCGAGCGGCGGCGTTGCTTTCACGGCCGGGGCGATAAACCAGGCTTTGGGAGGAGCTTGGTTTTACGTGGTCTGAGGTCGATGATGTGCGCGGTGATTAGCTGCTCCTTCTGGGCGGGGTGGCTTAAAAAATCACCGCGCACACCCCAGCTAGGTCTTAAAGAAAATCCTTAAAACTCGCGGTTTCAAAGAGTGCGTTGCAGGGGGAGTCGATTTCCGCCGCTTTGCCGACTGATGTGCGGCGACGGCTCTGCCCCGCCGATCACAAGTTTCTAAAGCATTGGGCTTTGCCCCTGGTTCGGGCCCTCAGGTTTGGCCAGAGGCCAAACGAAAGGGCGGAGCCCCGGTGATAGTAGCAGTCAACGGCGAGGCATAGCCTCGCCGTGTATCACGCGGCGTGGCCGTTGAGCTGAGTTTTCACTTCGAAACCCCATGTTCTTTCAAAACCCTCAAACGAAGTCGATAGGAACTCGATTCGGGATAATGCCCTTTTCGAAACCTTCTTCCAGCAGCCGCCGGACGGCTTCTCGGCCGCGGTCGGTGTAGTCAAGGGTCAGGTCGTTGACCCACATACCCACAAACCGATCAGCCAGCGCGGTGTCCATGTCGCGGGCGAACTGCATCGCGTACTGGAGCGCGTCCTCGCGATGGTTCAGCGAGTAGCGGATACTCTCCCGCAACAGATTTGAGACCTCGCGCGTAAGCTCAGGACCGAGGTCCCGCTTGATGGCGTTGCCGCCCATCGGCAGTGGCAGCCCATGCTGCTCATACCACCATTCGCCAAGGTCCAGCACCTTGTGCAGCCCCTTCCGCTGGTAAAACAACTGCCCCTCGTGAATCAACAAACCCGCATCGCAGCTCCCATCCAGAACGGCGTCAATAATTTTGTCAAACGGGACCACTTCATATTTGAAGTCGGCGTTGAATAACCGCAACGCCAAAAACGCACTGGTCAATTTTCCGGGAATCGCGATCTTCAGATTCGAAATGTCATCCGGCATCGCGGGCTCTCGCGAGACGACGATTGGACCGTAGTTATCGCCAATCGACGCGCCGTGCGGCAGCAACGCGTACTTGTCCGCGACGTACGCGTAAGCATGAAAACTGATCGCGGTGACGTCGTACGTGCCCCGTGTCGCTTCTTCGTTTAGTGTTTGAATGTCTTTCAGCAGGTGCTGGAAGTTCAGCGAGCCAGTGTCGAGTTTATGAGTCGCGAGGCCGTAAAACATGAAGGCGTCGTCAGAGTCAGGCGAGTGCGCCAACGTGATCGTGGTTCTATCGGTGTCAGTAATCATTTTTAGTTCAACCCTATGGTCGTTAAGTCTTTCGGCTCGATCCGGTTGTAAACAGTGTCGCGTTCGACAGCTTCATAGCCTGCGTCTTCAATCAGACCGATCAATTCCGTCTTGCTCATGCGGACTTCATTGTTTGCTTCGACTGAGTAACTCGTCGTCAATTCGCCGCCTTCGGTGATCGTGCCGTCGATGTCGTTTGCGCCGTAGTGGAGCGCTACCTGCGCGAGGCGTTTACCGAGCATCACCCAGTAGGCTTTGATGTGATCGAAGTTGTCCAGCATTAGGCGCGAGACGGCCATGGTTTTAAGTGAATCGACGCCGGATGGTCCAGGCAAGTGGGCGAGCTGCGTGTCAGGCGGATAAAACGCGAGCGGAATGAAGCATTGAAAACCGCCCGACTTCTCCTGCTGCTCGCGCAACTTCACGAAGTGGTCCACGCGATCCTCGATCGACTCAATATGTCCGTAAAGCATCGTCGCATTTGTTTTCAAACCCGCCGCGTGAACTTTTCCTTGTAGTTCAAGCCATCGTGCGGCGTCGCACTTATGTGCGCAAATCATCGAACGCGTCGGTTCGCGAAAGATCTCCGCACCGCCACCGGGACATGAATCCAAACCCGCCGCGATCAGTTTTTCGATGACCTCTTCATCAGCCATCTTGTAGAAATGAGCGAAATGGTCGAACTCGACCATCGTAAACGCCTTTAAATGCAGTTGCGGGTACTCGCGCTTGAGCGACGACAGCAAATCGGTGAAATAACTGAACGGGAGTTTTGTGTTCAATCCTCCCGTGATGTGCAATTCAGTGGCGCCTTCGGCAACGGCCTGCGCCGCGACTTTCAAACTGTCGTCGATGTTGTGCGTGTACGCGTCGGGTTGGCGAGGCGTGCGAAAGAACCCGCAGAACTTGCAATCCGCGTAACAGATGTTGGTCGGATTCAGGTGGCGATTGACGTTGAAATAAGTGGTGCTTCCGTGCCGCCGTCGGCGAATCGTATCGGCGAGTTTACCTAGCGCCGGCAGGTCGTCGGTGGCGTAAAGCGCAACACCGTCTTTAAACGAGAGTCGCTCGCCGGCTATTGCGCGATCGGCAATCTCGTTCAGTTTGTCGTCATGTGAAAAGTTCATCGTCGGAAATCTCAACTTTAGCGATGAAGAAAAACAGCGCTGCCAAACGTTACCAGCAAAATGACGCTTACAAACGCGTTAGTTGTAAAGAACGCTGCGTTGAGGCGTCGTAAATCGCCCGCGCGCACCAGTCTATGTTGGTATACGAGTAAAGCCCCGGTTGCGATCACTCCCGCGAGCGCCATCGGTCCCAGCGCGGTGACCAGGTACAGCCAAACCAGCGCGAGAAAGGCCGCCGCATGCAGGCTTCGCGCGATCCAGAGAGCGCGCGCGATACCGAAGCGGGCAGGAACTGACCTAAGTCCTTCGCGGCGATCGAAATCGTAGTCCTGGCAGGCGTAAAGAATGTCGAAACCGGCGGTCCAGAGCAGCACCACGAGCGACAGCAACAACGGAACCGGGCTCCCAATCTCGCCGCGGACCGCGATCCAAGCGCCGGTCGGTGCGATCGAAAGACACCAGCCCAGCACGATATGCGAAAACTGTGTCCAGCGCTTGGTTAACGAATAGAGCAACACGCTTCCGAGCGCGATAGGTGCGAGGATCAGCGTCAGGCGGTTCAGCATCGCCGCGGCGAGTAGAAACAGCGCCGCTGCCACAACGATGAACGCCCAAACAAAGCCAACGGACAGGAGTCCGGCCGGTAATGCACGCGACGCGGTGCGCGGGTTGCGCGCATCGATGTTCCGATCCGCGAGACGATTGAACGCCATAGCCGCCGAACGCGCGCCCACCATCGCGATCACGATCCAAAAGATCTGCCGCGCCGTCGGAACGCCGTTCGCCGCTAATACAGCCCCGAGAAAGGCAAACGGCAACGCGAAAAGCGTATGCTCGATCTTGATCATCTCGAGAGTTAAGCGGGTGTTTTTAATCAGTGTGGACACGGGAACAGCAAATAATACGGTACTGGCCGCATACAGTCGAATGTTAGAATAGCGACATACATGGATTTAACTGAACTTGAGAGATTGCTCGAGGCGTACAAGAGCGGGAATCTCGACGGCCGAGAAGCCGTCGACCGCATAAAGAACCTGCATTTCGAAGACATCGGCTTTGCGCGCGTAGACCATTCGCGCGCCTCTCGCCTGGGATTTCCCGAGGTAGTTTTCGGCGGTGGGAAGACACGGGCGCAGATCGTCGCCATTGTCGAACGCCTCGCCGAGCGCTCGCCAAACATCATCGTGACGCGCACCGACGAAGGCGCCTTCGGCGAGATCCGCAACGTCGTAACCGACGCTGAATGGCACGAGTCGGCGCGGCTTGTTCGCATTCGACGCGACAGGACCAATCTTGGTGTTGGGCCAATCGCCGTTGTGACGGCTGGCACAAGTGACATACCGGTGGCTGAAGAAGCAGCACTGACAGCGGAAACTATGGGCAACACTGTCTCGCGCATCTGGGATGCAGGTGTTGCCGGAATTCATCGCGTGCTTGCGGAGCGGAACCTGTTGCAACGAGCGCGCGTGGTTATCGTCGCTGCCGGGATGGAAGGCGCGTTGCCGTCCGTGGTCGGAGGTCTCGTGGGTGTGCCGGTCGTAGCTGTGCCAACCAGTATCGGTTACGGAGCGTCGTTTGGCGGTGTGGCCGCGCTGCTTGGCATGTTGAATTCATGCGCGTCGAACGTGACCGTAGTCAACATCGACAATGGCTTTGGCGCGGGCTTTGTCGCGAGCCTGATTAACCGTCGCTGGGAGCCGCCCGTTGAATAGACTTGTGCACCGACGTTTCGCTCGGCGATCTACGAACAGAACGCACCTCATCTTCGCCGTTCTGATCCTCTCGGTCGTCGCCACCGGCTGCATCTCCGCCCGCAAGACACCAAACCTCGAACAAATCTTCGCCAATGCCCGCGCAAGCACCGGTAAACGACCGGTGATCGTCATTCCCGGTATTCTTGGCTCTGAATTGATCAACCCAAAAACCGGCGAGACGGTTTGGCCGTCGGCCTTTCGCACTAAGCAGGAAGGACTGCCGATCAGCCCGAACCTGGCGGCTAATCGCGACGATCTCGTGCCTGGAAAGATCGTCGAGACCGCGAAACTGGCTAAGCTGCTGCCGGAGGTTTACGTCTACCGCGATTTGCTCGAAGCACTGCGACGTTACGCCGGTTATCGCGAAGGCAACTGGGAAACCCCGTCTGCCGATGGCGACCGCGATACTTTCTACGTGTTTGCGTACGACTGGCGACGAGACAACGTCGAGAACGCGCGCGAGCTCGTGCGGCGTTTGCAGCGATTGAAAGAGAAACTGAAACGCGACGATCTCAAGTTCAACATCGTGGCCCACTCGATGGGCGGTCTGATCGCGCGCTATGCCGCGATGTATGGCGACGCGGACCTGCCGCCCGGCGATGGGACGATTCAGCCGGCGTGGAACGGCGCCGCGCACATCAGCAAGATCGTCATGATTGGCGTGCCGAACGAGGGCTCGACTGACGCGTTCGCAACGCTGGTCGAAGGTTACTCGGTTACAGAAGGCTTGCGCCGCCGCCTTCCTTTGTTGAACAAGTTGACCGCCGAAGATGCAGCACGTACGCCGTCAGTTTATCAACTGATGCCACACGCTGGCGTGGTGCGATTTCTCGACGAGGACCTTAAGCCACTTGTGATCGATCTTTATGACGTGCAGGTTTGGAAGCAATACGGCTGGAGTGCACTGCACGGGTTTGAAAAGACCAACGGAACAAACGGGCAAGTTGATGAAATCGATGCCTATCTCGACGCAACACTCAAGCGCGCGCGACGATTCCACCAGGCGCTGGATGCGGTTGATCGATCCGCATCACCAGTGGTGTTGCTGGCGATCGGCGGTGATTGTGAGGACACTTTGAACTCCCCCGTGGTGTTCCGCGATCAAAAGCGAAACCGTTGGGTGACGTTGACGCGCCCACGCGAGTTTCGCACGTCAGCAGGCGTGAAGGTCTCGAAAAAAGTTGTGACAGAGGCGATGTATGTTCCCGGTGATGGCCGGGTGACTCGCGCGTCGCTGCTCGGCGAGAATCTGTTTAAGATCAGCGACGCGCAAACGGGGTTCACGCTCTCACGGTACGCTGTGTTCGGTTGCGATCTTCACGGGCAGTTGCCGCGCAACAAGTCGCTACAGGATAACGCGTTGACGGCAATTGTGGGCGAAGTGATTAGGTAACTGACAGGAGCTTAGAGCTTTGTAGTTCTTGTCAGTGGTCAGTTGTCCGTTGTCAGTGGCACCCGGGTAATTCCAACTAACCACTGACTACTGACCACTGACTACTGACAGTCTACGGATTATTGTGGGCGAAGTGATTAGGTAACTGACAGGAGCTTAGAGCTTTGTATTTAGTTCTTGTCAGTGGTCAGTTGTCCGTTGTCAGTGGCACCCGGGTAATTCCAACTAACCACTGACTACTGACCACTGACTACTGACAGTCTACGGATTTAAGACTGCGTTCAGCCTTTCGGCCCAGCTCGGATCGATGTTTGTGAGAATTGTGTACTGCTCCAGCGCCGCGTCGCGATTGCCCATCGCCAGCAACGTCTTGCCGAGGTTGTAATAAGCCTTCCCAAAATCAGGTTTCAAACGAATCGATTGGCGAAACGATTCGAGCGCGTCGTTGTAATTTTTGAGTTCGACGTACGCCTCGCCGAGACTGTTCGGCGCGATTGCGTCGCCGGGCTTCAACGTCGCGAGCTGCCGAAACACGTCAACCGCTTCGTTGAACTTCTTCGACTTCATGTAACGTGAACCGAGCCGCTCGTACGCGCCCGTGTAATCCGGACGCAGCTTGATCGCCTGCTTGTAGGCGTAGATCTCGTCGTCAGCCTTGCCCCAGTCGCGATAGGCGAGACCGAGCGCGTAATAAGCGTCGGCTGCGTTGTACGGATCGAGTTTGATCGATTGCCGGTAAGCTTCGGCGGCCTCTTTGTACTGCTTCAGATAAAAACTCGCGAGACCGATGTTGAAATACGACTCGGCGGACGGCCGCAGGTTCACCGCCTTCTTCGACGCTTCAAGAGCTTCCGAATGCCGGCCGAGCTTCTCGTTGCAGAAACCACTCTGCGCCCACGCTTCGGCGTATTGATTGTCTGACTCGACCGCCATTTGAAAATACGGCAGCGCTTTCTCGCAGTCGTCCTTTGAAAGAAAACTCAAGCCATCGCGGAAAAACTGCACCGCCTTCGCTCGCTTGTTGCGGCCGCTGTTCGCGACGAGTTCCGGCAGCGAGATGATCGTCGTGGCCTGGAGTTGCGAGATGCGTTCTGAGGGTATCGCGAAGTTCACGCTTTGCCCGCCCGTCACCTGCAACGTGGCAATGCCGATTACCTGTCCCTGCATGTTCACGACCGGGCTGCCACTCGATCCGGACGAAATCGCTGCTGTGATCTGAATGATGCGTCCGAACGTGGGAATGTCGCGCACGGCGGAAACGATTCCATTCGTGACGCTGCCTTCCAGTCCGAGTGGGTTGCCGATCACGACTATGCTCTCGCCTTCCTGAGGCGATGTTTTGTCGAGCGGTAACGGTCTGACTTGCGGCGTCGGCGGATCGATCTTCAGCAGTGCGATGTCGCCTTCGGCGTCAACCGCGAGCACGCCTTTTACCGGAATCACAGTACCGTTTGAGGAGTGGACTTCGGCGCGATGAGCGCCTTCGATGACGTGTCGATTGGTGACGATGCGATCGGAGTCGATGAAGAACCCGCTGCCGCGTGAGAGTTTTTCACCGCGCGCGTCGAAGGTTTCGATGGCAACTGCCGATGGTTTGATACGGCGGACCAGTTCGGGGAGAAGATCCTGCGACGCCGCGACTTTTAGGGGAAGTAATAAAGCTAATAACAGCCAGGCTAATTTCATACTAACTGGATTCTAGCCCTCGCGTTCGCTCGGGGCCGCGGGATTCTATCCCCCGCTTCGCTCGGGGGCCGCCAGCTTTAACACACGCTCGACAACGTCGCCTATCTTAACATCCTCACTCTGTTTTGCGCCGCGATCGTACAACTCCACGACTCGGTCGACGACTTTCTTTCCAATCGTTACGCGATAAGGAATACCGATTAGATCAGCATCCTTGAACTTCACGCCCGCGCGTTCGTCGCGATCGTCGAGCAGGACGTCGAGGCCCGCGCGTTGCAGTTCGTTATAAAGCTTCTCGCCTGCTTCGCGCAGATCGTCCTGTTTCATGTTGGTGATCGTCACGACGACGTCGAATGGCGCAAGAGATTTGGGCCAGATGATGCCGTCGCCGTCGTGATGTTGCTCGACGGCGGCGGCCATGATTCGCTCAACACCGATGCCGTAACTACCCATGACGATCGGAACCTGTTTACCGTCCTGCGTCAAGACGTTCGCACCCATCGAGTCCGAATATTTGGTGCCGAGTTTGAAAATGTGGCCAATCTCCATTCCCTTGAAGATCTCGAGCACACCGGTCTCACACCGCGGACAGCCTTCGCCGGCTTCAACAGTGCGCAGCTCGAACCATCGATCGACTGGAATGTCGCGCGCCACATCGACGCCGCGAATGTGGTGATCGTCTTTGTTAGCGCCGGTCGTCATATTGCGACGGCCCTGCAACGACGAATCGCCGACGATGCGCAAATCCATTTTTGCGGAGCGCGCTTTGTCTTTCGCGCCGACACCGCCAAGGCTTCCGGCACTGGCGCCGAGTAGTTGTCGTATCTCTTCGGGATGGCCGGGCCTCACGGCGGTTGAACCGAGCGAATCGGCCAGCTTCGTTTCGTGTAGCTGATGATCGCCGCGGAGCAACACCAGCACCGGGCGTGGGTCGCCGTCGATCGTTGCGAAGTAAACGAGCGACTTGATCTGTCGCGACGCTTCGGCCCCGCCGGGGAACGTCGTTAGGTCTTCAATCGTGCGAACACCGGGTGTCGGAAACTCCTCAGGTGCTCCCGGGCCGTCTTCATCCTCGACACGCGTGAGACGAGACTGAGCCTTCTCGAGGTTTGCGGCGTAATCGCAGTTGGGGCAACTGACGATCAAGTCCTCACCAGCGGGCGTTCGCGCCATAAATTCGTTCGACTCGGTTCCGCCCATTGCGCCTGACGACGCTTCAACGATCAGGAACTGTATACCGCAGCGGGTAAAGATCTTCCTGTAAGCCTGTCGTTGATCGATAAACGACTTGTCGAGTCCGTCCCGATCGACATCGAACGAGTACGCGTCTTTCATGATGAACGTGCGTATCCGGATCAGACCCGATTTAGGTCGCGCTTCGTCGCGAAACTTGAGTTGAATCTGGTACCAAACCTGTGGCAGTTGCTTGTATGAGCGGATCTCATTACGAGCAATCGCAGTGAAGACCTCTTCGTGCGTCATGCCGAGGCACATGTCTGTGTTCTTGCGATCTTTGAGGCGAAACATTTCGTCGCCAATCGCCTGCCACCGTCCTGACTCCTGCCAGATCTCGGCCGGATGAAGCGCGGGCAGGAAAAACTCCTGACCGCCAATTGCGTTCATCTCCTCGCGCAGTATTTGCATGACCTTAATTGCAATGCGTTGGCCCAACGGCAAGAGAGAATAGATTCCGGCCGACAGTTGCCGGATGGCGCCGGCGCGCAGGAGAAGTTTGTGCGAAATGACTTCGGCATCGGCCGGGTCTTCGCGAAGTGTTGGGATGAAATAGTTTGACCAGCGCATAGTCTTCGCATTCTCGCTTAGCCGCTACGAGTTAGGCAAATTACGAGCTTTGTACTTGGTGTTTTGTACTTTGTACCTGGCACCATGTAACCTACTGCCGTCTTCGGATTCGACAAACTACAAAGAACAAAGTACAAAGCTCTAAGTTCAGGAAAGAGGGTGCACTAAAGATGAGAATCGCTCTCGCAAGTGATCACGCTGGTTACACCGAGAAAGAGCAGTTGAAACCGTTGCTGAAGGATCTTGGTGTGGAGTTTGAAGACCTTGGTACGGCGTCGGATGCTTCCGTCGATTATCCTGAGTACGCACGGAAGGTCGCGGAGAAGGTGGCGCTCGGCGAGGTCGAACAGGGACTCCTCGTGTGTGGATCCGGTACCGGTATGGCGATCGCTGCTAACAAGGTTCCGGGCGTGCGTGCCGCGGTGGCGTGGAACGAAGAGGTTGCGCGGTTGGCGCGTGAGCACAACGATGCGAACGTGCTTTCGATCGGAGCGCGAGTTACACCAGCCGAGGAAATTCCGAAGATCGTCCGCGCCTGGTTCGACGCGAAATTCGGCGGTGGCCGGCATGCGAGACGGGTAGAAGAGATCAGCAAGATCGAACAAGAGTGCAAATGACAACACCTACTGAAAAGACCTCTGAGAAATCAATGCCCGATTCGCGAAACGCATCATTAGCGGATGTGGATCCTGTGATCGCTAAGGCGATCGACAACGAAGTCGCACGCCAGGCGAATGGACTCGAGCTGATCGCTTCCGAGAACTTCGTCAGCGAAGCTGTGCTGGAGGCTGCCGGATCCGTTTTTACAAACAAGTACGCCGAGGGTTATCCGGGCAAACGTTATTACGGCGGTTGTGAATGGACCGACGTTGTCGAGCAGACGGCGATCGATCGCGCGAAGGAGTTGTTTGGCGCGGACCACGCAAACGTGCAACCGCACAGCGGTGCGCAGGCGAACATGGCCGTGTATCTCGCGGCGATTCAGTACGGCGATCAGATTCTCGGAATGAACCTGTCCCACGGTGGACACCTGACCCACGGTCATCCGATGAACTTCTCGGGCATTAGTTACAAAGTCGCGGATTACGGCGTGTCACGCGACACCGAACAGATCGATTACGACGAGTTGCAGAGAATCGCGGAAGAACATCGTCCGAAACTTCTCGTCTGCGGCGCTTCTGCTTATCCACGTACGATCGATTTTGCGCGCATCGGCGAGATCGGGCGCAGCGTTGGCGCACGCATGTTTGCCGACATCGCTCACATTGCCGGGCCGATTGCCGCGGGTCTGCATCCGTCGCCAGTGCCGCACGCGGATTACGTCACGACGACGACGCACAAAACGCTGCGTGGTCCACGCGGCGGCCTCATACTCTGCAAGGAAGAGCACGCGAAGGCGATCAATAGCAAAGTGTTTCCGGGTGTTCAGGGTGGGCCCCTCGTCCACATCATCGCCGCGAAAGCGGTGGCGTTGGGTGAAGCGCTGCGCGACGACTTCAAGGAATACCAACGGCAGGTGCTAAAGAACGCAAAAGCGTTGGCAAATGAGTTACAGGAACAGGGGCTTCGTCTGGTGTCAGGTGGCACTGACAATCACCTGATGCTCGTCGATGTTTGGATGGACGGCAAAGGCATCACCGGAAAAGACGCGGAAAAAGCACTTGAAGCCGCGTTGATCACCGTAAACAAGAACACCATTCCTTTCGATCAAAACAAGCCATTCGTCGCCTCCGGCCTGCGCATCGGCACGCCCGCCGTCACCACGCGAGGAATGAAAGAGCCCGAGATGCGCGAAATCGGCCGTCTAATCGCGGAGGTCATTCACGATCCGCAGTCTGAAAGTGTGATGAATCGAGTTAAGCAGAACGTGCTCGATCTCACTGCGAAATTTCCTTTATATCCAAACCATTTTAATCGTCACTAATCTGTATGGAAGAAGTTTTTGGCTCCGAAGGGTTAATAGCCAAAGCGCATTCTGAATATGAATATCGGCCGGGCCAGATACAGATGGCGCAGGCTGTGATGCGTGCGTTTGAGGAGAAGAGACACCTCATTGTTGAGGCCGGGACGGGGACGGGAAAGACGCTCGCATATCTGGTTCCTGCGGTGGCGGCCGCGTTGGGTGGGAATGGGCGCGTGATCGTCTCCACCGGCACCAAAAACTTGCAGGAACAGTTGATGGAGAAAGACATTCCTTTTCTCCAGGGTGTCCTGCCCAAACGCTTCGCGGCGACGTACATGAAAGGCCGCAGCAACTACGTATGCCTTAATCGCCTGGGCCGAGCACAGTCGGCGCCCGTGCTCGAAGGTCTAGAAGAGGTCGACTACTTCGAAGAAGTCACGAACTGGTCAAGAGAAACGGAGACGGGCGATCGCGCTGAACTCGCAACCCTGCCTGAGTCGCTTTCTTTCTGGCGTCACATCGACGCGCGATCAGAGGCGTGTCTGGGCCAGAAATGCCCCGACTTCGATCCGTGTTTCATCACGCGCATGCGCAATCGCGCGCAGGAAGCAGACATCGTCGTCGTCAATCATCATCTCTTCTTCGCCGATCTGAGTTTGCGCAACGGTAATTACGGCTCCGTGCTACCTGATTACACGGCCGTTATCCTCGATGAGGCCCACCTGATCGAAGACGTCGCTTCCGAATACTTCGGCTCGCAAGTCTCGAATTACCAAATCGACGATCTCGTACGCGACCTGGGAATGATCCCGATCGACGACGTGCAACTCGATCAGGAACTTACTCGAAGCATCGCGCGCATGGCGCGTTTTGCGGACGACTTTTGGATGGGCTTTCGAGACGGGCGCGGTGACGAGGGACGCTACCCGATCATTCCCGGAACGTTCGCGCGCCGAAACGCTCACGGCGAGTTTGAAGCAACGCATCTCGGAGAGTTGTATTCGATACTCGAAAACGCGATCGCGCGCGTGGAGACAACGCTCGACACCGTGCAGGAAAAACCGCCCGAGATCGAAGCGCTCATTCGCCGGCTGCGGCAGATCCGTTTCGATCTGGAGTTCATCGTCACCGGACCTGACAAGAAGTTTGTGTACTGGCTCGAGCGACGAGGACGCGGCGTATTCCTGCGCGCGTCGCCGATCGACGTCGCTGGTCTACTGCAAGACAAGTTGTTCAACGAAGTTCCAACTGTCGTGCTCACGTCGGCAACACTTTCAAGCGGCGGCAACTTCGCTTTCATTCGCGATCGACTGGGACTGGACGCCGCGGAAGATCTGATCGCGGAATCGACGTTCGATTACCAGCGCCAGGCGATTCTCTACCTGCCGCCCGCGATGCCCGATCCGCGTTCACGTGAGTGGCAGGACGCAGCCGTTGAGGAAGTGATCAAAATCCTCAACGCCACGGAAGGCCGGGCGTTCGTGTTGTCAACGAGTCTGGCCGGCATGCAGTCGCTGTTCGAAAACGTCTGGACCGAGATCGACTATCCGTGTCTCGTACAGGGCAGCGCATCAAAGGGCCAACTGTTGAAGCGCTTTCGCGAGACGCCGAATGCGGTGCTGTTTGCGACGTCGAGTTTCTGGCAGGGCGTGGACGTGCGTGGCGAGCAGTTGTCGTGTGTGATCATCGACAAGCTGCCGTTTGCGGTGCCGACCGATCCCCTCGTGGCGGCGCGGCAGCGTTACATCGAAGACTGCGGCGGATCGAGTTTTTATCAGTACAGCGTGCCGCAGGCCATCATCGCTTTAAAACAAGGCCTCGGACGGTTGATTCGCAGCACTACCGATCGCGGCGTGCTGGCGGTGCTTGATCCGCGTTTGCGAACAAAAGGTTACGGCCGGACGTTCCTGCAGAGCCTGCCGGCCTGCCGCGTTACTTCCCAGATCGCGGACCTCGCGAGTATCTTATCGTCAGAAGCGAATTATGCCCGGACAGTTTGAAGTAATGATTGAGCGGAACTTCTCCAGCGCGCATCAACTGCGTGGTTACAAGGGGAAGTGTGAGAACCTTCACGGCCACAACTACAAGATCGAGATCTACGCGCGTGGAAGGGAATTGGATAACGTTGGACTGCTTGTCGATTTTGTTGAGCTGAAAGCGGCGGCGGACGACGTCGTCACCTACCTGGACCACCGGAACATCAACGAGTTGCCGCCTTTCGATGAGTTACAACCTTCGGCCGAAAACCTGGCGAAATACGTTTTGGAGCGCGTGGCAAAGCGCGTCAGTGACGATCGCGTGCAGATCTACAAAGTCCGTTGCTTCGAGACACCTACCAGTGTTGCAACTTACCAGTTGGATTGAGAGCTTAGTGCTTGGTGCTTTGTACTTAGTACTTTGTTCGCCAGGGAACGGGGCTTCTTAAGTCGCATCGCGCGTTAGCGAACAAAGAACCAAGCACAAAGAACCAAGCTCTACTTCCCAGTGCCTTCAGGTCCTTTGAGTGATTCGGGAATGTCGGCGATGGTGTACGCAAAGACCGCCATCGTTGCGACGCAGAGTTGCAGGTCGCGCGGATCGATCTTGTCTAACGTGTCTGACGCCGTGTGATGAATGTCGAAGTATTTCGAACCCTCAACGTCAAGACTTGAGCCTACTACACCTTCACGCATGATTGGACCAATGTCCGCGCCGCCTCCACTGGCGGCAATTCCATCAGCACCGATTCCTTTGAGGAGTTTGGCGATTTCATGCAGGTTCGAACGAACTTGCGGCGGAGCTGTCGCTGCCAAACCCAGCCCTTCAGGCCGGTAGGTTCCGGAATCAGACTCGATCGCGAAAATGTGTTTCGCTAGTTCGCTTCGATGCGCGTCGCGATAAGCATTGCCACCACGCAAGCCGTTCTCTTCATTCGTATAAAGCACGACGCGGATAGTGCGCCGCGGTCTGAGCCCGAGTTCTTTCAACAACCTGACTGCTTCCCACGCTATAATGCAACCGCCTCCGTCGTCGTGCGCTCCCTGGCCCACGTCCCACGAATCGAAATGGCCAGCCACCAGCACAACCTCGTCTGGCTTCTCTGATCCTCGCAATTCAGCGATTACATTCGCGGATTCAGCGTCAGGCAAAAACTTCGCTTCCATCTTCAATCGCAGCGTGGTGCGTTCGCCGCGGTCGTGCATGCGTTGCAACAACTCGGCGCCTTCGATCGAAATTGCCGCCGCCGGAATCTTCGGTTGTTGTTGGTCGTAATTCAGGCTGCCCGTGTGCGGCGATTGCAGGCTGATCGGCGTAATGGACCGCACGATCGCTGCGACGGCGCCATAGCGCGCCGCGCGCGATGGACCAGACCCGCGATACTGAACCGTCGCTCCATAATTCGTGTACGGCACGTTATAAACGACGATCTTCCCACGTACCTTTTCACCCAGCGCATCGAGCTCGGTAAAGTTGCGCACCACCACAGCCTCAGCGGTAATTCCTTCCGTAGGCGTGCCCACACTATTGCCCAGTCCCAGCATCGCGAGTTTCGTTACTCGCGGCGCAGTGATCTCCAGACTCTCCTCGCCACGCACCCAATGCGGCACCATCACCTTTTCGCCACGCACATTATCGAGACCGTCACGTTTCATCTCGGCGAGCGCCCACTCGATGGCACGCTCCAGATTTTTCGAGCCGCTGAGCCGATGTCCGATGTTGTCCGATAGGTAAGCGAGCCGTGTGTATGCACGATTGCTCACGAGCGCCGCGCCAATAATGCGTCCGGCAGTCGCGCGATAGTTGTCAATCGACACGGTTGGCGGCGGTAACGGTGCTGGCGACGGCGTGGGCGTTGGATTCTGTGAAAACAACGGAACACGGATCAACATTGAGATGAGGACCAAAAATAGTAAATGGCGCACGTTGAACATTCCCTTCGTGAAAGTGATTTTAATCAGAAACCGTGCTCGGTTGCGACTCAACGATGGGAGACCAATGTGATTTCCGATCCGTGGTTTCTTTCTTGCGACGGAACATGAACGGTCGTTCAAAGAACCAGAAGAATACCCACGCAAACAAGATAGTCACCGGAACAGTCAGCAACAACACATTCACCGACTGCAACCATGCCGGGTTCGTAAACCGCCACGACACGATCACGACCAGTTCATGCGTCAGGTAAAGCGAATAAGAGAAGATCCCCAACGTCGCGAATAGCGAAACGACTGACGGCACGGTGGCGCGGCGAATCCAGCTTTGTTCGGCAAGCACGAGCCTGTTGATGAGGATGAAAAACCCGAGCCCCCACAGCGGATGTAGGAGAAACCACGCAAAGTTCTTGGCGAACGTGTCTTTCGGAATAAACTGCAGGTAGTACGACAACACAGTTGCGCCCGTGATCAGCAATCCGGAGAGACGGAGATCACGCGACCATCGCGGAAGCTGAATCAGACCAAAGTAAAGCTCAACACCAATCGCGCCGAGTGCCCACGTGAACCAGTGCGACGCAGCAGCTTCCGGGACCGGCAAACCGTAACTGAACTTCACCCACACGAAGTAACTCAGAAACATCCACGCTACCCGCGCTGCCAAACAAACCGCGATCGTCACCCGCCAACCCCAACGAATCCGCACAAACAGCAACAGAAAATACGCGAGATAGAGTTGCTCTTCGATCGCGAGCGTCCAGAACACGCCGTTTATGGTGTAGCACGTTTGCGGATCGAGGTTGTGCAGCATCAACAGATGCATCACGATGTCGTAAAAGAAGAAATGGGTGAAGTTGAGTTCGCCGTAGGAATAGGCTACTAGGAGAAAAAGCGCCAGCGCGATTATGTACGGCGGGTAAAGCCGGCGCAGACGTCGTTTCCAGAATGGAACAAAGCGAACGTCGGGCTCAACTCCCGTCGCTTTCGCCTTGGCCCATTGCAGGTGAATGCAAAAACCCGAAATTACGAAAAACAGGAAGACGCCGATGTAGCCATACGAGCTGATGAACTGGAGTGCGCGGACGGGGTAGTCGAAAAGGTTGTTCGGCAGGGCATTTTTGCCCTGCTCGATGGCGTGATAGAGGACGACGCCTAAAGCCGCGATCCCGCGCAGCGCGTCGATGCTGCGCAGGCGGCTGGTTTCGGTCGGGGGAGATTGGACCAGAGCGCTCAAAGGTTATGCCGAAACCAATGACGGTACGTCGATATTGTACTTCCGGATCTTGCTGTAAAGTCGCGGTCTGTAGATTCCCAAAAGATTGGCCGCTGCCTGTTTGTTTCCACCGGTGCGTTGCAACGTCCGCTCGATCACGAGCCGTTCGATGTCCTCGAGTGTCATGTTTGGCGGTACGTCCCAGGTAATTTGCGACGATGAACCTTCCGGCACTGTACCGTTATCGAAAGGCAAATCGATCGGTTCGATCTGCTTGTCCTTCGCGAGCAGCACCGCGCGCTCGATCACGTTTTGCAACTCACGCACATTGCCGGGCCACGTGTGACCAAACAACCGCTGATAGGCGGCCTGCGAGACGCCCGTGATCGCGCGCTCATATTTTTGAGCATACATGTGAAGGAAATGCTCGGTCAAAAGTTGAATGTCTTCGTTTCGTTCCCGCAACGGCGGCACGTGAATCGTAATGGTCGAAATTCGATAGAAAAGATCGTCGCGCAGCAGCCCGTCGCGAATCGCATCGGCAGGCGGACGATTGGTTGAACACACGAGACGAAAATCGACCGCGTAGGTCTTTTCCGAGCCGATCTTCCGGTAACTTCTTTCCTGCAACACGCGCAACAGCTTAGGCTGCAACTCGATCGGCATCTCGGCAATTTCGTCGAGCATCAGCGAACCACCGGCAGCGTGTTGCACGAGGCCTTCCTTGTCGGCGTGCGCCCCGGTGAATGCGCCCTTTGTATGTCCAAACAGTTCCGACTCGATCAGTTCCTTCGGTAACGCCGCGCAGTTTACTTTGATGAACGGCTTTTTCGATCGCAGCGACTGGTAATGAATCGCGTTCGCGATCAATTCCTTGCCCGTGCCCGACTCACCAACGATCAGAACATTCGCGTCAGACTTTGCCACCGATTCGATCGTTTCATAAATCTGCTGCATCGGCTTTGACGCCCCGATGATGTTGAAATACTCGGCGCGCGTCGATAGTTGTCGTCGCATGTTCGCGGTTTCAGCTACGAGCTCACGTCGTTCGAGCGCTTTTTCAACCAGCGGTTGAAGTTCCTCGAAATCGAACGGCTTCTCGACAAAATAGAAAGCACCGGCTTTAGTCGCGTCGACTGCTTTCTGCACCGTTCCGTATCCAGTGACAACTATCACTTCCGTAGTCGGTCGCGCGTCCTTCATGTGACGCAATACTTCGAGGCCGTCCATGTCCGGGAGTTGCAGGTCGCAAATCGCCAGGTGATGCGCGCCCTGGTCGAACAGTTCGATTGCGGCCGCACCCGTCGCAGCTGTGTCGACCGAATAGCCTTCCTCCATGAAGTTTTGTCGCAACGAGTCAGCCATCATCGGCTCGTCGTCTACGACAAGAATACGCACTTCTTTGTTCTCCACCTTTTTCTCCTCTCTCGAAATCGCCGCGCCTTGAGGCACCATGATGGTTTTACTCCCTATCGAAAGAATCAGTTGTTAACCGGCTCCTGAAAGCGGAAGCACTACGACAAGCTTGTGGTCCGCGAGATTTGTCGAGCCGCCGTGCGCCTCGATGATTTTCTTGGCCATGGACAATCGGATCTCGTCGCTTCCGGAAAAAGTACGAAACGGATCGTGATCCAACTGCCTTAGGCCGGACCATTCGATCACTGCGTTGTTGTCGGAGGCTTTGAGAAACACTCTAACCGGTGCCGCACCCTCGTCTTTCTGTTTGAACTTAATGGCTCCCGCAAACATCGATTTGATGGCGTCCGCGAGTTTGGAATGATCGAAGTCACCCTGAATCGAATCGGCGTCTGTTTCGCAAACAATCTGGGTCTCGCCCTCCTGGAAACTCGAGCAGAGGTTACGCAGGACTTTGGCGATTTCGAATCCGGGCTGTTTCTTCAGTTCGACCTCCCTCCCAAGCTCGACAATCATCGAAAGATCGGTGGCGGCGCGGTCCAGTCCGCTAATGAGCTTTCCGATCGTTTCCTGTTCGTCGTCTGGTCTTTCGCTCTTCTCGATACGGCGTCGAAGGAACGTGGCATACAGTTTGAGACCATTGAGCTGGTTCTTGAGGTCATGGACGATTTGAATCGAAGCTCGTCCGAGGTCTTGAAGCGATTTCGTATCTTCTATCCTCGACATTGACGCCTTCATCGATGCGAAAACTCTCTAATTCTTTTAGGGGGCCGTAGGGGGAGGGAACCTCACGCCGGACCGAGTGTACGAAAGAGCCTTTGGTCCAGCAGCTTTATGTGTTGTATTTCAATGCGGCATGGTAACAAAAAAGGCGCACGTATTCTAGTGATACAGTAAAATCAACAACTTGGGGTGGGTCGGGCGTCCAGAATACGCTCAGTTTAGTCAGCAAATGCAGAATCCGGAACCAATCGAGACCGTCCTGCTGGTCGAAGACACCGAAGACAATCGTTTCATGATGCGGCGTCTTTTAGAGATGGCCGGGTACCGGGTGGTCGAAGCGACCAACGGCGAGGAGGCTGTCCGCCTTGCCGAGTCTGAGCAGCCGGACCTAATCCTGATGGACCTGAGCCTGCCGGTGATTGATGGCCTCGCCGCCACGCGCGCCATCCGAAAACTTAATGGGCTGAGCAAGACACCCATCATTGCCGTTTCGGCCCACGACACTTCCGACTTCCAGTCCGACGCGCTTGCCGCCGGCTGCGACAGCTACATCACCAAGCCAATCGATTTCAGCCAACTGGAACAGCTTATCGCCAGACTACTTGGGAAGTAAGCCGCAGTTTTATACAATTCCGCCACTATGGCTGCTCCGGACCGCCGACTCGAAGCAAGCGAGTCGAACCGAACGCTGATCATTGCCGTCGCAATTGGCGCTGCTGTTGTGATTGCAATCATCTTTGGATTTTTAATGTGGGCCATTAGCAGCGGTCCAAGTGCCGGAGTAGCGTTGCAAGGCGCCATTCGCGCGGGCAATCCGGAGTTTGAAAAGCACAAGCCGAACATCGTCGTTGATGATCCTGAAGGGTTCGAAGCGAAACGTGCGCTAGGCGACCTCACCATGACGCTTCGAACCACCGTCCGTAATCTCACCGGAAAGACCATCACCGGTCTTGAGATCAAAGGCTCGGTCGTCGACTACGAAGGGAAGCCGGTCAAGGAGAAGACACTAATCTTCGTGCCGTCTGAGCGTCAGCCAGAGTTGCTGGCAAACAAGACAATGCAAGCGCAGATGATGCTGGACGGAATGAAAGACACCGATCCACGCGCCAACATCAAGATGGAAGTGGTGGCATTTAAGATTAAGGATTAGAGGTTCCCGCAAAGGCGCAAAGGCGCAAAGGCGCCAAGAAGAACTGAGGAGCTTCGACATGTCTCAATTCTTCTTAGCGCCTTTGCGCCTTTGCGGGAAACTACCCGTCGAGGAAGAGTTCCTCCAACGACTGCTTTATGGGTTGAATCGAAACAACTTTCCCGCCTGCTTTTCTCAACGCTGCAAGCGCACTTTCAATTTCATCTTCGCTGGAGATCTCGATTCGAAGTCCACGTGGCGTCGCGGAGATGTCGGCATTTGCGAGATGTAACGCCGATGCATCAGCTCCCGCCGCAAGTATCTCCATCCGATTTGGGCCTTCTGTCTTTTGACGTAACTCGTCGAGGTGTCCGACTTGCGCGAGCTTTCCGCGTTTCAGAATGGCGACGCGATCGCAAAGCACTTCGATATCGGAAAGAATGTGAGAACACATAAAAACGGTTTTTCCGTCCTCTCGCAGCGATGCGATCAGGTCGCGCACTTCACGACGTCCAACCGGATCGAGTCCGCTCATCGGTTCGTCAAGAAAGACGATCTCGGGATCGTTTATCAATGACTGGGCCAGGCCGACGCGTTGTAGCATTCCTTTCGAAAACTTCCGGAGTTGCGTGTCCCACTTCTTTTCGTCGAGCTTGACTCTCGCCAGGAGATCCGCGGCGCGCTTTTTCCGCTCGGCTGCCGAATAGCCGAAGATCTCAGCGCAGTACTCGAGAAACTCACGCCCGGTCAGGTAGTCATAGAAATAAGGATTCTCGGGCAAGTAGCCGATGCGTTCGTGCATGCGCACGTCCTGAATGTCGCGATCAAGGATTCGTGCCGTACCGCTGGTCGGAAAGATCAAACGCATGAGGAGCTTGAGCGTCGTGGTCTTGCCAGCGCCGTTTGCGCCGAGAAAACCGAAGATCTGCCCCGCCTCGACTGAAAGCGAAAGATCGTCAAGCGCACGCACCGTACGTTTGCGGAAAAAACCGACCTGGTAGTCTTTCGTCAGATTTGCGATTTCGATAACCGGCATGGCGTTTTAATCGTCTCTATTTCATTGGAACTTTAGTCTTGTTCGGATCCAATTCGACTTCGCAGGCGCCTGCTTGCAGCACATACGGCGCGCCTGAAGGATCGAGCGGAGCTCCTGATTCGTCCATGGGGATGCGCAACGTGCGAAAGATCTGAGCGAGTTCGCGCCACGAATCAGGACATTTACCGTAGCGTGTCTTGTACGCTGCGAATAACTTTCGCAACGCGTCCTGTTGGTCCAACGATTCCAATCGCATTAGTTGCTTCTGCGCCATTTCTCTGACGTGTTCTTCGCCAGCCTGCTCGTACATGCGCGTATAGATCTCGCGTGCCGTCGAGCGACTCCCGCCCTCAGAGATGAGCTTTGCTTTCATCGCTTCCATCCACGCCGGTGCGCCGGGGATCTGA
>Ga0209485_1000071_pt1 | contig 32791 bp, 23 predicted proteins | sample NCAS100_FD_187516 | JGI IMG/M metagenome (GOLD analysis project Ga0209485, IMG submission 187516) | Agricultural soil microbial communities from Utah to study Nitrogen management - NC AS100 (SPAdes) (version 2) | ecosystem: Environmental > Terrestrial > Soil > Agricultural land | place: USA... | reverse complement strand
GCGTAGTAGTCAGAAACTACATGGCCTTTGAAGCCCCACTCTTCCCGCAGCAGCGTTTGCAGCAACCACTTGTTTGCGTGAGATGGCACGCCGTCGATCTCGTTGTACGACGGCATCACGCTCATGATTCCCGCTTCAGTCACCGCAGCCTTGAAGCTCGGCAAAAAATACTCGCGCAGCGTTCGTTCCGAAAAGTTGACTGGTCCAATGTTGGTCCCACTTTCGGGCTGGCCGTGGGCGGCAAAATGTTTTGCAGTTGCGATGACGTGATTCTGGTCAATGGCGGGGCCCGGTCCCTGCAAGGCTTTCACGATAGCCACTGCCATGCGCGACGTTAAATATGGATCTTCGCCAAAAGTCTCTTCGGTGCGGCCCCAGCGCGGATCGCGAGCGAGATCTAAATTCGGGCCGAGCACCTGATGACTTCCGCGGGCACGCGTCTCCAGGGCTCCGGCGGTGAAGATTTTTGTGATGAACTCCGGATCCCACGTAGTCGCCAGGGCTATCGGTTGAGGGAAACTTGTGCTGCCCTTCGCCATGTGTCCGTGAAGTATCTCGTCGTGAAGAATCGCAGGGATTCCGAGTCGCGTGTTTTCGACCAGCCATTTCTGAACCGCGTTGGCAAATTTTGCTCCCTCGCGCGGATCTTTCCGTTCTCTTTGCCGTGCGATCTGGCCGACACCGTGCTTCATGACTTCCGCCGCCCTGGCAGGAGAGAAATCGCCGCGATCAGTGGCAAAGTCTGTTTGCGGATTTACCTGGGGACGGTTGGCCCAAAGACAGACGAGTTGCGCGACTTTTTCTTCAAGTGTCATCCGCGAGACCAGATCGGCGACGCGGCGTTCAACTGGCAGGCGAGGATTCTTGTAATCCGGAAGCTTTTCCTGCGAATTCATGTGGGCAACCGGGAACGGAAGTGAAACGATGACTGCCAGGCAGATGCTGAATGCAACAGTTCGCGTTTTTCTCAAGGAGTTGTGCCTTCTTTGATTTTCTTATACTGCGCTCACTTCTTTATGGCGTCAGGAGCTGTAGGCGGTTCAGCGTGAACCAGGTGGCGGGTGGTTTGATCGGTGACGCTGAACGGCGTCGCAATGAACTCGTTCGTGTCCGCGGGTCGCAAAGTGCGCGGACTCGGAGCAGCATTGATTTCCGGTGTGTTGATTTCGAGACCTTGAATGCGCCTCATTTCACGTTCCTGAATTTCAGCCTGCCTCCGGCTCACAATCAGACCATTAATAATCAACGCCACACCGATGAAGAACGGAATAGCTCCGGCCACCCAAATCCGTGTCAGAATCTCTGCCTCGTTGGGTGTAACGTTCTTCGCAATTCCTTCCATGAATATCGCCAGAAAGATGGCCAGGCCAATGCCGATGCTGCTCGTTATCACACCGGCTTTGATCTCGTCATAACGTTTGACCTCAGGCGTAATACCGAATCGCCGCTCCATCTCGAGCTTGCGCTCTTCAGCCTTCTCGCCAAACATCTCGGCCCACCAGTTTTCACCCCATTCAGCCTTTTTATCCGTGTCTTTGAGCGCCAGCGCCTCGCGCACCGCTTCCAGGTTAGCCCCGCAAAACGTGCAGAACTTCACATTGTCAGTCTGATTGGACGCACAACGCGGACAAATCATAACCACCTCTCCAGCTGAACCACGTATTTTTTAGCTCATTCGTATAATACGCTTCGATCTGTGTTTGAGGTGCGTTAATCTTTACGACTGCTCATGAAAGCGATCCCCGTGGAAACCATTGCCCATTACCGGATTGTCGAACCAATCGGCGCCGGCGGTATGGGAGCCGTCTATAAAGCTTTCGACAACAAGCTCCAGCGCGTTGTCGCCCTGAAAGTCCTGCCTGAGGAGTACGTCGCGCAACAGGATCGGCGTCGTCGTTTCTTTCAGGAAGCCCGCGCCGCGTCTGCGCTTAACCATCCACACATTTTGACCGTCTATGAGGTAGGGGAGGACAATGGAAAACCCTACATCGCGATGGAATTCATCGAAGGCGAGACGCTGCGCCAGAAGATCAAAGCCCGTAGCTTGCAGATCAGCGAAACACTCGGCATCGCGATTCAGATCGCCTCCGGCCTGTCTCGCGCGCATGAGCTGGGCATCATTCATCGCGATCTGAAACCAGAAAATCTGATGTTGAGCCGCGACGGTTACGCCAAGATCCTCGACTTCGGCCTGGCAAAGCTCGTCGCCGAACGCGAACGTGCGCTCGCCGCCGACAGCGAACAGAAAACTCTGATCCGCGGTGTCGAAACTGAATCTGGCACCCTCATGGGCACCGTCAACTACATGGCGCCCGAACAGTTGCTGGGCCAACGAGTCGATCGCCGTTGTGACGTCTTCTCATTCGGCGTCGTGCTGTGTGAAATGCTGACGGGAACGGCGCCGTTCGTCCACGACAACCGCATCGACACGATGCACGCGATCCTGCATCGCGATCCGCGCCTGCCCGGCGCTGATGGACCAGAACTCCCGATCGATCTGCAACGAATCCTGACGAAGACGCTCGCGAAATCGCCGAAGGATCGTTACCAAACGTTTGACGAACTTGCCGCCGAACTCAAGACACTTAAACGCGAACTCGATCTCGGCAAGACGTTGCCGATCGCTGCAAAGACTCGACTCGTGCTTAAGCGACTCGTTGCGGGCGCGCAGGTGGTCGACTACGAACGAGACCTCAACGAAGCTCAGTTCAAAGCTGTAACGACGACCGAAGGACCCTTGTTAATCGTAGCGGGCGCCGGCACCGGCAAGACTCGTACGCTCGTCTATCGCGTCGCACGCCTCGTAGACATCGGCGCCAAGCCGGAGTCGATCCTGCTGTTGACGTTCACGCGTCGGGCTGCCGCCAGTATGCTGACGCGCGCCGCCGCCCTCGCCGACGCGCGTTGCCAGCGCGTATCGGGCGGCACGTTTCACTCGCTGGGCCACTCCGTCCTACGCAAGTATTCGGAACTCGCTGGCGTGCAGCGCAACTTCACCGTGTTGGACCAGAGCGACACTGAAGACCTGATCGATCTCCTGCGCCGCCAGGTCAAACTCACGCCAGGCAACACAAGACATTTCCCGCGCAAACGAACCATCGCCGCGATCTTCAGCATGATGGTGAACAAGGTCCAGACGCTGAAGCAGGTACTGAATAACGAGTACCCGCAGTTCACTGACGAGCGACGCAATCTTGAAACGCTTTTCAAGTCGTTTGAAGACTTCAAACGCACCCGGCACATGCTGACGTACGACGATCTGCTCGTTCGCCTGCGCGAGGCGCTCGAGTCGAGTCAGGAGCTGCGGGAACGACTGTCAGACCAGTATCGCTACATCATGGTCGACGAGTACCAGGACACGAACAAACTCCAGGCGCAGATCGTAAAGCTATTGACCGCCCGTCACGATAACGTCGCCGTCGTGGGCGACGAGTTTCAGTCGATCTACTCGTTCCGCGGCGCGAGTCATCGCAACATGCTCGAGTTTCCCAAATTGTTCCCGTCGGCGCAGATCATCAAGCTTGAAGAGAATTTCCGTAGCACGCAACCGATCCTCGACGTCGCCAACTCCATCATCGCCGACGTTAAAGAAAGTTTTAAAAAACGGCTTTATTCGCGGATCGAAGGCGGACAGCCGCCGGTGGTCGTCAGCGCGCGCGACGAGAACGAGCAATCGCGCTTCGTGGCGCAACGCATCGCCGACTTGCGTGAAGAAAACGTGCCGCTGCGAGAGATCGCCGTCCTGTTTCGTTCGAGCTCACATTCGTTTGATCTGGAAATCGAACTCGGCAAACACAACATTCCGTTTCGCAAATTCGGTGGAATGAGATTCGCCGAATCAGCGCACATCAAAGATGCCCTCGCGTTTCTACGCGTCGTCGCCAAACCTTCCGACACGCTTTCGTGGTTTCGATCGTTGAAGTTGATCGAGCACATCGGCGACGCGACCGTCTACCAGATCCTCGAGCATCTCGGCGTCGAGCGCAGAGAGTTCCGCTCGAGTCGAACCAAGGCGGTGCTCTTCAAAAAGCTGCACAACTTTCCAGGACGGGCAGGCTACCAGGCGCAACTCGTACGTCTCGCGCGAGTGTTCACGACCGTTTGCGAAAGCAAGACGCCGAGTGAACAACTTGCGGCCGTTTTACGTTTCTATCGTCCGTTGCTGAAGAACAAGTACGACGACGTCCAGCGCCGCAGTCGCGATCTCGAACATTTGCAATCGATCGCGAAGCGCTACAAGACCGCTGCGAAGCTACTCGAAGACGTCGCACTCGACCCGGCAGAAGCCGTCCAGGGCAATGCGTCGCGAAACGGCGGCGGCTTTGTGACACTCTCGACGGTGCATTCGGCGAAAGGTCTCGAATGGGACAATCTGTTTGTGATCTGGATGACTGACGGTTGGTTTCCGGCCAACCGTTTTCAGGACGAGTTTGACGATTTCGAGGAAGAGCGGCGACTGCTTTACGTCGCCACAACGCGCGCGAAAAAGGATCTGCACTTCGTTTATCCGGCGGTAAACGTCTACAACGGCCCGGAAACCGACGGTTCGCCAACGCTGTCGCGTTTTCTCGAACCGATTCCGCCGTCGATCCTGCAACACGCGGTACTGGGATAAGAGTGTGTTGATTAAAGTAGAAGTCTCGGCGATCTCTGCGGTTCTCTGAATGCTCTGTGTTAAACCTTTGTCACAAGTAAATTGACGCAGAGGATTTAGAGGACCGCAGAGATCGCCGAGACGAAAAGCAGCAACACGCTTCTCTATTGGACGGCAACTAACTCTTCTGTAAACTGTCGGCGGTCGCAACTACAGATTAAAGATGACTCTAGGCACTGAATGGCTCATCGACGCAAGCGGCTGTGACCCGACAGCACTTGCAGATATCAACCGCTTACAAACCATTTTCGATCGCATCATCAGCGATCTCGATCTGCATGTTCTGGGCGAGATCTCGTGGCACAAGTTTGCCTCGCCCGGCGGTGTAACCGGAATCGCGATGCTCTCCGAATCACATCTCGCCTGTCATACGTATCCGGAGTTTCGCGCGGCGACGTTCAATCTCTACTGCTGTCGCGATCGCGGAATCTGGCCCTGGGAGCAGATGTTGAAAGAGATGCTCGGCGCGAGCCAGGTCACCGTACGCACGTTTGAACGAATAGCCCTTCAAGCCGGAGGCGCTGCTCGATGAGTGCCCACTCGCAGAGTGTCCTCGTCGCCAACTGCCCGTCGTGCGGCGGACGCGTCGAATTCAAAAGCGGTCAATCGATCGTCGTCATCTGTCAATACTGTCGTTCGGCTGTCGCGCGCACCGATCGCGATCTGAAGGACCTCGGCAAGGTCGCCGAATTGGTCGAAACTGGATCGCCACTCGACGTTGGCCTTCGCGGTAAGTGGAAAGACATTCCGTTCGAGTTAACCGGTCGCGCGCAACTAGGTCACGAGATGGGCGGCCAGTGGGACGAGTGGTACGCGACATTCTCCAACGGCTGGCTCGGTTGGCTCGCCGAGGCGCAGGGTCGCTTTTATCTGACATTTCAGTATCCGATTCCCGAAGGCGTTGAGATCCCGCAGTTCGATCAACTTCAGCTCGGACAAACGGTCCAAGGTCTGCCTTGGCCCACGCCGATGATCGTTGCTGAGACCGGACGCGCCACAGCGCGCGGCGCGAAGGGGGAGATACCGTATCTACTGACACCGGGTGAGACTTACTACTACGCCGATCTTTCCGGGGTGAACAACTCGTTCGGCACGCTCGACTACAACGAATCACCCCCGCTCGTTTTTCTGGGCCAACAAGTCACACTCGCCGAGCTTGGGATTACAACCACGCGCACGCCGGAACGCGAAGAACGTCGCATCGGCGCCGCGCAAGTCAGTTGTCCGAACTGCGCTGGACCACTCGAACTACGAGCGCCTGATAAAACCGAGCGCGTCACCTGTCCGAACTGCAATTCGTTACTCGACGTCAATCAGGGTCAGCTTCAGTTTCTGAAAGCACTCGAGAAGCCGTGGTTTCAACCGCTCATTCCAATCGGCAGCACCGGCGAAGTTCCCGAAGGAAAGATGACGGTGATCGGTGCGATGGCGCGCAGCGTGACGATGGAAGGTGTGACGTACTTCTGGAGCGAGTATCTACTTTACAACCCACAAATTGGTTTTCGCTGGTTGGTCCATAGCGACGATCACTGGAACTACGTGCAGGCGGTGCCGCCGGGCGAGGTGACGGAATCGGCGAAGTCCGTCAGCTTTCGGGGCAAGAACTACAAGATCTTCCAGGACGCGCAGGCGAAAGTCGAAGTCGTGCTGGGTGAGTTTTACTGGAAAGTCGAAACTGGCGAGCAGGTGCGTGGAGTCGATTACGTGCGTGCGCCTTACATGCTTTCGAAAGAAGTGTCGACGGTATATGTGACTGACCCGAACGATCCGGAGAAGACGCGACGCGCCACTGGCGAGGTCAACTGGTCGCTCGGAACATACATCGAAGTTCCGCAGATCGAAAAAGCATTCAGCGTGACGGGACTGCCGCGTCCGTCGGGCGTCGCGCCGAATCAGCCTTACAAACACAAGTGGGTTTACAAGTACTGGCTATTATTTCTTGGCGTCCTGCTTTTGACCGGATTCCTGATGCTTGTCGTTTCGGGGTCGGAGAAAGAAGTATTCAAGCAAACCGTGACCCTTCAGCCACTGGCAAACGCTGACGCGACGTACGTCTTCTTCAGCGAGCCGTTCGAATTAGCTGGAAGACGGAATATTCGCATCGAAGCCGAGTCGCCGGTGCAGAACACGTGGGTCTACCTCGAAGGCGATCTGATCAACGACGACACTGGCGTGGTCCAATCATTCCCAATCGACATTTCTTATTACCAGGGCGTCGAAAACGGTGAGTCATGGACTGAGGGCGACCGAAAAGACTCAACTTCCACCTCCTCGATGCCCGCCGGGCGCTACATCCTGCGATTGGAAGGACAGTGGGAGAAGTGGCAAGAGCCCGCTGTTGTTTCAGTAGCGATCCAACAGAACGTGCCTACGGGCCTCAACCTGCTGCTCGCACTGATTGCGATAACCATTGGACCAATCGTGATGTTGATCTATCACATCAGTTTCGAACACAAACGATGGTCCGAAAGTATGTTTACGACCAGCGGGGGCGACGACGATGATGACGAGTAGTTTCCCGCAAAGGCGCAAAGCCGCAAAGAAAGACCAAAGATGTGTTTCAGTGAATGGTTTGACGTCTTCCGCTTTTTCTTTGCGCCTTTGCGTCTTTGCGGGAACTTTCTGAGGAGAAACGAATGCTCAAAACACTTTACATGATCTTTGCAACCGGCATTGTGACCTTGTACAGCGCGGCCGCGCTCCTTGGTTGGGAACTGGGCGGTGGTACGCGCAGACAGTTGCCGCCTGACGCGCGGCAGAATGGTTATCGATCATTTCATTTCTGGCACTACGGCTTACACGGAGGAAAATGATGCTGCTTGAATCAGTTGCTTCTCTTACGTCTTTTGTGCCTTTTGGCTCTTTTGTGCCTTTTTGTGGCTACGGTTTAGTAGTTCCGATGGAACAGCTCCTGCCAATCGTCGTCACGACCGTAGTATTCGTCGTCATTGGCCTCATCGTCTTCGCGCTCGCGTTCCTGGTGATCGCGAAGGCGACGCCGTTTTCGGTGCGGAAAGAGATCGAAGAGGATCACAACGTCGCGCTCGCGATCGTGATCGCGGCCGTCATTCTCGGCAGCGCGTTGATTATCGCGGCGGCGATTCACGGATGAGGTTGTTTTTCATTTTCCGTTTGTCATTTTTCATTTAGACGCAAACGTTGAATGTGCGGAGCGTCAGGAAATGACAAATGAGAAATGCCAAATGTGAAATGGAAAATGAAACGACCGCCGCTACTTTTTCTCAACGTTCTCATCGTCGCAACCTGCGGATTAATTTACGAGCTGTTGGCCGGAACTCTCGCCAGCTACGTTCTCGGCGACTCCGTCACTCAGTTTTCCCTCATCATCGGTATCTACCTTTTCGCCATGGGCGTCGGCTCGTGGCTCTCAGGCTTCATCGATAAAGGACTCGCACGCAAGTTCGTCGACATCGAACTGGCGGTAGCCATACTCGGCGGGTTTTCCGCGCCGTTGCTGTTCATCACTTTTTCGCGCGTGAGCTATTTCTACGCTGTGCTCTATTTCGTCGTGTTTGCGATTGGCGTGTTTGTTGGTCTCGAGATACCGCTGCTCCTGCGCATCCTGAAAGACAAAGTTGAATTCAAGCAACTCGTTTCGCGAGTGCTCGCGTTCGACTACATCGGCGCGTTGCTCGCATCGATTCTGTTTCCGATCTTGTTTGTGCCGCGGCTGGGTTTAATCCGCACATCGCTCGTGTTCGGCATGCTGAACGCGGGCGTTGCGTTGTGGGGCACGTGGTTGCTGCGTCCTTTGATCAAGAGCGGCATTGTCGGGTTGCGAATCAGGGCAGTTGTGGTCATGGCGCTGCTGCTCGCGGGTTTGATTTACGCAAACAAGCTCACGTCGCTCGCGGAAGACGAGATGTTTGCGGACGAGATCGTCTACACAAAAGACACGCCGTATCAGCGAATCGTCATCACGCGCGGGCGCGCCGGGTTTCAGTTGTTCCTGAATGGCAATTTGCAGTTTAGTTCGACCGACGAGTATCGCTATCACGAGGCCCTCGTCCATCCGGCGATGCTGCTGGCGAACAATCCGAAGCGCGTGGTTGTGCTGGGTGGCGGTGATGGATTGGCGTTGCGCGAAGTGCTGAAGTATCCATCGGTTGAACGTGTCACTCTCGTGGATCTCGATCCCGACATGACGAACTTGTCGACGCGTTTTCCGTTGCTTGCGAACTTGAATCAGAAGGCGTTTGACGATCCGCGTGTTCAGGTTGTGAACGCGGACGCGTTCGTTTGGATCGAAGAGACCACGGAGGCGACTTACGACGCTGCGATTGTCGATTTTCCCGATCCGAACAGTTTCTCGCTGGGCAAGCTGTATACAACGCGCTTCTACCGGATGCTGCGGGCGAAACTGGCGCCGGAGGCGGCCGTGAGTGTGCAATCGACGTCGCCGATGTTTGCGCGCAGTTCGTACTGGTGCATCATTCGCACGCTCGAGGCGGCGGGCTTTGTAGTCAGGCCTTATTACACCGCGGTGCCGAGCTTTGGGCTGTGGGGATTTGCGCTCGCACGCGCGTCGGCTTTCGAGATACCGCGGCACCCGCCGGCAGGGTTGCGATTTTTAGACGATCAGACACTCGTGGCGATGTTCACGTTGTCAGGTGATATTGGACCAGTGCCGGTGGAGATTAATCGTCTCGATAACCAGGCGCTTGTCAGATATTACGAAGGCGAATGGCGACGATTTGAGTGACACGGATGACGCTCTTTAATCGACGTGAAATTCTCGCTGCCTTTCTGGGTGCTCCGTTTGCGCTCGCGGCGTGTAAGCGGAACTCGGCGCCGAGGTTTCCCGAAGGCGAGATTGTCGGCACGTCAGACGTGTTCGGACACAGATTGCGTGACGGCTTGAAGGTCGAGGTGCCGGCAGACGCCTGGACCGACGTTCCGATTGTGATCGTCGGCGGCGGTGTCGCAGGACTGACCGCTGCGTGGCGACTGCAAAATTCAGGCTTCAATGATTTCGTACTCGTTGAACTTGAAAACGCACCGGGCGGCACCTCTCGTTCCGGATCGAATCGCAACATTTCTTTTCCCTGGGGCGCGCATTACATCCCCGCGCCAATGAAAGAAAACGCCGCGCTTGTTTCATTGCTTGACGAGATGGACGTGCTCGAAGGCAAAGACGCAGAAGGCGAGCCCATCGTGCGTGAACAGTTTTTGTGTCGCGATCCGGAGGAGCGCGTTTTCTACAAAGGCCGTTGGTATGAAGGACTGTATCTGCACGCAGGCGCGTCACCCGAGGACAAGCTTGAGCTCGATCGGTTCAACGCTGAACTGGCGCGCTGGATCACGTGGCGCGACGCGAAGGGACGACGAGCGTTCACACTACCCGTTTCTGCATGTTCGGACGATGCTGAAGTCACCGCACTCGATCGCATTTCGATTCTCGAGTGGTTGAACCAGCACGGGTTCAAGAGTTCGCGGTTGCAATGGTGGGTTGATTACGCGTGCCGTGACGATTACGGAATGACTCTCGTCGAGACAAGTGCGTGGGCTGGACTGTTCTACTTCTGCTCGCGTGTGGCGAAGCCGGGAGTCGAGTCGCAGTCGCTGATCACGTGGCCCGAAGGCAATGGCCGTCTCGTCAATCATCTGTTTGAAAAGACCAAGTCACGTGTGCAACTGGACCGTGCAGCGGTCGAGCTGATTCCGATTCAGAAACATGCACGTTTGGGTGTCGAGGTGGTGACGGTCGATCGCGAAGGGCGCAATCCACGTGGTTTTCGGGCGGAGCGAGTGATCTTCGCGGCGCCGCAGTTCATGGCGCGCTACGTCATCAGACCATATCGCGATAACCCGCCGCCGCACATTGCCGAATTCCAGTTTGGATCGTGGATGGTGGCGAACCTTACGTTGCGCGATCGTCCGCAGCAGTCGCCGCGCGATTTCCCCCTCTCATGGGACAACGTGCTTTACGAGAGCCCTTCGCTGGGTTACGTGGTCGCAACGCATCAACGCGGACGGGATCATGGACCAACCGTACTCACCTACTACTATCCCCTTTGCGACGCCGACACGCGCCACGCGCGTACGCGTCTACTCGAGACCGGTTGGCAGGAGTGGACCGACGTCATTCTCACCGACCTCGAGCGCGCGCACACGGACATTCGCGACCTGACTGAGCGGGTCGACGTGATGCGCTGGGGCCACGCGATGATTCGACCACGAACCGGATTCATGTGGGGCCAGGCGCGTCGCGAAGGCGCAAAACCGTTCCAGTCGATTCATTTCGCGCATTCGGAACTGAGTGGCGTCGCCTTGTTTGAAGAGGCGTTTGACGTTGGGTTGCGTGTGGCGGATGAAGTACGTCCCCTTATTTCACTCAGCCGCGCTTGATTTCGCCGTCGATCATGCGCCGGATGCCGAGCGGGTTTTCGTCCTGGAGTTCAGCGGGCAGTGCAGCGTTTGGAAAATCCTGGAAACACACTTGCCGAGCGAAGCGATAGATCGCGCGTGTGCCGACAGAGGTGGAACGGCCGTCGGACGTCGCCGGGTATGGACCACCGTGGACCATCGCATGTCCGACTTCCACGCCCGTGGGAAACCCGTTGAAGATTAATCGTCCCGCTTTGGTTTCGAGCAGCCGAATCAACTCCGCGTTGGCGCGAAGATCGTCTTCAGTGCCGTGAATTGTCGCAGTGAGTTGTCCTTCGAGCGCCTGCACCAATTCAATGAGTTGATCTGAGTAAGTAACGACGAGAGTGGACGGTCCGAAGAGTTCTTCAGCGAGTTCTGGATGAGCAAGAAACTCAGCGGCTGTAGTTCTGAAAAGCGCACTTTCACCAATGGTTCGGACTGCCGCATGTTTCATTCGCGCCGCGACACCGCTTCGATAGCTACTCGTGATTGCCGGCGTGAGCATTGTTTGATCGGTTGTGCCGGCCATTAACTCGCCCAGTTGCTTCACAAAGGCATCAGAGTCTTTGTTGTCCGCCAACAATACCAATCCCGGGTTGGTACAAAATTGTCCGACACCTAACGTCACCGACGAATGCAGGCCGGCCGCGAGCTGATCCGATCTCGCGCTGAGCGCGCCGGGCAGAATAATCACCGGATTGACGCTGCTCATCTCCGCATAGAACGGTATCGGATCAGGTCTGGAGGAAGCGATATCGAACAAAGCTCGCCCACCGGTGCGCGACCCAGTAAACCCAGCAGCCTTGATAAGCGGATGCTTCACCAGTGCCGTTGCGACGTCCGTGCCTGAGTCAAACAGCAACGAAAAAACGCCCTCGGGCAATTCACAATCGCGAACAGCCGTTGCGATTGCGAGGCCGGCGAGTTCAGAGGTGCCAGGATGTGCCGGATGTGCCTTGACAATCACCGGGCAACCAGCAGCGAGTGCAGACGCCGTGTCGCCGCCGGCTACCGAAAATGCAAGTGGAAAGTTGCTTGCTCCGAAAACCACGACTGGTCCAAGCGGCCGAAACATCGATCGCACATCAGGTTTAGGCAACGGCTCCCGCGCGCGATCGCCGCGATCAATGCGCGCGTCAATCCAGGAGCCCTCTTCAACCAGATCCGCAAACAGACGCAATTGATTGCTCGTGCGTAAAGTCTCTGTTCTCAAACGCGCCTCGGGTAGGCCAGTCTCCTGATTGGCCCGAGTAATCAGTTCATTGCCGAGTCCTTCGATGTTCGCGGCGATGCTACGCAGAAAATGCGCTTTTTCTCGGCCGGTTCTTTGCGAATAGATTGCGGATGAGGCATGTGCGAGTTGTGCAGCCTGGTCCACTTCAGCGGCACTCGCGCTGTGATAAATCGGAAGAAGATCCTCACCAGTGGCTGGATTCAAACCCTGCAAGGTCGAGCCGTGCAATGCGCCACGACCAAAACCGATAATCGATGTTCCTTTGAGCTCCTTCATTTGCTCCGCGTATTCAATGCTTCCCTGATAACTCGCTTCGCCTCTTCCAACTCCGGCCCAACGAGTTCCAAACGCGGCGGTCGCACGCGCGCGTTGCCCATGCCGACTTCCTGCTGGACGAGTTTGATGAGTTGCACAAACTTCGGCACTGTATCCATGCGCAACAACGGCAGAAACCAGTGATACAAACGCATCGCCTTCTCATGCTCGCCATTCATCGCATACTCAAACAGGTCAACAGATTCTTTCGGAAACGCATTAACCAATCCTGCTATCCAACCCATGGCTCCCACCGCGATCGCTTCGACGATCGCATCGTCTACACCGACGAAGATCGCCAATCTGTCGCCTGACAATTCTTTGATCCATGTCACGCGACGGACATCAGTGCTCGACTCTTTCACCGCCTCAAAATTCCCGTGCTCTGCCGCGAGTTCGCGAATCTGTTCGGGAAGAAAGTCGGTACCATACGCGACCGGGTTGTTGTAGAGCATGCACGAAAGGCTCGTCGCACGGAACACTGCTTCAAGGTGCGCTTTCATCTCGCGCCAGTCGCCTTGGTAAACGTAAGGCGGCAGGACCATCAGACCGCTGCAACCGAGATCCGCCGCGCGATTCGATAATTCGACCGCTTCAGCCGTACTTAACGACGCGATCGCCGCTACGACCGGAACTCGATCGCCGATCGCCTTGACGACGGTGGACCAAAGCGACAGTTTCTCGTCGACCGTCAGCGTCGCGCTCTCACCCAGCGACCCCGGCGTCACGATTCCGGTGCAGCCGTTGTCAACGAGCCACTGGCAATGCTTCGCCGCGAACAAGTGATCGATGTTCAGTTGTTCATCGAAAGGAGTTGTGATGGCGGGCATCACGCCGCGCCAGATCATGTTTTTCATAAGAAACTCTCAACTCTGACCGGCAGCACCGGTGGCCGCACTGATTCAACCTTCCAGTCAAACAAGAACTCAACCGCACTGCCGCAAATTCTTCCCTGACACGGGCCCATTCCGCAACGCGTCTGCAACTTCGCCACTCGCCACGACTCATGCGCACGCAGGCGATCGAAGACAACGTCTTCGCAACGGCAGACGATCGTCTCGGGCGCAGCGAGTGTCTTCAATTCATCGCGCAAGGAGAACGTGCGGTTTAATAAATCGGCGAAACGTCGTTGCTTCGCGCGCTCGGGGAATAAACGCCTTGCGTCCTCGCGGCTTTCCCTGGTGGCAAGTCCAGCGATCTCGCCTTCGACAAGCGACAGTTCAAGTCCGCCGATCCCGGTTGACTCCCCCGCGGCGTAAATGTGCGGCACGCTCGTCTGCTGAAACTCATCAACACGGACCGCGCCATTTGCAATCTCACAACCAAACAACTCGGCCAATTCCAGATTCGGCACTAAATGAAACCCGCACGCCAGGTAGTCGCACGAAACATTCCAACGCTTGCCGTGACGCTGCAAAACCACGGATTCCAGTTTTTCTGCGCCATGCGCCTCCACTATCCAACAATTTCTTAGATATCTGACGCCGCCGAGCAATTGACGTGCCTGCGACAACTTGCCGGGCTGGTTGATGAGTCCTAACCCAAACCGCGCGAGTCGCAACGCCGACGCCTGCTCGGCGATCAACAGAACCTCCGCACCGTGCGAACGCAAATAACCCGCGACCGCCAGCAACAATGGACCACTGCCCGCAAGAACAACCTTCTTCCCTTCTATGGGCAGACCAGTCTTCACGAGCGCCTGCAATCCACCGGCACCCATGACGTTCGGCAAAGTCCAACCTGGAAACGGTAAAAACCGTTCGCGTGCGCCAGTCGCCAACACCAGATCTCTGTAAGCGAACTCGAGCACGCCGCTAATCGTCTCGGCCAACAACGAGCCGGGTCCAGTGTGTTGAAACACGCGCGCGCCGGAGACGAAATCAATCTCAACACTCCGAATTCGTTCAAACCAAACCTGCGCCTCTGGCGATTGCGGCTCACGTTTTTCCCCACGCCAGATCTGCCCGCCTAAGGAGGGATTGTCATCAGCGACCACGACGCGCCGTCCCGCTTGCGACGCGCGAAACGCGGCGGCGAGTCCTGCGGGACCAGCGCCAACGACCAGCACATCGCACTCGTTTCGCGATCTATCCATCGGTGCGCACGTCCATTCCATCCCTGCAAACCGTCTGGCAACTGCGACAGTGCGCTTCGCCGTCGATCGTCACGCGACACTCAAAACAGATCCCCATGCCACACAATGGACCACGGGGCTCACCCGTCACTGAACGCCGAACCACAGCCACGCCAGTCTTCAAGATCGCGGCCGACACCATGCTCCCGGCCGGCATCGTCACCGCAATGCCATTGACCGACAGGCGCACCGTCTCAGACATGCGCCAGCTCCGCCCCAATCATCGCCACCCGCGACGGCAAATACGGCGCGATAGGAATCGCAGGCGTGCGATTCACAATTTGATCGACAAGAAGCTTCGCCGTCGCCATCGACGTCGTAATACCGAGTCCCTCGTGTCCAGTCGCCAGGTACAATCGTGGATGCTCAACGTCCGGTCCTATCAGCGGCAGCTTGTCAGGCGTCGCCGCGCGAAACCCGGTCCACGCGCGCAAAGAAGACAGCTTCCCCAGCCGAGGCAAAAACTCAATCGCCCGCGACAACATGCGATTCAGAATCGAAACATCAACCCCGGTCTCATCAACTTCAAACTGACGCGACGAACCAATCAGCAACTGGCCGGTCTTCCGCGGTTGAATATTGAACGCGACAGACTCCGCCGTCATCGTATGCGCGCTTTTCAGGTACCCAAGCTCCACCAGTTGATGTCGCAGAAACTGCGGATAACGATCTGTGATTACGAGATGTCCCTTGCGTTTCTTTACATCAATCCCGGCCGTCAATTCAGGAGACCAGCTTCCGGCCGCGTTAACGATTACACCGGCGGAAAACACAGAACCATCACGCAAGCGAACCCCATCTGCCGTAATCTCACGCACCGGCTGCCCAACGAATACCTGCGCGCCCAACGCGCGCGCCTGATCCACGAAAAACTGCGCCGCACACGGCGGATAAATGACGCTGTCGCCCGCGACACGAAGCCCGCCAACCAGACCCTCGCGTAAATTCGGCTCCGCTTCTTTCAGCGACTGCGCATCCAGCACTTCAACTGCGACATCACGCTCGGAATAAAACTTGTGCTTGCGTTCGACCTCGCGCATTTCATCATCGTCAGCAGCGACCCAGATCGTTCCGCACGCGTCGTACTCCACCTCGAGCGGCAGCTCGTCTCGCAAACCTTCCCACAACAATTGCGAATAACGAGTCAAAGCAAACTGCGCGGCAGAATCATCCATCACCGTGAGGTGGCCCATGCCTGCGGCAGTCGCACCGCCGCCAATCATCTTTGCCTCGACGATCGCCACCCGCAGCCCTTCGGCTGCACACTCCGCCGCGCAGGCGGCGCCGACGATGCCGCCGCCGATAATCACTACGTCGTAAACAGGAGAACTCATCCGCGAATGCCCATGCAGAATGGGTCGCGCACATCCAGGATCAACTCAGCTTCCGCGGTGATGAAGGCGGAGCCTTTGATGTGCGGATGGATTGCGTTGCCAATTATCGAAACGCTTCCTTCGAAGACGCTGCCCACAATACTTTCCTGCCGCCACGCTTGTCCCTCGGCGAGTTTGCCATCGGCAAACAGGCAGGCCAGCTTTGCACTCGTGCCCGTTCCGCAGGGTGAACGGTCGTAAGCCTTGCCCGGACAAAGCACGAAGTTCTTGCTATCAACACCGCTGATGGCCGATGGTCCAAACAGTTCCACGTGATCGATCTCGTGCCCGTCCTCGCCGGTGATTCCGTCGCGCGCGAGTGATTCGCGCACCGCCCACGTGAAGCCGGTCAACGCTTCGAGATTGTCGAGTGACAGTTCAAAGGAATGATCTTTCACGAGAAAGAACCAGTTGCCGCCCCACGCAATATCTCCAGTGACCGGGCCGAAGCCAGGTACGTCGACGATGACATTCGCCTTCAACCGGTAACTTGGCACGTTTGCGATTTCGACTGACCCATCCTCGTCGAGCTTAGCGGTGACGACGCCGACCGGCGTCTCAATTCGATGTGTTCCCGGTCCGATCCGGCCGAGGTAAGCGAGAGTGGCGACTACGCCAATGGTCCCGTGGCCGCACATCCCCAAATAGGCAACATTATTGAAATAAATTACGCCTGTAATGCATGAATCATTGAGGGGGGTACACAACAACGCCCCCACCATAGCGTCTGACCCGCGCGGCTCGTTGACAACCGCACTACGGAAATCGTCATATTGCGTTCGGAAGCGCTCTAGTCTGGTGGCGATCGTGTCGCTGCCAAGATCCGGACCACCACTTATCACCACACGTGTCGGCTCACCGCCCGTGTGCGAATCGATTACTTTGACGCGTCTTATATTGGAATCAGGCATTCAGCTCGTCTGAAGTATCGCGATTGTATATTGGATTGCTACAACTCAGAAACACGGATATAAGTGCCAAATGCGAAAGTTGATCCCTCTCCTTATCCTCCTCCTGCGCAGCAGCACAGTTTCATTAAAAGCCTGCGGGCCTGCATCCTGGCGCGCATGGGGCGGAAAAAGGATGCGATGGCAGCGCTGCAGAAATCGATCGAACTCGATGCTGAGCTGCTGAGCTTCATTGCTGAAGATGAGGATTTGAAATTGCTTCGATCGCTTCCCGCGTTCCAGAAATTGCTCCGCGAAGCCGAGAGACAACGCGCTGAGACCGATCCAAAGTAAGCTTTTTCCGACACGCGGCTTCTTTGCGTCGCCAGCAATCCCCGTCATACGTCAGAAATTCTCTGCGTCTTGCGCCCACGAAAGCTCCGGCCCTGTAGCGTTTCTTTAACGAATGCTGCGGGAACGTAGCTTGCACTGTCTTCTCTTGAAGTCTTTTACTTCATAAGGAGAACAAGCATGAAACGCAAAACTCTTCCCCTGATAGTCGTCGTCTTTCTTCTTTCAGGGCAAATGTCATGGGCCGTCGCGCAGCAGACGGCGACCGGCAGCGACTGGGCTGCGGTCCAACGAATCGGGACCGATGAGAAGCTCGTCGTTAAAAAAACAGACGGCAAGGAAGTCAAAGGCCGGATGATCGAGGCGACTGACACGACGCTCCGGATCGATCGCGATGGCAAGCCGTTTGAGATTACGCGCACTGAGGTGCGTCAGGTGCATGTGATTGCCGGGAAAGCGGAGAAAGGAAAATGGGCGTTGATCGGCGCCGGAATTGGTGGTGGCGTCGGCACCGGAATCGGGGCCGCTAAGTATCGCTCTGATAGAGATGATTACGGGATCTACGTCTACATGGGCGCGTTGATCGGAGTCGGCGCGGGTGCGGTTGGCGGACTGCTCTTCGGGCAGAGCAGACGGGAACGCAACCTGGTCTATTCGATCAATTAAGCTGTGCTTGAAGAACCGAGCAGCGCGGCTCTTGCGGTTTTTAGTTCCGCCAGTTCGTCCTTGCTTAATTTTGGATACGAAAGATCGAGCGCGCTGAGACGCTGCGCGATCGCTGAGGCGACGACAAGCCGTGTGAACCACTTGGTGTCGGCAGGCACAACGTACCACGGTGCGTGTTTGGTTGCGGTATGCCGTACCGTCTGTTCGTAGGCGTGCATGTAATCGTCCCAGTGCTCGCGTTCTTTCACGTCCTTCATCGAGAACTTCCAGTTCTTGGCCGGGTCGTCGATACGCGCGAGGAAACGTTTCTGCTGTTCTTCGTTTGAAACGTGCAGGAAGAATTTGAGGATGATGGTCCCGTTGTTCGTCAGGTAACGCTCGAAGTTGTTGATGTCGTCGAAACGCTGCTTCCAGAAATCTTTTTGCTTCGCAGGCTTTTTCGTTTGCAGGTTGGGGAGTCGTTGGCTCTCGAGGTATTCAGGATGTACGCGGACGACGAGTGTCTCTTCGTAGTAGCTGCGATTGAAGACACCGATACGGCCACGTTCGGGAAGACGCTTGGCGCAGCGCCAGAGAAAGTCGTGCTCGAGTTCTTCGGCTGATGGTGCTTTGAAGGAAGTCACTTCGCAACCCTGAGGGTTGACGCCTGACAAGACGTGTTTGATGGCGCCGTCTTTTCCCGCGGCGTCCATCGCCTGGAAGATCAGCAGCACGGCCCAGCGATTCTGTGCGTAGAGTTCATCCTGGAGTTTGGCGAGCAGCTCAACCCCACGCTCCAACATCTCCTTAGCCCCCGCCTTATCCTCCGCGTCGAGATCGAGCGTCTCTTCTGGATCGATTTGCTTCAGCTTGAATTTACCGCCGTTTGTTATGCAGAACGGCGTCGCATACTTTTTCGCTTGTTTGAGAAACTCTTTGTCAGTCATTTCGCCTCCAATTGAACTCATCTATGCGGTCCTTCCAAACAGCTTCCGCCTTCGCTGATGGGTTATTGCCAGCACAAATACCCCGTTCGCATCAAGAGTGAAGTCAATACGATAGTGAGACCCATTCGTCAACACGCGCCTGACAAAGTCATCAACTCGCAAAGACGAACTTCTGCTCGGAATCAGCGAGACAAGTTTGTTTCTATGTGGTTGTACCACCGCGAGGAGCCGGGACCAAAAATCTGGACGCGCAACCATTAATTCGGCACTTACCCCTACCTTTCAAATTTTAAATCGGGATGCCGTAAACAACCCTGCCGCAGGGTCTTAGCTACTAAACTGACAACGTGCTGAAGCTCGCATCGGTATTGCAGCCCCCACACGGGGCCGCGTGTATAATGACGAGCAACAAAAAATGAACCAATTTGTACGGTTTCTGTTCGGACATGAGCAGGCCGTTTTTACTAACGGCCGGTTTGGCTTTGACGTGCGTCCGGGTCCGTTGCTGTTGGTGCTCATCGTTCTCCTCGCCGGTGCTTTCATTTATTTCGTTTACCTGCGCCCGCGCATCCGTCTGTCAAAACGAACGACCGCAACACTGATCGCCCTTCGTGTCGCTCTGCTGACCGTATTAGTGACGCTGTTGTTGCGACCGGTCGTCGTCGTCTCTTCGGTTATTCCCCGCAGTAGCTACGTAGCGATCATGGTCGACGATTCCGTCAGCATGAAACTGCGCGACATGCCCGACGGCAACGCGCGCATCGATACCGTCAAACAATCGCTGCTGGCGACAGGCCCGAATTCGTTTCTCAGTCGACTCGACGCGAAGTTCAAGACCAGTCTCTACGGTTTCGCAGGCGCGGTATCACGACTCAAAGGCGCCGACGATCTTTTCGCGGAAGGACGGACTAGCGACGTCGCCGGTGCTTTGGACGAGGCAATCAAACGATCCTCCGGCATGCCGCTTTCCGCAGTCGTACTTGCGACTGACGGCGCTTCCAACGTTCCGCGCGACCTGGCGGCAACGCTGCGAGAGTTGCGCGCGCGCGATATTCCGGTTTTCACGGTCGGCGTCGGCAATACGGCTAGACCAATCGATGCTGAACTGACGCGCATCAATATGCCGCGCCGAGTGTTGGTCGGATCGCGCGTGAATATCGAAAGCTACGTCGGTTTAAGCGGATACGAGGCGACGAAAGTCCTGATCGGCGTACGCGAAGACGGCCGCGCAATCAAAACAGAAGAGATCAACTTACGCGGCAACGACACGCAGGCTGTAAATCTCGAGATCACACCGACGACGCCGGGCATTCATCGCTACACGGTCGAGGTCACACCACTCGACGGTGAGTTGACCGTCGAAAACAACAAGCAGGACGCGGTCGTCGAAGTCATCTCCGGACCATTGCGACTGCTCCACGTCGAAGGCGAACCACGCTGGGAACTCGGCAAGATTCGCGAATCACTCGCGCTAAACGAAAAGAACATCACCCTCGTTTCACTTCAGCGCACCGGCGAAAACAAGTTCTACCGGCAAGGCATTGGCAGCCAAACTGAGCTCGTCTCCGGTTTCCCGGTCACTGAAGAAGAGCTTTTCGCCTACGACGGCCTGGTCATCGGCAGCGTCGAAGCGGGCTTCTTCACGGCGGACCAGTTGCGTAACATCGAAGCTTTCGTCGCGCGCCGCGGTGGTGGACTACTCGCTATCGGTGGCCGCCTGTCGTTTGACGGCGGCAAGTACAAAGGAACAACGATCGATGATCTGTTGCCAGTGTCGTTGACGGGTGGAGCAACAGACGACGCCATGTCGTTTGCGCCCGTCTACAAACCGGTGCTGACCGGCGCGGGCCAAACACATCCGATCACGCGTTTGCAGGACGATCGCGGCGCTAACCAAAAAGCGTGGAACGAATTGCCTCCGATAGCCGTGTCACAAGTGCTTGCGAACGTAAAACCCGGTGCATTAGTTTTGCTCGAAGCGCGTCGCGTTGAGGGCGGAGGACCGCAAAGCGCGCCGCTGCTGGTCCAACAACGGTACGGTCGCGGACAAACGTTGGCCCTAACCGCTGCGGACACGTGGCGATGGCGCATGCGAATGGATTCAAAAAACAATGCGCATGAGACTTTTTGGCGACAGATGCTCCGCTATGTTGTCAGCGGCACACCTCGACAAATCGAAATCGGAGCAGAGCGAGACGTCTACGCGATGGACGACATCGTCAACATCGTAGCCGACATTCGCGACAAACGTTTCAATCCAGTCAGCGATGCTCATGCAACTGCGAGAGTTACAAAACCTTCGGGACTCGTCGTCGATGTGCCTTTGACGTTCACCACGCTCAACTCCGTGAACACGTACGCCGGCCAGTTCAAGGCCGACGAATTTGGCGCGCATCGCATCGAACTTGTGGGGACCAGCGCTGGTCTTGGCGCGTTGAACGCGACGTCGAACGTTCTGGTAAGCGATTTGAATCGTGAGTATTACAGTGCGGCACAGAACAGCGATCTACTGAAACGCATTTCGACGGAAACCGGCGGGAAGTACTACACGCCCGCTGAAGCACAGTCGTTACTCGACGATCTGGTCTACCGCCAAACACCTTATTCGGAGCGCGTAACGAAAGACCTGTGGGACATGCCGATTAACTTCATGTTGATAATTGGATTGCTGAGCGCCGAGTGGTTCCTGCGCAAACGCGAAGGCCTGGCTTAAACTTTAGCTTGATGAAATTTATCGGTTCGTTAGCTCTGATTCTGTATATCGCGGCTGCATCCGTGGCCCAGAAAACAGATCCGAACAAGTTCGCTGTGATCATCAACGGCGCCGGCGGCGAGGCTGAGTACGCGAAGCAATTTACCGAGTGGACCACACAGCTCACCGCGGTGCTGTCGAAGCGATACGGTTTCGACAGCAGCCGGATCAAAGTTTTATCCGAGAAATTGGCAAATGCCGAAGAAGTAAAACGCACGTTTGGCTCACTAAAATCAGAATTAGACGCAAATAACGTCCTGTTCGTTTTTTTGATCGGCCATGGATCGTTCGATGGAAAGCAAGCGAAGTTCAATCTCGTTGGGCCAGACCTTTCGGCGTCGGATTACAACCAGTTGCTTACGTCGCTCCCGACGCGCCGGATCGTCGTATTCAATATGTCGAGCGCAAGTGGTGAATTCGTCAAGCCGCTTTCGGCAAAGGGACGCATCGTCATTACCGCCACGCGTAACGGACAGGAAACCAACGCCACACGCTTCGCTGGATTTTTCATCACGGCGCTTAACGCCACTGACGGCGATACGGACCAGGACGGTCATACTTCCGTGCTCGAAGCGTTTGTTTACGCGAATCGTCTAACGGAAGAGTTCTACAAACGCGCCGGCAGACTCGCGACCGAACATGCGTTGATCGACGACAATGGCGATGGCGTAGGACGTGAAAAACCCGAAGCCGGTGAAGGACTCCTCGCGCGTGCTACCTATCTCGACTCGCTGAGCGGGGACGAAGCGGCGGCCAGTGCGACCACGGGACGACTTCTAAAGGAACGGTCCCGGCTCGAGGGCGAGATCGAACAACTCATCGCACGCAAGGCAAACATGGCGGAAGCCGAGTATGAAGCCACGCTCGAACGGCTCTTCATCGAGCTGGCAAAGGTGAATCGATCAATCAAGCAAGCAGGTTCGTAGAAGTAAGTGAGGGCGTAAAGTTTTGAAGCGAAGTTTTCCCGCAAAGGCGCAGAGACGCAAAGAAACCACTTCCGCCGTCCAAAAACTGTCTTTGCGCCTTTGCGTCTTTGCGGGAACAATCGTTGCTGTCCTTGTGATAGCGGTTTGTGCCGCGCAAACGCAAACAAACGAACTGCGTGGCCTTGCCGAACTGAAGCGGGGCGATTACGACAACGCCTTCAAACTGGTCAGCGCACGCCTGGTTTCAAATCCCACTGACATCGTCGCGCAAAAGGCGTTGCTACGTGTTTTCATCGAAACCGGACGGTATGCGGAAGCCGAGGCAACAGCGAAACGTTTTCTGACAAAGACTCCTGACGCCGGAACTGTGCGCCACGAGTTGGGCGAGGTGCTCGCGCTCACTGGCAAACACACCGAGGCCATTACAGAGTTTGAACGCGCCGGGAGTGATTCGGAAAAAGCGAATGCCCCGCACGACAAACTCGCCAGCGATTTACGTCGTGCGGAAGTGCTCGATCTAATTGGTCAGGAAGATCGCGCGAATGCAATCTACGAAAGTTTCGTCAAGTACTATACCGATAGTGATCCCGAATCCGCGTTTGAGCTCACGTTGATCGCCCGCGCCCTCGTCCACCTCGAAAGGTTTCAGGACGCGAACGACATGTATCGCTCGGCGATCGAGGCTGATTCCGATTATCTCGAAGCGCAACTCGGCGCTGGTGAGTTGTTCACCGGGAAGTATCAATACGGCGACGCCGCGCAGTTTCTCAGCGATGCGCTGAAAATCAATCCGAACAGTGCCCGCGCCCATCTCGCCGTGGCGCTCAACAAACGCATCGAGGGCGGCGACGACGAGGCACTCAGCCGCGCGCTCGCGATCAATCCCAATCTCGTCGACGCACTCGCATTAAAGGCGGCACTGGCTTTGGAGTCGGGCCAGTTCGACGCGGCCGCCAACGAGATCGAGAAGGCGCTCAAGGTCAACGCGCGTTCTCTGGAAGCACGCTCGTTACGCGCGGCAATGTTCTACTTGCAGGACAAAGACTTCGAACCGGAAGTCATCGCAACGCTCGCGATCAGTCCACGTTGCGGCGCTGTCTACAACACTCTTTCACGCTATGCCACGATTACTCGCCGCACTGAACAAGCCGTTGCGTTTGCTCGTCGCGCGGTGGAGATTGCCCCACGACTTTGGGATGCACATCTGAATCTCGGCATGGCGTTGCTGCGTCTTGGTCAAATGGACACGGGCCGGGCCGAGGTCGAAAAAGCGTTCAAAGGGGATCCGTTTAATCTTTGGGCCAAGAACACACTCGACCTGCTCGACACGATGGCCGAGTTCCGCGAAACGAAACGCGCCGGTTTCATTATCAAAACGTCGGCGCAGGAAAGCGACGTGCTCGCGCCCTACGCGGGCGCTTTGCTCGAAGAGGCCGCGGCGAAGCTAACGTCGAAGTACAAGTTCACTCCCAAAGGTCCAATCATCGTCGAGATCTTTCCGAACCACGAAGACTTCGCCGTGCGCACGTTGGGCATTCCCGGTCTTGGCGCGCTGGGCGTTTGTTTCGGCGTGGTCATCGTGCAGGATTCTCCTTCGGCTCGGGAGGCCGGTGAGTTTAACTGGGGCAGCACAATGTGGCACGAGTACATGCACGTCATCACGCTCCAGATGACTGACTATCGCGTGCCGCGCTGGTTTTCGGAAGGATTGTCGGTTTACGAAGAGCGCCGTGGCCGACCGGGTTGGGGTGACGATTGGAACCCGATGCTTGTTCGTTCGTTCATCGATGGCAAATGGTTCAAGATCGCGGACCTCGATGCCGGTTTTCAGCGTCCACGCAGTCGGGAGGATCTGCCAATCGCTTACTTCCAGGCTTCGCAGATCTGTGAATTCATCGCGGAGCGTTTTGGCTTTGACGCGATCCTTCAAATGCTTGCGCGTTATCGCGACAAAGCCCGCACACCAGATGTTCTGCGAGACGTCTTAAAGCTTACTGAAGCAGAATTCGATCGGCAGTTTTTTGCGTACGTCGAGAGCAAAGCGCGACCGCTGCATCAGGCACTGAGCACACAGAACAATGTCGTTGCGTCGATGTCGAAAGACGAAGTATTAAAGCAACTCGCAACGCAGGATACGTTTGCGCTGCGTATTCGTGCAGCTGAGTTACTGGCTGCTGACGGCGACACGTCCGGCGCGGTGCAACACTACAATCGCGCGATCGAACTTTTCCCTTACATGACGGGCCGTGGAAACCCGTACGAGTCGCTGGCAAAGCTGCTCGAACAAAAAGGCGATGCCGCGCAGGCAGCACTTGTTCTCGAAAACCTCGTCAAGACAGACGAGAACAACCTCGAAGCCTTAAAGATACTCGCGCGGATTCGTTCGACGCTCGGTGAGAAACAAAAGGCGCTGGACGCGTTGCGCGGCAGTTTCTTCATCAGTCCATTCGATTACAAGTTGCACACGCAAGCGGGGGAGCTGAGCGTCGATCTAAGAGATAATGCGCAAGCGTTGACGGAGTTTCAGGTGGCGCTCGCGTTGCAGCCGCCAAACGTCGCGGAGGCAAATTACAATGTGGCCACCGCGTTTCACGCGCTCGGTCGGCAGCTCGACGCGAAGCGTTCGGTGCTGCGCGCGCTCGAAGCCGCGCCGCGTTATGAAAAGGCGCAGGAGTTGTTGTTAAGGATTACGGGACAGTGAGGCCTGGAGCTTTATCATTAGTCAGTTGGTCAGTGGTTTGACAACTGACAACGGACAACTGACTACTGACTACTGACTACTGACAAAGCAGAAAGAACAAAGCACAAAAATATGGCCGTTGACCAATTAACAATCAGCGACGAGCAATTGCTCGACAAACTGGGTTCAGCGCGCGAGCGCCTCCTCCGGGAAATCAGAAAAGCCATCATCGGTCAGGACGAAGTCGTCGAGCAGGTATTGCTCGCGCTCTTTGTCGGCGGCCACTCGATTATTACCGGCGTCCCTGGTCTGGCAAAAACTCTTTTGGTTCGCACTATTGCCAGCGTTCTCGATCTCTCGTTCAAACGCATTCAGTTCACCCCCGACTTGATGCCCGCGGACATCACCGGCACCGAGATCATCGAAGAGGACCGCGCCACCGGACGTCGCGCATTGCAGTTCATTCCTGGTCCAATCTTTGCCAACATCGTTCTCGCCGACGAGATCAACCGCACGCCGCCAAAAACACAGGCCGCGCTGCTCGAGGCGATGCAGGAAGGACGCGTCACGGTCCAGGGTGTCAGTTACGATCTGCCGCGCCCGTTTCACGTGCTGGCCACGCAGAACCCGATCGAGATGGAAGGCACGTATCCACTGCCCGAAGCGCAGCTCGATCGTTTCATGTTCAACGTAAAGATCGGATACCTGCCCGAAGAAGAAGAAGTCGAAGTGGTGAAGCAAACGACTTCGCCGCAGGACTACGAGTTCGAACGGCTGATGTCCGCTGATGAGATCATTGCGTTTCAAAGACTGGTGCGGCAGGTCCCTGCTTCCGACACTGTTGCGCGTTACGCTGTGCGGTTAGTTAACGCCAGCCGGCCGGGAACGCCACCCGCACCGGAGTTTGTAAACAAGTGGGTAACGTGGGGCGCATCCCTGCGCGCGTCCCAGTTTTTGATCTTTGGCGGCAAGGCACGCGCGATCCTGCGAGGCCGTTACAACGTTTCGTGCGAAGACATACGCGCGGTCGCGCCAGCCGTTTTGCGTCATCGCGTGCTGTTGAACTTTCAGGCTGAAGCAGAGAAAGTCGATTCCGATCAGGTGATCAAGCAGTTGATAGACCACGTGCCTGAGCCGAAGAGCGGACTATAAAGACATGATTCCCCAAGCAGTGACACCAGCGAGGTTTTTAGATCCCGAATTGCTCGCGCGGATCGGATCGCTCGAACTGCTTGCGCGCGCGGTCGTCGAAGGCTTTATGTCTGGTCTGCATCGTTCACCGTATACAGGTTTCTCAACCGAGTTCACCGAGTATCGACAGTACAATCCAGGCGACGACCTGCGTTATCTCGATTGGCGACTGCTTGGTCGCACCGATCGCTACTTCATCAAGAAGTATCGCGCCGACACGAACACCCAGTGTCACATTTTGATCGACACCAGCGCTTCGATGAACTACGCGCATGCCAGTTCAGTGACGAAGTTGCAGTACGCGCAGTTTCTCGCCGCGTCCATCGCTTACTTGCTGAACAGACAACAGGACGCGGTCGGTCTCGTTGCCTTCTCCAACAAGGTGCACACTCACGTACCCGCGCGTAATCGCACCGGTCACATGCGGACGATCTTCGGCACGCTGTCGATGCTTCAGCCGGGCGGGGAAACAGGTTTGGCGGAATCACTGCATCAACTCGCGGAGATCCTGACGCGTCGCGGCATCGTCGTGCTCATTTCGGATTTTTACGATCAGGCAGACCGGTTGAAAGAGGCGTTTCAGCATCTGCGGTTCAAAGGCCACGACCTGGTCGCGTTTCACGTGCTCGATCAAAACGAGCTCGATTTTGATTTTACCGATCCGGTGTTGTTGCTCGAAGACGCGGAGACGCAGGAACAAATGCCGGTCCTTCCCGACGTCGTGATGGGCGGCTATCGAGAGCGCATGCGACAGCATGTTAACGACATGCGAGAGTGCGCGGCTGCGAACCACGTTGATTACGAAATGTTGACCACAAAACAGCCGCTGGATTTTGCGTTGTTCTCGTTCCTGTCGCGGCGAGCAGGACGATAAAAATTAGTCAGTGGTCAGTAGTCAGTAGTCAGTTATTCACTATTGACCACGGACCACGGACCACGGACCACTGACCACTGACAACTGACCAGAAACAATGTCATTCCTAACGCCACTTTTCTTTTTGGGTGTCGCTGCACTGGCTGCACCGATACTCGTGCACCTCGTGCGTCGCACGCGCGCGCGCAAGGTGCAGTTCCCTGCCCTGGTTTTCGTGCGCCAGGTGCCGCAGCGAACCATCCGTCGCCGCACGCTTCAGAACGTGCTGCTGATGCTGCTTCGGTGTCTTGCGATCCTGCTGATCGTCATTGCTTTTACGCGCCCATTCTTTAGCGGTGGCAGCGCGGCGAAAGAAAACGCAGCCGCGGGCGCAACTGTGGTCCTCGTCGATAATTCGCTGAGCATGCGACGCGAGCCGCTGTTCACCGAAGCACTAAAACGCGCGGAAGCGACCGTCGACGAAGCACGAAATGACGAGCAACTCGCGGTGCTGTCTTTCGACAAGCGCTACGCAGTCGTCAATCGCTTCACCGTCGACAAGAATCGTTTGCGGTTGGCGATTAGAAGTATCAACGCGGGGTGGGACGGAACGGATTACGAACAGGCGTTGCGTGGAGCGGAGTCTTTGCTCGGCGAGATCCAGACGAGCGGCCCGAAGAAGATCGTGATGATCTCCGACTTTCAGGCTCCCGGTTGGAACCAAAACACTGCGACTTTCAAACTTGCAAACACCACGCAACTCACGACGATCGACGTCGCCTCGAACGATCCTGTTCCAAACATCGCCGTCACGAACGTCGAGGCGCGCGGCGTGGTCTTCGGGCAAAAGTATCTCGACAATCTCGCCGTCCACATCAGTAACTTTGGCGACGCACCGCGCGATCGCATTCAGGTCGATTTTCAGATCAACGAGCAGACGGTTGAAAAGCGAGATATCAGTCTTAACACCCGTGAGTCGAAGGTGATCGAGTTCACCGGTTTTAACCTGAACGAAGGCGCGAATCGCTGCACGATCGATGTGGTCTCCGGCGACTTTGCTCCCGATAACCGTTTCTATTTCACTTTGCGGCGCGAGACCCCGTCGAAGGCGCTAATCGCCGAGAGCGCTTCGCGCGGACGTAGCGACAGCCTGCACCTGCAAAGCGCGTTGACCACGAACGACGATCTGCCATTCACGTTCACGCTAAAGAGCACCGGATCGGTCGATCCGTCGAGCATTTCAGAGTACGCGTTGGTAGTGCTCAACGATGCTGGTCCAGTCAGCGGCGCACTTGCCGATGCGTTGATGAAGTTTGTCGAGGCGGGCGGGCAGCTCATCGTCTCCACTGGACCACGCTCGACCGCAGACAGTCTGAACGCTGTACAACGCATCATGCCCGCATCGTTGCGTGACGCTGTGCAGACGAAGGCGGGCGAAAGTGTCGCGATGACGAACGTGAAGTTTGATCATCCGATATTTGAAGTTTTTCAGGAGAGCGGCAGGCTCGCCGCGGCGCACGTCATCGGTTACTTCCGTTCGGAAGCTGCTCCCACCGCGACCGTGCTCGCCCGTTTCGAAGACGGCAGTCCGGCGCTGCTGGAATCGCGTACCGGTAAAGGACGCGTGTTGCTGTTTACTTCGTCGCTTGGTCCAAGCTGGAACGATCTGCCGTTGACGCCGCTGTATTTGCCGTTCATTCACCAGATGGTCCGATACACGGGCGCGCGCGACGAGAGTTCGTGGTATGGCTTGGGCCAGACGTTTACCGTGCGGAAGACGGCTAACGGCCAGCTACCACCGGTCGATACTCCCGCGGGTGCTCGTCTCTCCGAAGGACGCAACACGCCGGATGGTGACCTGCTTGTCACGGCGCGCGAACTTGGTTTTTATCGTCTGCGCTACGACGGGCAGCCGGGTTTTGCGGCGATCGATACTGACGGCGCCGAGGGCGACTTCACCAAGTTGAACTTCGCTGAATTCGTGGCGGGCGTGACCGGGGGAACCGGCACTGGTGAAGGGGGCGATGCGAGTCGAAACGCGAGCGGCGAAGAAGTTGAAGGACGGCAAAAGGTGTGGTGGGCGTTGTTATTACTGGCGCTCCTGTTGTTGGTTGCGGAATCAGTATTGGCGCGCCGAACAAAAATGGTGAAAATGGTCGGGTAAGGTAGATCGGGGGTCCCAGGAATGAATGCAATGAACCCTGAAACGAACCTGTTACAGGATCTCCTTCGTAAAGCGAGATCGCGGCGGCAACTTCTGCTTACACTGCGCGGAGTGGCGATCAGCCTGGGTGCGATTGCCTTGCTCCTGTTGCTGCTCGGTTGGGCCGCCCACCGATATCGCTACAACAGCACCGCACTCATGACTCTGCGCATAGGCGCGCTTCTGACCTGTCTCGCAACGATCTACGTCGCACTCGTTCGTCCGCTGTTCAAACGCATCACCGACGCGCGACTCGCTCGACTAATAGAAGAACGCACCTTCGGCACTGAAAACCGGCTGGTAACGGCAGTCGAATTCGCAAACGGAAACGCTAAGGGCATCTCGCCCGCAATCGTCAACCGGCTTTATCGCGATGCTAACGACGTCTCGGCAACGCTCGACGTCCGAACCGTCATTCGCCGCTCGCGGCTGATGATGTACGGTGGCGCCGCGCTCGCGAGCCTTTTGCTGTTTGCAGGCGTGCTCAAATGGGGCCCACGCGAGATCTCCGAAGGCGTGGCCCAACTTGTTACGCCGACCACGCTCGCCGCATCGACCAACGCGCTAAGCATTAAAGTCAAACCCGGAACCGCTCGCGTTCCGAAGGGTTCCGATCAGGACATCCTGGCGACACTCATCAACTTCGACTCGCAAACTGTAACGGTCTTCGCCCGCCCCGCCGGATCCAGTGAAGACTTCGTGGGCCAGACGATGGAGCCCGCGAAAGCGCGGAGCGACTTCCGTTTCTCGATCTTCAACATTCAGGACTCGATGGAGTACTTCGTCGAGTCGAACAGCGTCCGATCGGAAGTCTACAAACTCAACGTCGTCGATCTGCCTTACGTCAAGCAACTTGATGTGACACTCAACTTCCCGGCGTTCACCAATCTTCCGACTAAGACCATCGAAGACGGCGGCGACATCGCTGCCTTGAAAGGCACGAGCGCAACCATCATCGCGAAACTTTCCGGCAAAGTTCGCGCAGCTCGCCTCGTCTATCCCGACGGCAAGAAAGTCGAGATGAAGCAGCAGGGCGGTGATTTTGTTGGCGAGCTTACAGTCACCGGCGATACGAGTTACTACATCGAACTCGTGAGCACTGACGGCGAAGCGTATCGCGGCTCAAACGAGTACGACGTCTCGTTACTCGTCGATCAACCACCGACGATCTCGTTCGACAAGCCCGGACGCGATAAGAAAGCGACCAATCTCGAAGAGGTCTTTACGCAAGCTCGCGCCGAAGACGACTACGGCGTCGTGTCGATGGATCTGCACTTCTCGGTCAACGGCGGCGACGAGAAAAAAGTCAATCTTCAACAACTGACGCGCGAATCACCACGTTCCCTCAGCGGAGCTTACACGTTCTTCCTCGAGGAATATGGTCTTAAACCCGGCGACTTCATCTCCTACTACGCGAAAGCACGCGATGCGAGTAACGAATCGACCAGTGATATTTACTTCATCGAAGTGAAGCCGTTTGAGATGGAGTACAAGCAGGCTCAGCAGCAAGGCGGTGGTGGCGGCGGTGGTGGTGGCGACCAGGACCAGAACGCACTTTCGCGCCGGCAAAAGGATCTGATTGCCGCGACGCACAAGTTGATTCGCGAAGGCGAGAAGTACACCGAGCAGGAACGTAAAGACGGTTACGAAGCGGTCGCAGCCGGTCAGGAGAAACTAAGGACCGACACGCTCGAGTTTCTCGATCGCATGGGACGACGGCTCGGCGGCACCGACGGTCAGAAGCAGGTCGCCGAAATGGCCGAGCACCTGCGACAGGCTGCGAAAGAGATGGAAGGCGCGCCGCCGCCGTTGAGAAAACAGGAAGGCAAAGATGCGCTGCCTCCCGAGCAACGGGCGTTACAGCGATTGCTCGCCGCCGACGCAATCTTTCGTGAGGTGCAGGTCGCATTCGATCAACAGAGTGGCCAGGGCGGCAGCGGTGGTCAACGAGAACAACAGGAACTCGCCGGTCTCTTCGATCTTGAGCTCGACAAGATGAAGAACCAGTACGAGACCATCCAGCGGGCGCAACAACAACAAGCAGAGCAACAGAAGACGGAAGCCGAGCGGCGTTTGGAAGAACTTGCCCGGCGGCAGCAAGCGGCGCTCGAAGAACAGCGCCGCCGTCAACAACAGATGCAAGGCGGCGGATCGAGTGGTAACCAGCGACAACAGCAGGAGATGATCGAGGAAACGCGCAAAGCAGCGCGTGAACTCGAACGTCTCTCGCGTGAACGCCGCGATTCGCAGATGCAGCAGTTGGCCCAACAACTCAATCAAACGGCCGACGAACTGCAAAAGGCTCAGGCATCGGCACGCAACAATCCGAACGAGGCGATTGCGCAGAACGAACGCGCCCTCGAACGTTTGCAACAGGCGCAACAACGTCTGCAACAGATGAGCGGTGCGAACGGTCAGCAACGTGCGGGTCAGAACGGTTCTTCGGGCAGACAACAACAGATTTCCGATCTACGCCAGCGCGCCGCGCAAACCGCTTCGCGTCAGCGCGAGATTGCGAAAGACATGGAGAACCTGTCGCGTCGCGGCGGTCAGAATGCGCAGGATGAAAACTCGCGCAAGGCACGCGAGCAACTGGCTGAACGGAAAGATACGCTGGCGGACACGGTTGCGGGTCTGCAACAGGACATCGAACAGTCGGCTCGCGCGATGGGCCAGGGTGGACAAGGCCAACAACGTACCGCGCGGCAGTTGAAAGATGCGGCGGATTCACTCGCTCGCGATCGAGTTGCCGATCGTATTCGCGAGAGCAAGCAGTCGCTGAACGGGAATAACCAGGGCGAACAGGGCCAGCAAGGTCAACAGGGCCAGAGCCAACAAGGCCAGGGCCAGCAGGGTCGTTCCGACGAACGCGCGATCGAACGCAGTCTCAACAATCTGTCCGAACGATTGCAGGCGGCCGAGCAGAGCGCGCGCGGATCGAACGGCTCAAGCGCTGAAGAAAACCTGGATCGCACGCGTCAACTCGCGGACAGTCTCGATTCGCTACGACGGCGTCTGGATGAGCGAAATCAACGCGGCCAACAGGGCCAACAAGGTCAACAGGGCCAACAGAGTCAGCAAGGTCAGCAAGGACAACAAGGTCAACAGGGCCAACAAGGCCAGCAGGGACAACAAGGTCAACAGGGCCAACAAGGCCAGCAGGGACAACAAGGTCAGTCCGGGCAACAGGGCCAGCAACAGGGCCAACAACAAGGCAGCCAGCAATCCGGCGGCACGCAGAACGGTGGTGACGGTC
>Ga0209485_1000067_pt1 | contig 33852 bp, 32 predicted proteins | sample NCAS100_FD_187516 | JGI IMG/M metagenome (GOLD analysis project Ga0209485, IMG submission 187516) | Agricultural soil microbial communities from Utah to study Nitrogen management - NC AS100 (SPAdes) (version 2) | ecosystem: Environmental > Terrestrial > Soil > Agricultural land | place: USA... | reverse complement strand
GTACTTTTGTCAGTGGTCAGTTGTCCGTAGTCAGTGGTTCTGCGTTAATGCTTAAACTACGGACCACTGACCACTGACCACTGACCACTGACAAAGAGTACTAAGTACAAAACGAATGTTTCTACTACAAGCCAATACAACGTCGCTCATCAACGTCGCGGATCTTCAGTTGATCGCGCCGGAGTTGATCCTGACCGCATGCGCGTGCGTGGCGCTGATCATGGAAGTCATTCTTCCATATCGTAAGAGTAAGCTTACCGCTTACTTCTCGCTCGTCGGCGTCGCCCTCGCGTTCGTATCGCTCGGCTTGCAGTGGTGGACCATGCGAACGTCGCTTCCGCTCGACGGTTTCTACGGGATGATCCGAATCGACGGGTTCGCGCTTCTCTTCAAAGCGATATTTTTGATTGCGGCAGCTTTAGCAATAGGTATTTCGACGCGTTATCTCGATATCGAAGGCGAACAGCATGGCGAGTACTACGCGCTGGTTCTTTTCGCCACCGTCGGCATGATGTTTCTTGCCTGTGGTTACGATCTCATCTCGCTCTACATCAGTCTCGAGTTGATGGCGTTGACGTTCTATGTCCTGGTCGCATTCACGAAGCGCGAACGGAGATCGAACGAAGCCGCGATGAAGTACTTTCTGCTAGGCGCGTTTTCGTCGGGTGTGCTGCTTTACGGAATGTCGTTGCTCTTCGGGATCGCTGGGTCAACGAACGTGGGCGAGATCGGTGCCGCGGTCAACAAACTCGTGCCTGAGGTTCAAAACGCGATTGTGGCGAACCGCGAATCGGAGGCGATTCAGAACGCGGTGGCCGGTTTGAGACCGCTGATGCTGCTGGCAATGATTGCGCTGGGCGCGGGGTTGTTCTTCAAAGTCGCGGCTGTGCCTTTTCACATGTGGGCGCCGGATGTTTACGAAGGCGCGCCAACGTCAGTAACGGCGTTTCTTTCGACCGGTTCAAAGGCGGCAAGTTTTGCCCTCTACGCGCGCATCTTCAGTGAAGCGTTGGGCGGAATGCGAGCTGACTGGGCGCCGTTGCTGGGGCTCGTTGCCGCGATCACGATCATGGTCGGCAACTGGGCCGCGGTCACGCAGGAGAACTCCAAACGTTTGCTTGCCTATTCGTCCATTTCGAACGCCGGTTATTTGCTGCTCGGACTCGTCGCGCACAATGTTTACGGCTACATCGGTCTGGTCGTCTATCTGTTCGTCTACACGCTGATGAACATGGGCGCGTTTGGAATCATCATCAGTCTCCGGCGTCGCGGAATCATTGGCGACAACGTCGACGACCTGACCGGGCTCGGTCAAAAGGCGCCGGTGATGGCGGCGATGATGTCGATCTTCATGTTGTCCCTCGGCGGTCTGCCCGTCACCGGTGGTTTCATTGGTAAGTATTTTCTGTTTGGCGGTTTGATCGAGCGTGGCCGCGTCGAGCAGAAAGCGTGGTACTACGCACTCGCAGTTTGGGCCATCGTCAACACAGTCGTTTCCTTCTACTACTACTTCCGCTTCATCAAGGTGATGTATCTCGGCGATCGCATCGCGGATACGAGACCGCTTGCACTGTCGCCGGCACTACAAACCGCGCTGTTTGCGTCAGTTATCGGGGTGCTGTGGATTGGTGTTTATCCGCAGCCGATCGTCAGTGTTACGCGCGATCTAGTACTGGCGACGTTCGGATCGTTATTCAGTTAGTGTACGTCTACTACTTCCTCGCCGCGCTTGCCCTCTGGTTCGGCTTCCAATCGTTATTAAACGGGTTGAGATTCGCTGCTTACGTGCGGCGTGAGACGGGCCGTGCGCTTCCGGATTTTCAGCCTTTTGTTTCAGTGATTGCGCCAACGCGAGGTGTCGAGCCTGGGTTTGCGGAGAACGTGTGGCCGCTGGTGGGACAGGATTACCCAGCGTATGAGGTGCTGTTTGTTTTCGACGAGCTTGCCGATCCAGCGATCGAAATTGTTAGACAGTTTGACGCAAAGACGGTGATCAGTGGTCCTGCAGAAGGGACGGGACAGAAGGTTCACAATTTGATTGCGGCGGTGAATCAGATCGATCCGCGGTGTGAAGTGATTGTATTCGTCGATACTGATGCGCGCCCGGGGAAAGATTGGTTGCGCAAACTCGTTGCGCCGCTAAGTAATGAAAAAGTTGGTGCCTCGACCGGGTATCGATGGTTTATACCGGAGCGTGGCGGATTGGCGACGCGCTGGCGTTCTGTCTGGAATGCGTCGATCGCGTCCGCGCTCGGTGAGAATATGGATAAAAACTTCTGCTGGGGCGGCTCAACCGCAATAAGACGCGCGACTTTTGAACGATTGAAAGTTGTGGAGCGGTGGGCCGGAACTGTTTCAGATGATTTCACGATCACGCGAGTGTTGAAGGAAGCGAAGCTCCCGATACATTTCACGCCGAACTGCCTTGTGCCTTCGGTTGGAGATTGCGATTTTCGCGAATTGCTGGAGTTCACGACGCGACAGGTGAAGATCACACGCGTCTATGCGTCGCATCTGTGGTTGCCGCTCATGCTGGGGTCGGGACTGTTTACCGTTGTGTTTTTTGGAGGGATGGGTCTGTTAGCGATGACGGGTTCACTGCCTGTTCTCATCACTCTCGCAGTTCTGTTTTTGCTTGGGGCAGCGAAGAGTTTTATTCGTTGGAAAGCCATCCGTATACCGCTCGCCGAACATAAATCGAAACTGAATCACGATCTCTGGGCGCACGTGGTTCTCTGGCCGTTTGCGTCGTTGCTCTATTTCTACAACACCATCGTAGCCGGATTCTCGCGGCGGATAAAGTGGCGCGGAATTACCTATGAATTGAAATCGAGTACTGAAGCTGTCATTATCTCGCGCGAACCGGCATGACTCTTATTAAATGACTAGTAAAACGGTCCAATTTGTGCAGCTCCTGCGACAGTCGACGCGCGAGAAACGTCTCGGCACGGTGATTCTCTTTGTCACCTCGCGCTGCAATGCGCTTTGCCAGACCTGTTTCTATCACGCAGAGTTGAACCATCCCGGCGACATGACGTTTGCGCAAATCGAGAAAGTCTCGCGCACGATGCCGCCGATCACGGACCTCTGGCTCTCCGGCGGCGAGCCTACATTACGCGGCGACGTTCCTCAGATCATCGACATGTTCGTCGCAAACAACGGTGTCAACCGCGTCATCATCCCGACGAATGGTCTGATCAAGTCACGTGTGTTCGACATCGTCGATCGCGCTCTCGCGAATAATCCGTCGATCGATCTGTATTTAAACGTCGCGCTCGACGGCTACGGCGAAACGCACGATCGCATCCGCGGCGTTCCCGGCAACTGGCAGAAGACGCTCGACTGCATCGAGTCGCTTTACGTGCTGAAGTCGAAATACACCGATCGCTTCCGGCTCAACGTGAACACCGTCGTTTGCGCCGCGAATTACACCGAGATCGAAATGCTCTCGGAGTTCATGTGGGAGAACTACAAACTCGACGGCCAGTACTTCAACATCGTTCGCGGTGAAACTCTCGTCGGCGATCACATCAAACAGGTGCCGCCCGAGCTGTTACCGGCGATGTACGCGCACGTAGCGAAGCTCACAAAACGTTATGGCGATCGCATGTTCGCAGGCGACGACGCCAGCAAGCGCTTCGTTAAGAACGCCGCTTACGTTGGCACCATCACAACGCACTACCGCACGCAGCACGCAAACTTTCAACGATCAACTCCGTGGCCTTTCCCGTGCACCGCGGGCGAGACAACCGCAGTCATCGACTACAACGGCGACGTCCGAGCGTGCGAGTTGCGCGAGAAGTTCGCGACGCTCGGCGACTTTGATTACGACTTCGGTGCGCTCTGGGCCACACACGCGCGCGACGCTGAACTCGCGACCATCGACGGCGGGAAATCATGCTGGTGCACCCACGTCTGTTTTATCCACGATTCAATGCGCCACTCACGCCGCGCAATGCTTTACGAAGTCCCCAAAAACTTTCTGACTCGCGAGAGTTGGTAAACCATGCCTGAGCAGAGAGATTCGTCAAGACCCTCGGCCGACGAGAACCGGAAGGCCGGTTTTGCCTACGCCGCGGGCCTGACGTTGTTTGCCTCGGTGGCAGCCTTTACAGGCCTCGGATACCTGCTGGACAGGTGGCTGGGGACGCAGCCGTGGTGTCTGGTGGGCGGGATTGTGCTCGGCTCCGCGGTGGGGCTATACCAGTTTGTTCGTTTGAGTTCCAAGACGTATTAAATTAAAATCGGCGGCTTTGCGAATATCCGACTCAGCAAGCAATGCTCTCAACCTGAGGATTTTCCGCACGATGGCTGTTGCCACCGGCATCAGCGTAGCTGTGTCTGCGGTGATAGGCCCATGGCGCGTAACGACGGGCTTGTTCGTCGGCGGACTGCTGGCGTTGTTCAGTCATCGCTGGCTGAAAAGCTCTGCCGCCGCAGCGATTGAAATGGCCGTCGGCGGCGGGCCGCCGCGCTTGCGCCTGGCGCAGTTTCTGCTGCGTTACCTCGTGATTGGAGCCTTCGTCTTTGCACTGCACCAGTTTGATCTGGTGTCGTTGACGGCAGTGTTTGCGGGCATGTCGAGTTTTGTAGTCGCAATATTCGTTGAAGCTGCAAGAGAGTTTTATTTCGCAATCATCCAGCGAGAGGAAATTACTTGATGTTTTGGTTGGCTGAAGCCGCTGAGTCAGGCGAACATGCCGAAGGAGCGGCCCATCATACACCCGTCATTGTTGAGCTTGTGAATCACTGGTTTGGTGAAGCAGCGCTTAAGTTTGAGCTGACTTACACCAAACCGATCTGGGACAAGGTGCTCGGTAAGTTTGGCACCACGCCGGAAGCGGCTTTTGGTCCATACACCGCTGAGAACGCGATACCGTGGTATACGGTGATGTTCTTCATCGCCTGCATCCTTAGCGTAGCGCTCATCTGGATCTTCAAAGGAAAGCTGTCTGAGTCTGAGCCAGGCGGCGGACAACAAACGCTCGAGGTTAGCGTGCTGGCCGTGCGCAACATGTTGCAGGACATCATTGGTCCACACGGGTTGAAATACTTCCCGGTGGTGATGTCTTTCGCCGTGCTGATCCTGGTCTCGAACCTGATGGGACTCTTCCCGCTGTTCATGAGCCCGACGGCGGCGACGAGCGTTACTTTCGCTCTCGGCTTGAGTTCGTTTCTTTATTACAACTACGTCGGCATCAGCGAGAACGGCATACTCACTCACTTGAAGCACCTGGCTGGTCCGGTGTGGTGGATCGCGCCGCTGATCTTCCCGATCGAGTTGATCAGTAATCTGATTCGACCATTCTCGCTCGGTATCCGACTGTTCGGTAACCTGTTTGCCGATGAGCAAGTATTGGCTACCGTGGCGAACTTGGCGCCGCCGTTTACTCAGTTGCTTATACCGCTGCCGCTGATGCTTTTGAGTGTCTTCGTAGCTGTGGTCCAGACGTTCGTTTTTGTATTGCTTTCGCAGCTATATCTCAGCGAGGTCTCGCATCCACATGAAGAGCACGCCGAGCACGGCGCGCATGATGCGGACGAGGACGACGAGTTAATAGCACCGGTTTTAACTTAATGGCTTTATCCAGCGCTCGGTGAGCGGTGCGACAACAGCGTCAGCACACGTTGCCGTGCAATTTGAATAGATTGCTTCCAGTCACATTCGTAAACACCGGGCAAGTCATAGCTTCGGTTTTGTTGAAGCAAGTCATGTCTGTTTCGCAGGAGCGCCGTTGTAAGAGGGGCGGTGGATACCGGATGCAGGCGAAATTATAAACGCTTGGTATAACGAGCCTCGTGGCCGGCGAGCAGTTTAGAAGCAGATCGTAGGAGGAACTATGAGCAAATTCAGAATCCTGCTGTTCGCCGTGGTCGGTATTCTTTTCAGTGCAATGACCACGTTTGCGCAAGTCGAAGGCGCCGCTGGTGCTGGTGACAATGCGTTTTCCGTGAACAAGTACCGCGCCCTCGCAGCGGGTATCGGTTTCGCGATTGCTGTGTTGGGTGGCGCTCTCGGACAGTCGCGCATCGGCGCGGCAGCGTGCGAGGGTGCGGCGCGAAATCCCGGTGCGGCCGGTCGTATTCAAACCATGATGATTCTTGGTTTGGCGCTGATTGAGTCGTTGGTGCTTTTTGCGCTGCTGGTGGTCTTCGCGGTGGTAAAGGGAACCGGATCGCCAACCTAAGCGGACAAACACGAATCAAAGTGTTTTCAGAGCGGGCGAGAGATCGTTTTCTCTCGCCCGCCTCTTTGTTGACCGCAAGTTAAGGCGGATGGATAATCGAGGCACTGCAAATGAAAAGATGTCCGAAGTGCGGAGTTGAATATTCTGATACGACGACGCTTTGTCCCGCGGACGGCGTCGCGCTCGAAACTACTGACGACGCACTGATCGGCACCACGCTCGCCGGAAAATACCGCATCGACGAACGTCTTAACGAAGGTGGCATGGGCAGCGTTTACAAGGGAACGCACGTGCTGATGGACAAGACTGTGGCCATCAAAGTGTTGCGTCCGTCGCTTGCCGCCGACGAGAAGATCGTCGCGCGCTTTTCGCGCGAGGCGCGCGCCGCGTCGCGCATCTCACATCCCAACGCTCTCAGTGTCACCGATATTGGCGAAGACCACGGCACCGTATTTCTCGTGATGGAATTTTTGAGCGGCAAGACGCTCAAGCACGTGATCCGCGAGGAAGGACCGTTGCCGCTGCCGCGGATCGTCGACATTACGCGTCAGGTCGGCGACGCGCTCGCTGTCGCGCACGCGCAGGGAGTCGTGCACCGCGATCTGAAAAGCGACAACATCATGTTGCTCGATACCACAAGTGTCGGCGATCACGCGAAGGTGCTTGACTTCGGTATCGCCAAAATCAACGAGCCTGACGGTGAATTTGACGGTGGTTTGACCGCGCCGAATCTTGTGATTGGCACGCCGCAGTACATGTCACCCGAGCAGTGCTCCCAGGATTCGGAGATTGATTCGCGTTCGGACATTTATTCGTTGGGTGTGATCCTTTACGAGATGCTGGTCGGTCACGTCCCGTTTTCTGGTGATTCGGCGACGATCGTGATGATGAAGCATTTGCAGGAGGCTGTGCCGTCTGTGCTGGATGAGCGCAATGACGTGCCGCCGCCGATTGGTCGAGTGGTGGCGCGGGCGATGGCGAAAGTTTCGGATAATCGCTATCAAAGCGTCAGCGAGTTGGTTGAAGATCTGACGATAGCATCGGGAATGATCATGCCGGTGCCTGTCGCGCCCGCCGCTAACAACAACACGAGTACGACTACCGCCGCTTCAGCGATGAGCAACGATCCGGATGAAATGACAGTGGTGAGGGCGCGTGAGCAGTATCCGCCCGTCGTGGAGCAGCAACCCAGTGGCCAACGCCGAGCGCCCGTGATGGTACAAGTCCAACAGGCACCCCCGGCCGCTGCCGGTGGTTTTAATCCCTGGAAGGTTTTGGTGCCCGCAGGTGCGGCGTTGCTGATTATCTTTGGGGCGGTTTACGCATGGACCAAGTTCTCACCTGCCAGCAGCAGTACGAACACGAACCAGCAGACACAAACACTTTCCCCCGATCCGAATAGCCAGCCGGTGCAACCAGCGCAACCGCCAACCGGCAAAGCCGAAGAGGGACTTCCATCCGGAGGCGCGACCAAGCCTGCTGCAAACGTTAACGCTTCGCCCAACGTGAACGCCGACGAGATTCAGACGCCAATTGCGGATGTCAGTCCGACTGCTAACGCGAATGCCAACGCAAATACCAACACCAATTCAAACTCCAACAAAGCCACACCATTGCCTGAGCCGACTCGCAGTGTAGTGCCGCCCAATGTTCCGCCGCCGTCGCCTGCGGCAACCAGGCCTCCAGCGCCGACACCTTCACCGTAATACCGATTTTATTAATCGAATCAGTTCATCCGCGTTGTCGATCGACGGCTCGATTTCCTGTACGTAGCAGGGCAGCGAGAACGAAAGCGAACGGAGCTTTACGGCGTCTTTTGCTGTTGTGATGAGGCTGTTTGCGCCTGCGCGTTTAGCAGCGTCGATAAAGGAGTCGATATCAGATTGCGAATAGCGATGGTGATCCGCGAATGCTTTCTGTAAAACTACTTTGCGTGGGACTGCGTCGAAGAATGATCGTGGATTGCCGACTGCGCAAAAAGCCGCCACGGGCGGGACCGGCGGGTCTGAAGAACCGTCAAGCGACACGATCTGTGAGGTATTCATTCGCGACCGAAATATGGGTACGGCAGGAGCGAATTTGCGGACCTCAGTTTGGAGCGCGTCGAGATTGTTAACCTGATCGGTACGTGTGATGACGATGCAGTCTGCGCGGCTGAGACCGCTCAACGGTTCGCGCAAGCGGCCGTATGGCAGCAAGTGTCCACCGCCCCATGGATTAGCCGCGTCGATCGTCACTAGGTTCAAGTCACGTTCGAGACGCAAGTGTTGAAAGCCATCGTCTAAAACGAAGCAATCGGTATCGAAGTGCCTGATCGCTTCATTGCCCGCCGCCACTCGATCCGCGCTGCTGATTACTGCTGCTTGTCCGACCAGGTTTGTCGCCAAAAGAAACGGCTCGTCGCCGGCTTCTGATGCATTTGAGTAAACCGTCTGACCGTCGGAGACGATGATCATTCGATCCGGATTATCCCGGCCGTAACCGCGCGTGAGTATGCAGACCTTTTTTCCTGCGGCCGCGAGGGTGCGCGACACCCATTCGACGATCGGAGTCTTGCCTGTTCCTCCGGCCGTGATGTTGCCGACGCTGATAACCGGGCGATCCAGTTTGGTGGAGTGAAAAGTTCCGCGGCGATATAGCGAAAGGCGCGTTCGTGTGACGGCGCCGTACAGAACACTCAGTGGCGGGAGGATGAGCGATTTCATGAAGTCTGCGGTTTCGGCGCGAGGACGGAGTTTGAGTGGGAGCTGTCGCGACGTTTCGTTGACAACAATGGAGCGATCAATTTGATAGTGCGTTCAGCCGCACCCTGGTTGACGGCGATCAGTTGCTTTGCTCGTTCCGCGAGTTCGCGGCGACGTTGTGAATTCGCGAGCAAGTCGTTCAAGACCCTTGCGAGTTCCGCAGCAGCGGCATCACCATCGACTGGCGGCAGTTGAACGATTGCACCGGCTTCGTTCAAGAGATCGACGATCGCGTGAAAGTTGTGCGTGTGTGCGCCCGTCACAACCGGCACGCTCGCCGCCGCCGGTTCCAGCACGTTGTGGCCGCCGCGATCGACGATGCTTCCGCCTACAAACACGACCGAAGCAAGCGCATACGTCGACGGCAGTTCGCCAATCGTATCGAGCAGGATCACAGCGGCATCGACGTCGCCCGCAGCAGACGCGTTTGTTCTTCTCGCCCAACTCAATCCCGAACTCTGTAATAACGATGCGACTTCCGCGAAACGTTCAGGATGACGCGGCGCGAGCATCAGTCGCGCGGGCTGCGTGGCACGGATCTGTTTTAAGCTTTCAAGAATGATCTTCTCTTCAGGAGCGTGTGTGCTGGCGGCGAGAACAAGCGGCGCCGCGGAGTTGAGTCCGAATCGATCGCGAATCTCAGCTGTTTTCTCACCCGCTGAGGGAACCGCCCGGGCGTCAAACTTCAGATTGCCTGCCGTTCGAATCCGATCGGAATCCATGCCGAGACTCTGTAATCTTTGCGCGTCCGCTTCAGACTGCATCACGGCAATGCTCAACGACTCGAGCACGCGCCTCAGAAAAACCTTGATCCACGCATAGCGCCGGTACGATTGCCGCGAGATCCGCCCGTTAACCAGCGCCACCGGAATCTCGCGCAAGCTGCACTCACGCAAAAAATTCGGCCACAACTCCGTTTCCATCAAAAGCACCACCGACGGACTTACCGCCCTCAGCGAGCGACGCACACACCAGCGCCAGTCGAATGGAAAATAGAAAACACTGTCGGCCTCATGCGCGAAAACGTCCTGCGCCAGTTTCTGCCCGGTGCGCGTAATCGTCGAAACCACCAGCGCATGATCCGGAAACTCTTTACGAAGCCGGTCCACTAACGGCCGTGCCGCCTGCGTCTCGCCGACTGAAACACAGTGCAGCCAGATCGTCGGGTTTTTGCTGAATGAGGGGAGCTTACCCAGGCGTTGGCGCAGACCTTCAAGATACTTACCGTGCGCCAACGCTTGATAGAGGAAATAAGGGGCTGAGAAGAGAAGACCGACCGACAACAGAAGGCTGTAAGCCAGGTACATTTTTTAGAACTTTGTGCTTAGTGCTTTGTGCTTTGTCCGCTTGCTAGACTGAAACAAAGTACCGAGCACCAAGAACCATCGGACTACTTCGCTCGCTCTATATAGCGTCCTTCGGTTGGATCGACGCGAATGCGGTCACCTTCGTTGATGAATGGCGGTACGGTAATCGTCACGCCATTTTCGAGCGTCGCGGGTTTGTTCACGTTCGAGACCGTCGCGCTTTTCAGCGTCGGTTCTGTTTGCGTCACTGTCAGTTCCATCGACGGCGGTAGGTCGATGCCGATCGGCGAGCCTTCGTAAAACTCCGCCTGAAGCTTGAGTCCCGGCGTAAGCCACTGCGCGGCGTCGCCCAGGTCGTCTTCGCTCAGGGCGGTCTGTTCGTAGTTCTCGGTATTCATGAAATGGTGGTGCGAGCCGTCGGAGTAGAGATACTCCATCTCGTGCTGTTCGAGCGAAGCGCGGTCAACGGTATCAGCCGAACGAAATCGGTGTTCAAAAGAAGATCCGGTACGAATATTTCGCAGCTTGGTTTGCACCATCGCACGCAGATTGCCGGGGGTATGGTGCCGGAATTCGACGACCTTGCAGGGTTGGCCTTCGAAAACGATCACCATGCCGCGTCGAATCTGAGTTGCAGGAATTGCCATAAAACAGAAGTCTCCGTAGATAGAGGTACGCACTTTGCGAAGTGCAAAGTGCGTAGTCTAACGAGGCTGCTAAGGCGTTGTCTAGTGGCTGAATCCGCTAACCGCGGCGCCGCGAGCGGTGTCTGACACGGGCGGCGACGCCAGCTAGACCACTGAAAAGGAGAACCAGTGTCGCCGGCTCTGGTACGGACTCGACCGTCACTCCATCAACGGTTGGACCAAACGTGTAATCGGCGCGTTGGAAAAACAGACCGGTAATATCACCGACGGTCTGCCTGGTTAGGAGTAGCCGCACCGTTCCCACACCTTCGAGGTCTATCTTTTCACCGGTTTGGGCGATCAGCGCTGATCCTAAGAAGCTGAATGGAGCCGTTATCAAGACCGCATCGTCATCCAGGAATTCCGGAGGGATGACAAAAGCCGGGCTGGTTAGCTGAAAATTCAGGGAATTGATCACACTGGCTTGGAAGTTCTGTCCATTGAATGTGAACGTTCCTCGAAGGTCGCTTTGGCTTGAATAACCGGCATTGGCGGTCGTGCATGGCGTAACTGATCCCGCTTGCCTGGTGCAAGGCCAGAATCCGAAATGCATAAACCTGTCGATCCCGCCGTCGTCCTGGACACTCGCCGAGAAGTTCTGGCCTGTTAGGTTAAATCCGATGCTCGGGCCAAAGATGGCTCCATTGACGGAGACGGCAGTTCCAGTAACAGTTATTGGATCGGCTTGGACTGTAGCGAAGGCAACGAGACAGAAGGCTACAACTGCAAACACTTGAATGGACTTCATCAGGGAGAGCTGAAGACGTCTGGGCATATAGAGTCCCTCCTTGTTCGTCGGGCATTTTCAATAGGGGCTTTGCCTTACAGGTGGAGAGCATGTTACGCCGCTGGCCGTTACGCCGTCAATAATTTCGGTTCAGAAACGACTGCGGAGTGCTCAAGAGCGAAAGAAAAAGGGCGGCCGGTTTGGAGTCACCCCCTTGCCAGACCGCCCTCTCTTGAGGAGCCCACCTACCTCGGTTTGATAAACGCTTGTCGTTTGGGTTAGTTCCAGGAACTCAGGCGGCACGAGCGCGAGGCACTCGTCGCAGGCGCGCCAGCCGTTCGAGCCATCGCTGGGCCTCTTCGTAATGCGGAAATCGCCGCTCGTCCTGACGGAACGCGCTGGTGTGGTAGTAGCGCCGTCCTTTGATCAACCGCGCAGGATGTTTGATGTGAAGCATCTCGTGATAGAGGATGTACTCGACAAACCATTCCGGAACGTCTTTTGAATCGAGTGTCTTACTGATCGTGATGCTGTCGTAGATGTGGTCATGATGACCGAGGATGCTGCGCGTGCGACGCTGCGACCAGGTCAGCGTGGGCCTGTCCACTTGCCCGTCGAAGTAGCGCCTGTTCAATTTGCTGAACATCCGTTCGAGATCGTAAACCTCGCCGTGGGAGGTCGAGATCATTTTGCGTCCGCGGCCGCGTCGCGCCAGATCAGATGACCGCATGATCGTTGGAGTCAATGAATAATCGCGATAAACGCGGTCATGGATGGTCGGCACTCGCTTTCCGAGCAGGCGCGCGACCAGAATCCACGCTAAGGCCCGCAAAACTTCCGGTGGCGAGTCTTTACAGATGTCGGAGAGACGTACGTAAACGCGTCCTGATCGGAGTCGAATAGTGTGTCGTAGGCCGGCGTAGGGGTAAAAGCGCACTTCGATCGATGGCACACCACGGTTGCCACCCATATGACGAAACGCGTCTGCGAAATACTTTTCTGTTTCCTTCATGTGAGTAACCCCGACCCGAAAGGAGGCTCAATCTTAAGTACGGGCAAACCAAGCCGTCAACCCGGCGCGGACAGGTCACCATAAAGTGCTGTTTTTACATCAATTTACGGGCGATCTGTGCAATCTGTGGGTAAAACCCTTATACTGCCCACTCGTTTAGTTTTATGCCCAGGCGAGCCTCAAACCTTCAACATAACGAAAAAAGCCCGTTGGATCCGCGGGCTGAAGTGCTGCTTGCCGCCCTGATCAAAGAACATTTGGTGACCGGCGAGGCGGTGGGCTCGAGAGTGCTATCGGATCGGTTTTCCCATGGCTACGGCTGGAGTCCGGCGACTATTCGCAACGTGATGGGAAACCTGGAAGAGGCCGGATTCGTCGACCAGCCACATACTTCCGCTGGTCGCGTACCGACCGATAAAGGCTATCGCTACTACGTCGACAACATGTTGGGCGAGGCGAGGCTCTCACGCAGCGACCTGAAAGCCATCGATCACCTGTTCGCCGCCCACGACATCGACGCCGCGTCGTCCCCTGATCGTTTAATGGAGACCGCTTCGCACGTACTTTCCGCGCTATCGCAGAACGTCGGGATCGTAGTGTCACCGTCGCTCGCGGAGAACCGTCTGAAGCACATCGAATTCGTTCAGCTTCCGGACAAGCGAATTCTCGTCGTGCTGGTTTCGCTTTCCGGGATCATTCACAACAAAGTGATCCGAGTCGGCGACGAATTTTCCCAGGACGAGCTTGATCGCACTGCCAGCTATTTGAATATCGAGTTTCACGGCAAGAGCCTTGCGACCATCCGAACCGAAATCGTCGAACTGATGAAAGAGGAGAAGGCGCTTTACGATCGCCTGCTGCAAAACGCAGTCCTGTTGTGCGAGCGAAGTTTGGAAGGCGAGGAGACGACGGGAGAAGTTTACGTCGACGGCGCTTCAAACATTCTTACCAAGCCGGACTTCGACGACGTCGAACGTATGCGCGATCTTTTCCGCATGTTTGAGGAAAAGTCGCGTTTGATCAAGATTCTGAACGAATGCGTTCATGAGCCCCCTACTTATCCCGGCGACGTGCACGTAACCATCGGCCGCGAGCACCTGGCGAACTCTATGCGCGATTGCGCTCTGATAACCGCGCCCTATCGTGTCGGATCAAACGAAAACATCGGCACACTCGGCGTCGTTGGTCCGATGAGAATCGAATATGCACGGATAATGGCTATGGTAAACTACATGGCGCGGTTGATTGAGCATCGCCTCGGAGAGCAAACCGCACGTTAACTCGCGGAGATTCCGACCTCCCTAATGACATCTGACAGGAAAGACAAGCGCGGGTTCCGTATCCCAATCAGGTTCAGCGACGCTGAAGATGACAGCGATTCTTTGAGCAGCAGACCATCCGAGATGGACAGACTAGACCCCGACTTTAATTCCGACACCGACACTGATGTTCCGTCCGCCGGCGACGAACTAAGCGCAGACGAAGCGCTTGGGCTCGATGATTTGACCGCCGATCTTGGCGGGCCGGAAAAAGCCGAACTCATTGCCACACGGGCCGAATTGAAGCGAATCGAGGGCGAAAACGCTGATCTGAAAAACAGTCTCGCTCGCCGTCAGGCTGACTTTGAAAACTATCGCAAGCGGATGGATCGCGAGCGAAACGAGACGTACAACCGCGTAGTCGCCGACGTCGCCGAGAAACTGTTACCAGTTTCAGACAATCTGAAACGCGCGCTCGAAGCCGAAGCTTCCGTTGAGGCCGCCGAGTCAGACGAGTTTCGCCATTTTCTGAGTGGTGTCGATTTGATTTGGAAACAACTGACGGGAGTTCTCGATGCGCTCGGCGTAAAACCGATTTCCGCAGTTGGAGAACAATTCAACCCGCACATCCATGAGGCAGTCGTTACCGAAGCTACAGATGAGTACGAGCCTGACACAGTGATTCAGGAGATACGCAGCGGCTACCGGCTCGGCGAAAAACTAATCCGCCCGGCGCTCGTAAAAGTTTCTACGCGAAAGTAGCTGTTCAAACTACATGGGCAAATCGATTGGCATTGATTTAGGCACGACGAATTGCTGCGTCGCCGTTCTCGAGGGCGGCGCCGTGCAGATCGTGCCGAACAAGGAAGGTGGCCGCACCACGCCGACTGTCGTCGGTTTCACCGATAAAGGTGAGCGGCTCGTTGGTCAGATCGCGAAGCGCCAGGCAGTCACTAATGCCGCCAACACAGTCTACGCAGTGAAACGTTTGATCGGGCGGAAGTTCAGCTCGCGGGAGGTTGAGCGAATGCGCGCGACCTCGGCGTTCGATATTGTCGATTCGACAAATGGCGACGCCCGCGTGCGGGTTCAAGGACGAAATTACAGCCCGCCGGAATTGTCCGGCATAGTTTTGCAGCGTTTGAAAGCCGCCGCGGAGGAGTTTCTCGGGGAGTCAGTCACTGACGCCATTATTACCGTCCCCGCTTATTTCGACGACACGCAGCGTCAGGCCACAAAAGACGCGGGCAAGATCGCCGGGCTGAAAATCGAACGTATCATCAACGAACCAACCGCGGCCGCGCTGGCTTACGGTCTTGGAAAATCAGACTCGGAACGGATCGCCGTTTACGATCTCGGCGGCGGCACGTTCGACATCTCGATTCTCGAAATGAACGACGGCGTTTTCGAAGTGCTGTCGACCTCGGGAAATACGTTTCTTGGCGGTGAAGATTTCGACGAGCGCATCATGAACTGGATGGCGGACCAGTTTCTCGCCGACACCGGCATCGATCTGCGCCAGGACCGCCTCGCCTTGCAGCGTTTGAAAGAAGTTGCCGAACGAGCGAAGTGCGACCTTTCCACGCAACTCGAAACCACGATCAACCTGCCGTTCATTGCCGCGGACGCGACGGGTCCGAAACACTTCAACAAGACGCTGACGCGACAACAGTTCGAATCGCTGGTTAGCGACCTCGTCGAGCAAACTGTCGAACCATGTCAGACCGCGCTCAACGACGCGAAACTGCAACCGGCTGACGTTCACAAGGTGATCCTCGTCGGCGGGCAGACGCGTTCGCCGATCGTTGCGCGCACCGTTGAGAAAATCTTCGGCCGCAAACCGTCGGCGGAGATCAATCCTGACGAAGTGGTGGCAATGGGCGCGGCCATTCAGGGTGGTGTTCTTACCGGCGATGTTAAAGACATCGTGCTCCTGGATGTGCTGCCTTTGAGTCTTGGCCTGGAGACGCGTGGCGGCCTGTTTACCAAGATCATCGAGCGCAACTCGACGATCCCGTTACGCGAGAGCCGAACGTTTACAACCGTTGTCGACAATCAATCATCGGTTGAGATTCACGTTTTGCAGGGCGAACGTGAGATCGCGAAAGGCAATCGTTCGTTGGGTAAATTTGAGCTGGTTGGGATTCCGCCGAGTCCCCGAGGCGTACCGCAAATCGAGGTTTCGTTTGAAGTTGACGGCAACGGCATCGTCTCGGTTTCCGCACAGGATAAAGCGACCGGACGCGAACAACAGATCCGCATCACACCAACGTCTGGACTGGCGCCCGAAGAGATTGACAGACTCATCCGCGAGGCGGAAGAATTTGCCGACAGCGATCGGACCGCGAAAGAGGTTCTCGTGTTGAAAACCAAAGTCGAGGCGCTGCTTAGGAATACGAAGAAGTCGTTTGTAGAATATGGGGGGCTGCTTTCCGAGATCGATCAGGAAACGGCTGAAGCGGTTTTCAAAGAAGCTGAAGCGGCGTGCCACGCAGAAAAGACTGAAGAGATTAACATCGTATTGAACAAACTGGAGCGCGTCGCAGGGCAACTCACCACCGCCATGCTGAACCCCACACCCGACGCGACCACAAGCGAAGTGTAAGTATTTTCCATTTGCCATTTCTCATTTCTCATTTTCCATTTCCAATCTGGAGCTCGTGAAATGACAAATGACAAACGGAAAATGGAAAATGGAAAACGTAGAGGACTGAATGAGTAAGCGTGATTATTACGAAGTACTTGGCGTGAGTCGCACCGCCAGCGACCAGGAGTTGAAGACTGCGTACCGGCGTCTCGCGGTCAAGTTCCACCCCGATAAAAACCCGAACGATGCCGCGGCGGAAGAGAAGTTTAAGGAAGCTGCCGAGGCTTACAGTGTATTGTCGAATGCCGACCAGCGAAAGCGCTACGACCGGTTCGGTCATGCGGGTGTTTCGAGCAGTGCCGGTGCGGGTGCGTGGGGCGCTCCGGGTTTTGGTGGCCTCGAAGATATTCTCGGCGACCTGTTTGGATTCGGTGATGTATTTGGCGGCGGCCGAGGTGGCTCGCGACGGTCGGCGGCCCAACGTGGCGCCGATCTTCGTTACGACCTCGAAATCACACTCGAAGACGCTGCAAACGGCATGACGGCGCAGTTGCGCATTCCGCGTCTCGAGGGTTGCACAGCTTGCAATAGCACGGGAGCCGCGCCGGGTACACAACCCGAAAACTGCAACACCTGTAGCGGCACGGGCCAGGTTCGTTATCAACAGGGCTTCTTCTCGGTTGCGCGAACGTGTCACGTGTGTCGTGGCGCGGGCCGCGTAGTTAAGACTCCGTGTACGCAATGTAACGGTGCGGGTCGCGTCGAACGCGAGAAGCAGATGGAAGTCAAGATTCCGGCTGGCGTCGAGACTGGTTCACGACTCCGCGTGCCTGGTGAAGGCGAAGCCGGGACGAATGGCGGCGTCGCAGGTGATCTGTACGTCGTGATTCACGTTGCGGAACACGAGCAATTTGAGCGTCAGGGAAACAATCTCTACGAAGCGGTGCCCATCAGTTTCACTCAAGCTGCGCTTGGCGCTGAGTTGATGGTCAAGACGCTTGACGGTGAAGAGAAACTGAAGATTCCGATGGGTACGCAAACCGGCACTGTGTTTCGACTTCGCGGTAAGGGAATGCCGGCACTTGGCGGTCGCGGTCGTGGCGATTTGTTTGTCTCTGTCACTCTGATGACGCCGACTAGTTTGACGCGCGAACAGCGCAAGCTGCTTGAACAGTTAGCCGAAGTGGAAACCACGGATTTGGCGGATAAAAAACTGGTCGATAAGGTGAGAGATATCTTTGGATAATTGAAATCCGTGATCTCACTTTCCTAACAACCTCATAATCTCCGCATGCAGCAGCACCACGTCAGGTGACTGCTGCAAGGCGAGAAAGTAATTCTTCTGAAACTCGGTCCCCGATTCCGCAGGCGCCAGCAAACCCCTGGCGCGCGCGAGTAGCGCTTTCGCGTCTTCTTCGGTCGGCGGCTGCTCGGGATCGCGACTATCTAAGGTCTCATCGATCTGCACGATTAGTTCCGAGAGGCGGTGCAGCCAGTCGAACCACGGATCTTTCAGCACCAACTGCAAGAACTCATAACTGTTGCTGATCTGCCCGCGTGCCCGTTCGTATCCGCGTCGCTCCATATCGAGCAGCGTCTTGTGCAACTGCAACAGTCCCTGGCGCAATTGCTTCAACTCGTCACGCGTGATCTCCGACATCATTTCGTCTGCCATACCCATCCCCTTATCCGTGTTTCTTCTAACCCCGGGAAAAATAGCTTATGATCACGGCGATGCCCAGCGCCATCTCCCTCGACACGCCAGTCGAGGATCTTCACAGGTTTCGCATTGCTCGACTAGGCGAGAATCCTTCACGCAAACTCGCGTCCGCACTCGCGAGCCAGGTCCATAAGCGAAACCGATCCGAAGTCACTGTCGAAGATTTATTGACGTATCTACCGATGCGGTACGAGGACCGCTCCCGCACTGCGGCGATTCGAGATCTTCAGGACGGGCTCGAAGCATCGCTCGATCTGACTGTAACTCGTGCGCACGGTTATCCAGTGCGTGGCAAGGCTGGCTTCGGCAAAGCGCGCTTGTTTATTTTCGAGATTGCCGCAAGTGATGCAGGAAAGACCGGACGGGACGTAGTTGTCTGGTGGTTCGTATCCGGTCGTCGTGCTTACGACATCATCAAGTATTACACGACGCGGATGGTCGCAGGAACGCGCTTTATCACGTTTGGGCGTTGGGAACTGGAGCCTCGCCGCGGCGCTTACAAACTGCGTCTGCAACGCCCAGCCGACGAACTTGAGATCATTGCGCTTCCGGATCAACCAGCCAATCTCCCGAACATCGAGCCCGATCCGGAACAAGTAGAAGAAAACGTGCCCGATCCGACGCTGGCTGCGATTCACGTCGCACGACGCGTTCCTGTTTATCGCAAACTCGGCGACTTCAATTCAAAGCGCATTCGCGAAATCATGCATGCGGCGTTGGCCCAACTGGACAATGAAGCGATCGAGGAAACACTGCCGGCGGAACTGCAAAAGCGAGCGCAGCTAATCGGTCGCGCCCGCGCGCTGCGTGAGATTCACTTTCCGCCTGCGGACATACCGTTGTCTGATTATGAGCAGTCGCGAAGTCCGGCGCATCTGCGACTAATCTTCGAAGATTTCTTCTGGCTCACGTTCGCACTCGGTTTCAAACGAGGGCGGCGTGTTAAGGAGTCGAAAGAAGTCACGATCCGCATCGACAAGTTGGTGAACGACGCGGTGAAGTCGGTCATGCCTTTCAAGCTGACAAAGGCGCAGCGAAAAGTGGTTGCGGACATCTTCAACGACATGAAATCAACCGCGCCGATGAATCGCCTGCTTCAGGGTGATGTCGGCAGCGGTAAGACTATCGTTGCATTGATCGCGATGATCGCGGCGATCGAAAACGGTCTGCAAGCAGCGCTGATGGCGCCGACTGAGATCCTCGCCGAACAACATTCGCGAAACATCAAACGCCTGCTCGCGAAAACGCCATATCGCGTTGAGCTGTTGACTGGGTCGGTGCGTTCCGCGGAGAAACGGCGTCTGTTAACAGCATTGCACGAAGGCGAGATCAATGCTGTCATCGGTACGCAGGCGCTGATCCAGGAAAAAGTGTCGTTCGCCCGTCTTGGACTCGTCGTCATCGACGAGCAGCATCGCTTCGGCGTGATGCAACGCGCGGAGTTGCGCGCGCGTGGCTTGAATCCTGACGTGCTCGTGATGACGGCAACGCCGATTCCGCGATCGCTCGCGATGACCGTATACGGCGATCTCGACGTTTCAGTGATTGATGAACTGCCCCCCGGACGAACGCCGATCGAGACGATGGTCGTCGGGGAGGACCACCGGCAGGAAGTGAAGAAGCTGATAAAGCGGGAAGTTAGCGCCGGACGGCAGGTTTACGTTGTGTATCCGCTCGTTGAAGAGTCGGAGAAGATGGACTTGCGCGATGCGAAGCAACGTTACGAATACCTGCGCGACACCGTCTTTCCGAGACTGCCTGTCGGACTCTTGCACGGAAAGATGAAGCCGGCTGAAAAAGAGCAGGTGATGAATGAGTTTGTCGCCGGAACGATCAAGATACTGGTTTCGACGAGCGTGATTGAGGTCGGTGTCGACGTGCCGAATGCGTCTGTAATGATCGTCGAACATGCGGAACGGTTTGGATTGTCACAGCTTCATCAACTGCGCGGGCGCGTTGGCCGCGGGGCAGAGAAGAGTTACTGCGTGTTGCTCACAAGTGATAAGCGAACGGCGATAGCCGAGGAACGTTTGGGCATTATGGCGAAGACAAGCAACGGGTTTTTGATTGCTGAAAAGGACTTGGAGTTGCGTGGTCCAGGTGAGTTACTGGGAACGAGGCAGTCGGGGTTGCCGGAGTTTCGGATTGGCAACCTCGTTCGCGATCAGCAACTGCTGGAACAGGCGCGCCGGGAGGCGGAGTCTTATCTGAGTCGTGAGAAGTCGGCGGCGACGATCAAAATGGTCGAGCATGTGATGAAAGATGCGCGGCTGGGACTCGCCGCTGTCGGGTGATACGTTAACAACATGCGGATTATTGCTGGCGCATACAAGGGTCGTAACCTCAAGAGCCCGCCGTCGATGCAGGTGCGGCCCACGTCGGATCGGCTGCGCGAGACATTGTTCAACGTCATCGCGCCGCGAATTGAAGACGCGCGATTTCTGGATTTGTGTGCCGGATCGGGTGCCGTGGGAATTGAAGCACTGTCGCGAGGGGCGAGTTACGTGACGTTCGTCGATCGTTCGCGAAGGAGTTGCCAGTTGATCGAGTCGAATGTCGCGCTATGCCGGATTACGGAGGAACAAAACGAGATCTATTGCACGACGGCCGACGATTTCCTGCGCCAGTCGAAAACCTTTCCGTGGGACATCATATTTTTCGATCCGCCTTACAAAGAAGACTACTTACGCACGCTCTATCTGCTCGGTAATTACGACGGTTTGCTGATCGTAGAACACCATCACAAAAACATCTTGCCTGAAACAATCGGTAAGCTGACGAAAACACGGGTTCTCAAACAAGGCGATTCGTCACTCAGCTTCTACGAAGGTTAGAATAATCAGCAATGTTAGTTCTCGGCATTGAAACATCCTGTGACGAAACTGCCGCCGCCGTTGTGCGTGACGGACGCGAGATCGTGTCGTCAGTGATTTCGTCTCAAGTTCCTATTCATAAACGCTACGGCGGCGTTGTGCCGGAGCTTGCTTCACGCGAACACCTCGACAAGATCGTTCCCGTCGTCAGTGAAGCTTTTGAACGCGCCCAAGTGACGGCTGCTGGTATTGACGGTATCGCCGTGACTGTCGGACCCGGTCTCGTGGGTTCGCTTCTCGTCGGCGTGTCGTACGCGAAGGCGATGGCGTATGCGTTGAAGAAACCGTTCGTCGGCGTCAATCACATCGAGGGGCACATCTATTCGGTCGCGTTTGAGAATCCGCCGATTGAGTATCCGGCGGAGGCGTTGATCGTTTCCGGTGGGCATACGAACATCTTTTTTATTCCTGAGCCTGGCAAGTACAAAGTCGTTTCGCGCACGCGTGACGACGCCGCGGGAGAAGCGTTTGACAAGGTCGCGAAGATGCTTGGGCTGGGTTATCCGGGTGGGCCCGTGATTGAACGACTGGCGCGCGAAGGAGATCCGCACGCTGTGCCGTTTTCGATTCCGCGAATGGGTGACGGTTTGCCGGACTTCAGTTTCAGCGGGCTCAAGACTGCGGTGACGAAGCATGTGCGCGAGACCGGGTTGTCGCCGGTTGAGAATGGCGGTGAGCCTTCGCAGGGGGTTAAGGATCTTGCTGCTAGTTTTCAGCACGTCGTGGTGCAGTCGCTTGTGAAGACGATGGAGAGGATCGCGGATGAGTACTATCCGAAGACGCTGATCATCGCTGGTGGTGTTGCGTGTAATGGAAAGTTGCGTGAGGTTGCGCGAGAGACGGCGTCGTCGTTAAATCTGCCGGTCTACTTCCCGTCGCCACACCTCTCGACTGATAACGCTGCAATGATCGCGGCCGCTGGAACCGTGAAGCTGATCGCCGGCGAACGTGGCAGTCTCGATATGAACGCCGACGTCACCCTGCGGCTCCAAAACCTCGATCTCGAGGAAGAAGCCGCCAAGCGCGCCGGCGTCCGGTATCGGCTTTAGAACTGTTCCCGCAAAGGCGCAAAGACGCAAAGGAAAATTGAAACTCTTCCTTCCTTTGCGTCTTTGCGGGAGTTGTTGTCTTGGTCTCGTCACGCGAGACCTCGGTTTAGCCTTATCAACCCTCGATCGTGCTCATCGCTGTGACGGCACGTTTTTCGTAAGCCGCAATAGTCGCGATGTTCTTCTTCTCCACCTCACTCAACGCTGCATCACTGAAGTTTGGATCCGCTTTGTACCAATCAAAACTCGAAAAGTACTTTTGCAGCCACGGCTCCTTAAACATCTTACCGTGCCGCGCGTAGATCTCGTGTCGCATCTGGCTTGCGTCTTCGATGAACAACCCCTCCAGCAGCGCGCGCGCGATCGGCTTCGTACTTAACTCCTGGTGAATACGGTTCTCGTATTTGACGATCGCTTCGACGTTGAGCTTGTCATTGCCCGAGAGACTCTCATCCTTAAAATTCTCGTCCGGCGTATACCACGGCTGAGCATAGAAGTACTGCTGCAACCACTCAGCGCGAAACATGCGACCGTGTCGCGCGTAAATTTCGTTCCGCAGCAAGCGCAGCTCGTGCAGACTCAATCCGTGCAACATCTGCTCGGTGATCGCCTTGCTTTCGAAGAGCTCCATATCACCGGGAAGGAGCGCAACCTTGCGTTGCTTCTTCTGAGCCGTGCTCAGCAATGCGAGGTTCTTGCGTTCAATAGCGGTGAGCTTCTTCGAATCGTACTTGTCGTTAGGGCGATACCAGTAGCGCTCCTCGAAATACTGTTGCAACCACGGTTCGTCGTCGAAACGCTTCCCATGAATCGCTTCGATCTCAGCTTGCAACACCTTCCACTCGGCGCCACTGTGCTGCCCTAACTTCCTAGCGGTGATCGGACGATCGCGCCAGTAACGCATGTCGCCCGGCTGGATCGTATCGTGCTTCGAAGCTTCGGCGATGCGGATCACATCGAGGTTGCGTCGCTCAGTGTCATTAAGCATCGAGTTTTTAAACTCGGCGTTCGGTTGGTACCACGCCTGCGATTCGAGATAGTTCTTGATGTCCGCGTCTTTAAAGATGCGGCCATGACGCCCGAACACCAGCCCGCGCATCAGTTTCAGATCCCAGATCGTGAGCTTCTGAACGTCCGCCTGCCTGATCGCGCTTTCGCTGAAGTCGAAGTTCTTCCAGAGGTCGATCGGTTCCTGTGCGTTGGCGGTAAACGAGGAGACCAAAAACAGACCGAGAAGAAAAAGGGGAAGTCGGGAGGCAGAAAGCACAGATTTCTCTCCTTTATTAAGAAGCGCAATGTTGCTCAAAAGCGTTTGTTAGCTCGCTGGCGATCTGGGTCGCGTCACGGCCCTCAATTTGAAACCGTTCCAGCATGTAGACGAGCTCGCCGTCTTTCAGGATGGCGATAGACGGCGACGACGGTCCATAACCGGTGAAGTAGCTGCGCGCTCGTTCGGTGGCCTCGATATCAGCGCCTGCGAACACGGTCGCGACTTTGTCAGGTTTGACGCCGTGTTGCAGAGCGAGCGCCACGCCGGGTCGCGCCTTTCCCGCGGCACAGCCACAAATCGAGTTTACGACCACCATCAGCGTACCTTTGCTGCTCTTCACGGCAGTGTCGACCTCTTCCGCCGATCTCCACTCCTCTACACCTAAACGCGTCAAATCTTCGCGCATCGGGCGAATCATGATTTCCGGATATGGCATTTATTAGATCTCCTTCGTGTTTTGGTTCATTCTAACTGATCGAGATGGTTCGTGGGGCATCGCCGTCGCCCGCTATGTTGATGCGCCAGACGTCTGAAGGCAACGGGTAGTTGCCCATTCGTTCCGGCCATTCGATGACGATCACTGCCTGTTCATCGATAAGCAACTCATCAAGGTCGACGGCGTGGGCGGCGCTCGCGCCTTCGTCCAGACGATACAGATCGATGTGATACAAGCGCAGCCGCCCCGTATACGGGTTGACGAGCGTGAACGAGGGACTGGTGACGTCCTCCTCGTCGATTCCCAGCGCTGCGCAGATTCCTTTGACTAAGAGCGTCTTGCCTGCGCCGAGCGGACCGCTCAGTAGCAGGATCTCACCGCCTTCGAGCCGCGCGCCGAGTTGGTGTCCGAAGTTGAAAGTCTCCACCGGTGAAGAGCTGTGGAGCTCACCAACGGGAAGATGTTCGCGCGTTTTAATTGTCATCGCCTTCGGATCCGAGTTGGTGTAATTGTGGTCGGAATTGCTCTCCGTGAGGATCGAGAAAGCGAATTGCCACACTGAAGTGATCGCGAATATCAGAGGCGACCATTGTGCGCATGCCGAGTTTGCTTGCCGCAAAGTCGCCCGCGAGTCCGCCGATGTACAGCGCCGCGATTACGGGCGCGAGCGGATCCGCTTTGTCTTTCAACGTCGCAAAAGACTGCGTAAGAAATCCGGCTATGAGACCGGTCAGCGTGTCGCCGGAGCCCGCCCTGCCAAGCCCGGGATTGCCGGTAGGATTAATAAAGACGCGACCGTCCGGCGCAGCGACAAGCGAGCGCGAACCCTTCAAAACTAAAATCACCTGATTCGTCGTCGCAAACTCGCGCGCCACCGCAACTCGATCCCTGATCTCACCAGACGCGCCGATCAGTCGAGCCATCTCACCCGCATGTGGCGTCAACACAAGCGGATGTTTTGCAGAACCTTTCAGACCCGAGGGCCAGGGAGCGAGGCAGTTCAATCCATCGGCATCGATCACGCATGCTGTCGATCGCCGCTCCACGATTGTCAAGACAAATTTACGTGTGCGATCGTCGTCTGAAGTCAGTCCAGGTCCGACGGCTACAACGGTGCTCTTTTTCTCTGCGAGCTTCAGAAAATGATCGACTGCTTCGTCACTAACCGCGCCGCGATCAGTCTCTGCAAGCGCTCTCGTCATCACTTCCGGCATCGAGCCACTCGCAACCAGCGGCTGAGCTGATGCCGGCGTGGCCACGGTTACCAATCCTGCGCCTGAACGCATCGCCGAATTGGCGCATAGAGCCGCGGCGCCCGAGTAACCGCGCGAGCCTGCGGCGATGAGCACATTGCCATGCGAGTTCTTGTAAGACCCTGGAACGTAGCGTGTGCTGACAAGCCATTGCCTCACGTCCTCCGCTTCCACAAGAAACAACCGCGGCTGCTCTGATTCGTCCACCAACGACCGCGGCGATCCGATGTCCTCAATTATCAACGTACCGCCGTAATCACAAGCCGGCGGAAGCACGTTGGCAGTCTTGGGCGCAGTGAATGTAACTGTCGTATCTGCGGTAACGGCAGGACCGATCGGTTCTGCCAGATCCGCGTTAAGACCCGAAGGGAGATCGACGGACAAGATCCACGGTCGGTCTTGACCCGCGCTCTCACGAGCGTCGCGCAGCGATGTGAGATGCTCGATTACTTTTCTGTGAACACCGTCGACCGCTCGCGTCAATCCTGTTCCGAACAGGGCGTCCACAATGACGTCGTATTCGCGATCAACGTCGGGGAGCCCGTCCCAGGTCGAAGTGTCGTCACATTCAATAAAGTTCAACTGTCCCAAGTCCGCACGGCCTGTAACGCGGTCGAAGTTGGTCCGGGCATCTCCCCGCGTCTCCGACAACAATCCAAACAGCACGACCGTGCATTCCGCGCCCTCGTCCGCGAGTAATTGGGCCAGTCCCGCGCCGTCGCCGCCGTTGTTGCCCTTGCCACACAGGATCAGAACCTGTAGACCCGCCACATCCCCCTCGTAGAGAGTCTTGATGGCCGCGCGGCACGAGGCACTAGCAGAATCCATCAGGAGCAGGGAAGGGACGGCGTACCTCTCCGTGGTGAGACGGTCGATCTCCCGCATTTGTTCGGCTGAAACTACTGGAAGCACCCGCCGATGATATCAAACCCTAAAAACAAAAAAGGCCAGCCAAGGCCCCCCGCCTTGCTTGCCGCTGCACCAACCGTCCGTTTTTCCAGGATACTTAACTTAAATATCTAATAAACCAGCCAGTCCAGAAAAAAATGAAAAAAGATTCTGGAACAGGGAGCACTTCTGTTCCAGAATCTCTCTTCGTCGCCTAATCCCTGCTAGATCGTAATCGCCGCCCGAACGTTGTTGTGCGCCACTGCCGGGGTTTTATCCGTGGCCGGCGCAAGACCGGCGCCCATCAGGTACATCAGCGTCTCACAAACTTCCCGTGAGCCCGTCCCGACCACCTGTCCATTCGCATCCTGCAGCACATAGATTCGGCCACTCCCGTCCAATGGAAGAATCATCGGCTGTGTATACATGTGTTTATCTCCTTGGGGGCCTCAAAGAACGTTTCGCAGGAGATGGATATCACTTCTGCTGTCGATTTTTCAACCTGCGACGGACCATGCCGGCCGTTCCAGCGAGTCCGCTGCCCAATAGGAACAAGCTCGCCGGTTCTGGAACTTCGTTGGTTGCCGGAGCAAAACCGCCCAGGCGCCACTGGTTGATCTCGGCGAAAGTCGTGCCGTTCAAACCCTGAACGGTAACGCTATTGATTACCGCGCCTTCAAAAGCCTCAATCCCGAAGAAGTTCTGGCCGTTGGTGTCGACAGTGAATACCTGATCGAAAACCTGTCCGCCGAGAAGCGTGTAGTTAACTGTGAACTGTACCTGTGTCGGAGGAGGCAAGCCATTGGTAACGTCGATGTTCAGAATTAGTTTGGTGAAGGTGGCGCCGTTTTCGAGCTGCACGGTGACGTTCGTGAAAGGTGTGTTACCGGTTCCACCGACCAGCACCGCCTGACCGCCGCTGACGCCGAGGTTGCCGTTGCCGGAAGCCGAGGTGAAATCGACGATAAAACCGGCACCCGCGCCGTTAAAGTCGCCCTGCACGAGGGTTCCCGAGTGAACCAGGGAGGCGTTGTTGAAAAGCGCGTTGTCAGTGCCCTGATTTCCAGGGTTTCCGACGGTAATTGTGATTGGATCCGCCCATGCGGTGGACGAGGCTGCCATCATCACGAGGGCCGCCGCCAGGGAGAGCACGAGGCGCTGGAGGTTAAAAATCGGAGGCATTGTTGGAACTCCTACGGTGTCGATTACTAAACCATAGAAAAGAAAGTGCTAATCGCACGACGATTCCAATACGGCAGTGATGTCGTGATTTCGACTCTGCGTATTCTGCGTTCCTCTGCGCCTCTGCGGTTAACTGTTTTTGCATTTTACATTTAACGCAGAGGCGAGAGGAACGCCGAGATACGCAGAGAAAGTTTCGAATGACCTACCACTATGGCTGCCTTAGCGAACGAACTTGAGAATGCGCCCGATGACGGCGCGGGCAGGCGGCAGGCCGAAAAGGTAACCCACCGCGAAATAACAGGTGCCGTAAACGCCCAGGACGACAATCGCCAGAGGAATTGGGTGCCAGCCGGTGACTAAAAGCTTCAATCCCCAACCGAGTGCAGCACCCAGTAAAGCTCCCAGCCAGAGTTTCGCGGCGTAGGAGAGAGGCAGACCCGTGCGCCCGATTCGCGTGTTAAGGCTTCGGCGCAACAGTACGAACTCGGCCCAACCGGCAATTCCGGAAGCGACGGTGATTCCCGCCGCTCCAAGGTTCGCATCGATACCAAGCAATCGCGGTAAGTGCAGGGAAAAGAAGTAACCAAGCGCCCCACCCAGCGCGACTCGCAACACTGCGTAGCGCAGGGGAGTGCGTGTGTCCCGCAACGCGTAATACGTTGACGAGTAAAGCCGGCCCATCGTCGAAGCGAGTAGACCGATGGCGGAGCCGGCGAGGATGGTCCAAACAAAGATGGCGTCGTCTCTCGTGAACTTTCCCGTTTGATATAAAACTGCGGCAATCACATCGCCGAGCGCCAGAAACGCCACTGCCGAAGGGACGATGAAGAAACTGATTCTCTTCAGTCCTTCTTCAAGCCTGTGCCGCAGTGTTTCAGCGACAACACTCTCGGTTCCCAACGTCTTCGACATCGCCGGCAGCTCCGCCGCCGAAACCGACATTCCAAATAAACTAACGGGAAGCGTGTAAAGACTCTGTGCGTAATTGAGAGCTACGAGCGCGCCCTGACCGAGGAAACTTGCGAGCGCTGCATCAACAAACGCGCTGATCTGGACCACGCCGCGACTCATAAACACGGGAAAGAAACTGTGCAGCACTTGTCGCACGTGCGCACTCGCTAGAGTCAGTTGAGGACGGAAGCGCTTCAACAGTCGCAGGACCGTCGGCAGTTGCACGCCAAACTGAAGCACGCTGCCGACGACCGAACCCCACGCCGTCATTGCCGCAAGCGTTGCGAGATCGACTCGGTTATCGAAGTAAATGAGCGCGGTGATGATCGCTGCGTTCCAGGCGACGGGCGCGGTGTAGGAAATGAAAAAACGATGATGACTGTTGAGAACTCCAAGACACCACGCTGAAAGCACCAGCATGCCCGCGCCGGGAAACAGGATGCGCACAAGCGTGATCGCCAGGTTTCGTCGTTCTTCCTCGAAGCCGGCGGCGATAATGGTGACGATATAAGGAGTGGTGAGCACACCGAGCAGCACCACGATCGCCGTAACCAGTGCGAGGATGCCGAAGATAGCATTCGCGACTCGCGCTGCCTCTTTCTCGTCATCCTGGGCCAACAGCTTCGCATAAACCGGAATGAATGAAGCTGACAGTGCTCCTTCGCCGAAGACGTTCTGAAGAAAGTTCGGAATACGAAACGCGGCACTGAAAGCGTCACCTTCCGCGGACGTCCCGAAGTAGTGAGCGAAGATACGTTGACGAACTAAGCCGACGATGCGGCTGATGAGAATTCCCGCGCCGACCAAGAATGCCGAACGACCTGTGCTTGGCGGTGCTGGTTTCGCGGGAGCCGCGGGTTCTGGTACTGCTGCGCCTACCTGTTCGACAGTTTCACCGGCGGCGGTACCGGCGGCAGGGGATTCATCGGTGCTGATTTCGCGGTCTCGTGTCAGAGAGCGTATTCCTTCATCTTGTTGAGAAGTGTTTTATAGCTGACACCGAGATCTTCGGCAGTTTTGCTTTTGTTGCCGAGATTCGCTTCGAGCACGCGCACGATCTTGCGGCGTTCGACGAGGCGCAAGGCTCGATGGCCCACGTCAGAGAGTGTGCCGGAGAGATCCAGTTGTGGAAACACTTCTTCATCGCCGGCGTCTGACGCGCGCCCCACGCTGAGATCGTGAGGTTCGAGAATCATCGTGTCAGACAGAATGCACGCACGCTCAATCGCGTTCTCGAGTTCTCGAACATTTCCCGGCCAACGGTGCTCGCGTAACGCCATCTCCGCCTCAGGACTGAGTTGCGCCGAGCGCCCGCGCAAATCCTTCCCGATCTCGGCTGCGAAATGACGTGCGAGTAGCAACACGTCGTCGCCACGATCGCGCAGTGGTGGTATCTCGATCGGAAACACTGCTAAACGGAAAAACAGGTCGCCACGAAACTCGTTGTTCTCAACCGCGGCCTTCAAGTCTTTGTTAGTGGCAGCTACAACGCGAACATCAACCGCGATCGGCGAGCGTCCACCAATGCGATCGACGACTTTCTCTTCAATCGCGCGCAACAATTTGCCCTGGACCGCCAGCGGCAACTCACCTATCTCGTCGAGAAAAACAGTACCGCCCGTCGCCAGTTCAAACTTCCCTTGCCGGCGATCGCTCGCGCCCGTGAACGCACCACGCTCGTGGCCGAACAACTCGTTTTCGATCAGTGTTTCAGGAATGGCGGCGCAGTTGATCGCGACAAATGGTTTATCGCGCCGAGACGAAAGGTGATGGACCGCACGCGCAAACAACTCTTTGCCCGTGCCCGATTCACCAAGCAACAACACCGTGGCTTCTGTTTGCGCCACACGCTGCGTTTCACCCACTGAACGCTTCAGCGCTTCAGATTCGCCAAGGATGCGCGGAAAGCCGTAGCGGCGCGACCACTCTTCGCGCAGTAACACGTTCTCCGTTCGCAGTCTCGCTTGCTCCAATGCTCGTCCAACGAGCAACAACAGATGATTCGAATCGACAGGCTTCTGAAGAAAATCGTGCGCGCCGTCTTTCATGGCCTGCACCGCCTCGTCGACCGAACCGAAGGCGGTCATGACGATGACGGGAACATCAGCGTCGGCGTTGCGCGCGGAGCGCAGCACGTCGAGACCGGAACCGTTGGGCATGCGTAGATCGGTAAGGACGAGTCGATGGCGAGTGGTGGCGATTTCGTTGAGTGCGGAAGAGGCGTCGACGGCTTCCGTGACACTGTAGCCGGCATTCTCGAGAGTCAATCGGAGGACGCGGCGCAGGCTGTCTTTGTCTTCGACAAGTAGGATGTCAGCCATCCGTGAGAGGATAACACGGCTTATTTGTCAGTGGTCAGTAGTCAGTAGTCGGTTGCCGATTGCGTATTGACCACTGACTACTGACCACTGGCTACGGACCACTGACAAACTATTAATACTCGCGAATGTCGCGAACGATGTCCCCGAGCGCGTCTCTCGCTTGTGACACCCACACTGAATCGTACTTCAAGTTTGACGTGCCGGCGCCTTCGGTGACAAACGTAGGCGCGAGAAAAGGATGTGAGAGTCCATTCTCTAAAGAGGGCCACGAACGCGCAAATCTAGCGACGTAGATCGAGCCCCAGATGTTTCCACTGCCGCCGCCGTCGCGAAGGATCACGCCGTCTCCGAGTACAAGAATGATTCCCTTGAACGTTGGGTTGCCGTTCAATGTCAGCGTGCCCGTGACGATCAAAATTCCGGCGCCGCCATCCAGAGTCGCGTTACCGTTCACGAAAGTGAATTTAGGAGACGCTTCAGTTCCGGCAACACCGTTGAGGCTGGTGAAGAAACGGCCCATGCTGCGTGCTACCAGCTGCATGTCTGTCAGAAACGTTCGCGCCTTGTCGGCCGTTCGCAGCCACGACGGTAGGTCGTTGATGGCTACCACCTGCGTCGATACTTCCTCAACTGTGGCGCCTTTCGTAATCGCAGTGTCGGCAATTACTTTATCCACCGCGTTGGTAACGCCGAACGTCGGCAAATTAGGTTTCGCGGTGGCATTGTCGTGTCCGGTGTAAAGCTTTGACGCACTTGTGCCGATGTCGAACGTCATCCCGATGCCGGCGTCAGATCCCCGCATTACCAACATAGCGTTGGGACTAAACTCGAAGTTGGTCTTCTCAACGATCATCTCCATGTTCTTGATCGAGCCGTTTGGACCATAGCCGGTTGATTGCACCTGAATTCGTCTGGGCCGGTAAGAAGCGTCGGTGCTACGAGTCGTGCCGTTCGGGTCGTCGGGATCGATCACGACGACGCTATACGAGTAGTTTCCTCCGGTTGGGGTGACGCGCCAGTCGTCGCTGTCGTAATCGAGCCAGGCTGTTAGCCGTCCCACCGTTGAAGGATCGTCATCAATATTCGACGTTTCGGGATCGACGGCGTTGAGAAAGTTCATGCGCGTCGTGCTCGGTATCCCGTGCGGGGCAACATGCCCGCGGATGATGTTCAGTGTGTCTTCCAGTCCGCTCTCAGCGGCATAATACGCCTGCAACTCTGCCGTGCCCTCGATCGACGTGGTGACGGACATACCGGTTGTGATAATCACGGTCCCGGCGACCGCCAGCAGCAACGTTGCGATCAGGATGCTGATGATGAGGGCGGCGCCCTTTTCACCGTGACGATCGGAGATTTTTCTTGTCTGACGCGTCATTCTTATGATCCCTCAACGAGTTAGTAAGTAATCTGACTGGCGTTTCTTAATACGACTTCCGAACGAAGGGTCAACGGACGCATCGGTTGGTAACCCGGAGAACCAGGCGCGCCGATGGCCGGGAGCGTCACACCAACCTCGACCATGACCTTCCATACAAGGCTGACGTTGCTGGTGTTTGCCACCACATCGACCGTATTTCCGTCCATGTCGTAGTAGGTGAGCGAAAAAGTGTCGAGCCTGTTTGCGAGGACAGTTATTCCTTCTCGGTCCGGCCTGGTGACATCGTATCGAACGAGGTAGTGACGATCCGCGGCGTCGTCGTGATACATCGAGTATTTAATGTCCTCATCGGGATCGGAAACGAGCGTTGCGCCGGCTTCCGTAGTGTAAGCATTCAGGTTCGCACGAAATCTAATCGAAGTTGGACCAGTATCGCCGGTTACGAGGCCGTTATCCGGCAGGCCGAAACCGGAGTTGGCAATCTCGCGCGAGACGATGTTGAGCGCGCGCTGGGCGTCGGCGATCGCGTCGGAGCGAGCATCCTCACGAGTACGCATGCGCAACGACTGCGCGACGAGGGTGCTCGCAATGCCGGCGATGACGATGGTCACCGTCATTGCGATTAGCAGTTCGATCATCGAAAAACCGCGTTGAGAATTTTGGCTCTTTATCATCTCTCGTCGTTCCTTAGGAGCCCGCATAAGGGCCGAGTGCAAATGCGGCACGTTGCACGCTGATCTCCACGGTGCCGCGCGCCCATTCGTCCTTATTCAGCAGCGGCGTCACCTGGATCTTGATCGTTTTGAGCGAAGTGGTGGTGTCCGTAATAGTAGTGACGACGGTGTAAGTTCGATCGTCTCCACTGGTGACCGTCTTGCTGGTCGCGGTATGTGCCGTGAGACCCGCATCGAGGAACTTCATCTGTCGATAACGTTCCATCTCCTGTTGTGCGACTGCGAGTGCCAGCGCACGATCGCGGGAGCCGGTGTTGTTTTTGATGGCGAAGGCGAATACTGCGCAGATGCCCAGGCCGCCGATCATCATCACGAGCAGAGCCGAAGTTGTCTCCACCAGCGTGAAGCCTTTTTCCTGCTGACGTTTCTTTCCGCGTGAGCTAACTGACCAGCGCATGTCAATTCTCCATTAGTTGGTGATGGTCAAAGTCACTGTTTTGGTGCCACAAGGCGTTTCGAAAGCGAGCGTAAAGTTGCCGCGGGTGTTGTTCACCGATGCGACCTGGAAGGTGTTTCCAGTAAGTCTAGTCACCGTAATATTGTTCGCTCCTTCGGTGAAGGCGACTGTTCCGCTCGGGTTCACGCTAAAGCTAATGGTTCCACCACTGTGTTTCGAGAACGTCAACGGGCTCGGACTAGTGGAGACCGTGACTATGCACGGCGTCGGCGTCGGATTCGGATTAACCGGCGTTGCTGATGGTGATGGTGATGGCGATGCCGATGGACTGGCCCCCGGACTTGGGTCGGGGTTAGGTGATGGCTCCGGATCTCCTCCTGGTGACGGTGTTGGTGTCGGATCCAGATCGACGACGTCCGGCGTCGGAGTTGGCGATGGTGAGTTGTCGTCGTTTGGCGTCGGAGTCGGTGTTGGCGATGGGTGGGGAGTATTATTTGCGTTGAGAGTTGATCCACCATCGATCGGGGTCAGGCCCGTAGTGGTATTAACGTTCGGAACGTCGTCGAGATAAACGTCGCTGTCGAGCGTGACGTCGCCTGACCGCGTTATGTCGACGATGCGTTGATCGGCCTCGTCGTCACCCCACTGCAAAGCGATACTGACTTTGACGTCAGTTGACTCCAAATCGACGAGCCGACCACGCCAATCAAAAACGAGAGCGATCGGATCAGTCGCGAAAACCACGCCGTCGTCAAGAGTGATGTCCTTCGTTTCAACAGTTCCGTCACCGTCGAAATCCATCTTCACGCGATAAGTCGTCTTATTCAGAACTTCGATACCGGCCATTAAATTCGGGTCGGTGGGATGACGTCGCACGGAGTCGACTC
>Ga0209485_1000066_pt1 | contig 33891 bp, 33 predicted proteins | sample NCAS100_FD_187516 | JGI IMG/M metagenome (GOLD analysis project Ga0209485, IMG submission 187516) | Agricultural soil microbial communities from Utah to study Nitrogen management - NC AS100 (SPAdes) (version 2) | ecosystem: Environmental > Terrestrial > Soil > Agricultural land | place: USA... | reverse complement strand
CCGGCATTTGCGCCGGGGCGCGACGTTTTGATGTACGACGTATACGCTCAGGCAGTTTCAATTCCAGCGAAAACTGACTCGGAGTATAGCAGTACTACGGAACGCCCTCCAAAAAGGTTAGGCAATCAGCGCTCGTAACCTCGTGAGCGACCGATATCGGTGCGAAATTGCACGCCCGGCCAGTGAATCTTCTTCAATGCGCCATAACACAGATCCAAAGCTCCGCGCAGAGTATCGTCTGCTGCAGTTAGTCCCAGGACCCGCCCACCTGTAGCAATAAACTTGCCATTCGCCGTCAGCGAAGTGCCCGCATGAAATACCTGGACGCGAGCTTGATCGACGTCGTCGAGTCCCTCGATTTCCGCGCCTGTTTCGTACTTTCCGGGATAACCTCGATTCGCCGCAACCACGCACGCCGACGCCCCTTCTGCCCATTCAAGACCGATTTCACCCAGCGTGCCTTCGTGAATCGAATCAAACACCGACGACAAATCAGTCTTCAGTCGGATCAATATGGCCTGCGTCTCCGGGTCGCCAAAGCGGACGTTGTACTCGAGCAGTTTTGGCCCGTCTGACGTAAGCATCAGACCCAGGAACAGCACGCCTTTGAAAGGGAAACCCTCGTCGCGCGCGCCGGCCAGTGTCGGCTCGACAATCTCGCGGACGGCACGGTCCAAGGTCGACGGATCGAGAACTGAAGCGTCAGTAATGCTGCCCATTCCGCCAGTGTTCGGACCAGTATCGTTGTCACCAATTCGTTTGTGATCACGTGCGGGCGGCATCAGTGCATAGTCTCGACCATCGGAGAACAGTAACAACGAAGCCTCGGTGCCGATCAGCGCCTCTTCAATCACAACGCGTCCCGCCGCATCCGCGCCTGCGACGTGACGAACCATCAGGTCGTCCACTGCCGTTTCGGCTTCCTCGCGTGTCGCGGCGACTACAACACCTTTACCCGCCGCGAGACCATCTGCTTTGATAACGACAGGCGAATCGGCACCGCCAAACTCGCCGCTACGCAGAAAGGCAATTGCCTGCTCCGGTGAATCGGCGACCCGATAAACGGCCGTCGGTATTCCATGCCGCGCCATGAAGTCTTTCGCGAAGAACTTGCTTCCTTCGAGTCGTGCGGCAGCAGCGGATGGTCCAACTATCGGCAGACCTCTGTGCTCAAAGGCGTCGACAAGTCCGACCGTCAACGGTGCTTCTGGTCCAACGAACGTGAGATCGATGTTATTTGTCTCGGCAAACTGGACCAGTCCCGTGGGGTCGTTAACCGAAATGTTGACGAGTTGGGCCAATTGGCCTATACCTGCATTGCCAGGCGCAGAAAAAAGTTGAACCGGAACCGGTGATGTATTGCGCAGGGCCCACACGATGGCGTGCTCACGCCCACCGGAGCCAATGACGAGTATTCTTTTCATGGTTTGACGGCGGATGCTGCCACCGGCCCGGAAAGAATGTCAAGACTCCGTAGTTTTACGCTGGATTTACCTTGACACAATTTCGTCATAGTTATATACAAATCCCCCATTGGCGGCCCGTGCGGCTGATATCTAAACCTCAACTGGTGGACAACCGAAGAACGTTTTCGCCTTTCACGCGTTGTTGTTTATTCGACCGCCGGATCAAGTGTATTAGGGATACGACCCAGGGAGTGGATCATGGCACAAACAGAAGCGGCTCACGTGTTGGAAGCGGCCCCCCACAGCGAATATCAGGATAGACCAATCAGGTGTGTCGATTGTAACGAGAACTTTATCTGGACTGCTGGAGAGCAGGTATTCTTTCACGACAAGGGACTTAAGAACGAACCTAAGCGTTGCAAGCCATGCAAGCAGGCCAAGAACGAACGGCTCGCGGCAATTGCGGCGGCACAGTCATCGGGAGTGCGACAACGAATCGAAGTTTCAGTGCAGTGCGCGCAATGCGGACAACAAACCACCGTTCCCTTTTATCCATCTCAGGGACGTCCGGTCTTTTGTCGCTCGTGTTTCCTTGCCGGCAAGACCGCGACCGCTGAATCGGGACAGATATAAATTTCTCAACCACGCAGCGTTTCCGCGGCCCATGGAAACGCGACTTAACCTCGCACAATTAACCTCCCACATGGACAATAGGCCGCCTGTTGGGGTCCCTCTCTGCCTTCCGCAACACTTCGTGAGTGACGGGCGCGGTATCCCCTTCGCCGAATGCAATGTACTTCAACAAGTACGAGATTGGATTTCCCGCGCTCCACCCAAAATACACGTGCGGCAACTTACCCATTTCATCGCGCAGGTATAACAGAAAGGCGGCGATCGCGTTAGGCACCGCCGCGGATTCAGTTCGTAGTATTCGATAATTCCCAACCGTCTCGCCGCAGATCGCGAGCTTACCCGCGAATTCAGAAGCATCACCCGGAGTCACTTCGAAAAACAGAATCGGCTCACCAGGCGGAATGTGATTGCTGCTCCGCTTCTCCTGTTCTTTTTGCGCGTACTCGTCAGCATCACCCTCGTCGCGACGATTAGTGATGATGCGGATCGTTCCTCTTGCAGCGTCTTTGATGAACTGTCGCGCCTGGTCGTCAAGCTCGATCTGATCGACTCGCAATTCAGTCGTACGGTAAACGCGAGAGAATAGTGACGCAAGGACGAGGTAAACGGCGACAAGCGCGACTGCGATCCCGATCGCTTCCTTGAAACCCTTGAGAAAGATCGCACCCAGCACGGCGATCAGCGCGATAGTGACGCCGATCTGATGCTTCAATAGCGGCGGCGTGAAAGGGTTTTCGATGATGTGAGCAGTGGCGTCGGCGGCGGAGAGAGTTATTGTGATCACAAAGTCCGTTGCGACGAATCCGAGCAACACCAGAACGAAGAGTTTCCCCTTCCAACGCGACAGCAGGTGCTCGAGCATCGAGATCGATCCTTCTCCGTGCGGGCTCTCTTCGGCCACTCGGTTATAGATCGGTAACGCCCCGAATAGCGTGAGCATCACGAGAACTAGAGTCGCAATCGGCGAAAGATGTTGTGCCGCAAGGAATGCGATGCCCGGTTGTTATCCGAGAGTCGAGAAGTAATCGACTCCGGTTAAGCACATGACCTGCCACCAGGAGTGTTCTTTATGTGGAGAAGCTTGAGTGGTTTCTTTTGTGTGAGCGGCGCCTCTGTATAACCAAAGTTTGAGACGTCGTCCGACGGATGGACTGACTAAGCTATTTATCATCTTCCCTTAAGCCTACGAGGTTAGCTGTCGGGCTCGAACTGGAAGTGTTCGTCGTTTGCTCAAATCAAGCAGCAAACGATAAGCCCCGAAATCGTGGTTCCCCCGTGTTGCGCTCATGCGCAACTTCGGCAGACATATTCAGTTATCAAACCGTTTTGATCTTACTCCTCGCCACACGCGGAAGCAAACAGGTAGTTTCCCGCAAAGGCGCAAAGACGCAAAGTCAGAAGAACACTGGTTCATTCATGAATGGTCACAAGCTTGGCTCTTGCCTTTGCGCCTTTGCGGGAACTACTTTACCCACCGACGTGCACGATCGGTCGTTGCTCGGGATCCTTTTCCGCTTGTCGTAACACTTCATGCGTGACTGGAGCAGTATCACCTTCACCGAACGCGATGTACTTCAACAGGTACGAAACCGGATTGCCTTCGCTCCAGCCAAAGTAAACGTGCGGCAGTTTCCCCGTCTCGTTGCGAAGGAACAACAGAAACGCCGCAATCGCATTCGGCACTGCCGGAGATTCAGTACGCAGTATCTGAAAGCGATCGACAGTCTCACCGCAGATCTTCAAGACACCAGAAAACTCAGACGCGTCACCCGGCGTGACTTCAAAGAAAAGAATCGGTTCGCCCGCCGGAATGTGATTGTCCATTCGCTTTTCGTTTTCTTTGGCTTCGTACTCTGCTGCGTCACCACGATCGACTCGGTTCGTAATGATCCGCACTGTGCCCTTCGCCGCACGGCGAACAAACTCGCGCGCTGTATCGTCGAGCTCGATTCGGTCAACCCGCAACTCAGTCGAGCGCCAAACACGCGAGAAGAGCGAAGTAAGCACGATCACGACGATAAAGATCGACGCGATCTTGATGCCTTCCGGCTGCTCGACGATGTTGACGATTGTCGTGTAGATAAACACGAGCGAGATGGCCATGAAGATCCACTGTTTGCTTTCGCCATGACGCCGCGCTGACAGCGTTACTGCAATCGCCGCTGAAGTCATCAGCGCAAGCACACCCGTCGCATACGCTCCGCCTTGAGCATCGACGTCAGCTTTGAAGAGTATCGTGACGATGAAACAGATAACCGTAAACACCACGACCAATGGCCTTACTGCACGTGCCCACTCAGGCGCCATTCCATATCGCGGTAAATAACGCGGCACGATATTCAACAAACCGGCGAGCGCTGACGATCCGGCGAACCAGAGGATCGAGATCGTGCTTAAGTCGTAAATGGTTCCAAAAACATCGCCGAGATAATGATGGGCCAGGTATGCGAGCGCGCGACCGTTCGCGTTGCCCGCTTCCTGCGTCGCCGTTTCAGGCCGAAACTCTTCGGCCGGAATCAACATCGATGTCACGATGCTGCTGGCGAAGAGCAAGACGCTCATGATCAACGCCGCACCTGTTAGCAGCTTGCGAGTGTTGTGAATACGGCCTGCGAGCTGAGCGGGCGATTCACCACCGCGGGTGAGATGCGGGTTCTCCTCGATCTTGTAATTACCCGGATCGCCGTCACCTTTTACGAGTGGCATTACAACGACGCCAGTTTCGAAACCTGATAGACCAAGCGCGAGTTTTGGAAAGATGATCAGCGCCGTTCCTATCATGAACAGCGGGTTCGGGTATGTGGTAAACAGCACGTTTTTCCAGTTCGCGAACACGCTGGGTTGTGTTGCAATCTCGTAAAAACCAACGGCTACTACGGTAAAGTTGAGCACCAGGTAGATCGCCACCAGAAACACCGCGATGCCGATCGCTTCCTTAAAACCGCGCAGGAAAACCGCGCCCAACGCGGCAATCAGGACGACGGTTACCGCGATGCGATGGTGCAGAAAATGAAGGTGATCGAGAACAAATGGATTCTCAATGATGTGCGCGGTTGCGTCAGCGGCCGAGAGCGTGATCGTGATGATGAAACTGGTGGTAGCAAACCCGAGCAGCGCGAGGACAAACAACTTTCCTTTCCAACGCGACAGCAGGTTCTCCAGCATCGAGATCGAGCCGTCGCCGTGCGGACTTTCCGCCGCCACGCGTTTGTACATCGGAAGCGCGCCAAACAGAGTCAGAAAGATCAGCACTAACGTTGCGATCGGCGAAAGCGCGCCGGCGGCGAGAAAAGCGATGCCTGGTTGATAACCGAGAGTCGAAAAATAATCGACGCCGGTCAAACACATGACCTGCCACCAGGAATGTTGCTTGTGTGGAGTAGAGGAATCTTGCGCGGCGCCGCTGCGTTTCTTGCCCTCAAAAAGCCAGAGCTGGAACTTGCGTCGTGATCTCTGGAAGAACCCCATCGCGATGTCAGCCGTTCAGCACGTCTTTAGTCGATCTCGCCGATAAATAATCGGAGCCTAGAGCTTCTAGGTCAACAAGAACAGTAGAGAGTACCGTCGCCTGACCGGCTATTCAAAAGGGCGGACAAAAAAAGCGGGCGGGGACCTCCCACAGCCCCCACCCTAAGGCCACGTGTCCTCACCCCACGCGACCACTTCGTCCACCGGGGAGGTGAACGCAGGCGAATTATGCAATAGTCCGCTTAAAGTTTCAACCCGCTTAATGTTTTTCACGTAGCCGAAATTCGTCATTGCCGCGACGGTCTTTCGCTGCAAAAAACTTATAGACCACATAAACAACTTCGATTGTGATCGAGGGGGCAAGCGCAGTCAGAGATACTTCACTTCAGGCACGCTGCAACATTTGCTTCATTTTGCTCGACCTGCAACACCTGCTGCATCGCCGGTCTGGCCCACCTGCTGACCGGGCTCTTCGTGCTTCAATTCAGAAAATGCGACAACCAGCAGCAGCGCAGTGACACCCAGCGTGCAGAGGATATAGAGGATGGCGGTCTTCTCGAAATAGATCAGAAGAATCACCACGAGGGAAAGAGCAAGCGCCCAAAGCACTGTAATGAGTTTTCGTCGCCGGCGATCGCCGGCCAGCGTTTTTCGATTCATTCTTTATGACTCTTTAACTATTAGATCGAATTACCAACGTTTTTTTGTGACCAACCGACTTAATAGATGACGCGGTTCGGCAGAGCCATTCCCGTGTTTGTGATTGCCGATGAAAGACCGCCGGTAATCGCACCTACAAGCGTCTGACCAATACGGCTCGACGAGAACATGCCCGCCTCGGGCACTTCGATAACGTCATAAGCCTGAAGCAGCACGTCGGGCTTCTGATTCTTCTTAATCGCCGCCACGTCAACACTAATTACTTGCTGGTTGGCAGAGCCCGGAACCTGACGAAAGATGCGGACGTCCGTCAGTTTTGCTTCTTTGCGCGCGCCTCCGACCATGGCGAGCGCACGGCTGAGCATCAGATCCTCGCGAAGATAGACGCCGCCTGGTGACATCACGCTGCCGGTGATGTAAACAGGTTCAGCTTCGGTAACCAGCACGTAGTCGCCAGGACGAATGACCGGATTGGCTTCGACCTTCCCTGTTCGAAGATCGGCAATCTTGATGATGTTGAGCGGAATCCTCGTACCGTCGATCGGAGCTGAGAGATTTTCTTCGCCTGGCTCCGGACACATCAACGGCTCAGTATGAAGTATCTGAATCGTGCCGGAAGCGCGCTCCGTGAATCCTCCGGATACAGCCATCAACTCGTTCAAGCGAACTTTACGCTTCATCTCAACGCGAGTTGGTTGACGCACGGCGCCAAATACAGTCGCGGGTTGCCGGCTGTTGCGTTCGGAAATGCGAACACTCACTTGCGGGTTGTTGATGAACTTCGAGTAAGCGGCCGTGATGTCCTTTTGAACGTCCTTGTCCGAGCGGCACTTCGCGACGATCGGCTTTTCCAAAAACGGTAACGAACTGAGGTTGCCGTCGCTGTCGACCTGCACGCTGCTCGATAATTCCGGTTGTCCAAAGACACGAACGTCCAGCACGTCGCCTGGACCAAGCAGATACGTTTTGATCCCCTGCACGTCCAGCGACGACGGACCTTGCGGCGCCGGCGGTGGACTCTGCTGTTGTTGCTGTTCCTGTCCGGAGGCGAACATCGCCAGGCTAAACACAAACGCAACTGCAACGATCAACGATAACTTCACCTTCATCTTTCCAAACCTCATCTCAAAAATTTCAGTCGTAGGGGATCGGCAACGGCGTGCTTCTCAAGAAGATACCGGCCAGGACTTTCAGCACGTTCCCACCATCCAAAAAGCCCGTGTCGGTTACTTCAATCACATCGTACGGTTGCAGAAAAATGTCGGGGTTCTGACTCTTCTTCACTGCCTCAAAATCGACTTTGAGGACCTGCTGCGGCGCGTTTCCCTTTTGCCGATAGATCTTGATCTCCGACAGTTTCGCTTCCTTTCGCGTGCCGCCAACCATGCCCAGTGCTTTGCTGAGCGTGAGTTGATCAGTCAACATTACGGATCCCGGTGAAACCACGCTGCCGGTAATGTAAACCGGCACGGCTTCAGTCACCAAAACCAGATCGCCCGATCGGATAATCGGATTTACCGATCCGGCTTGAAGATCCGAAAGCTTTACGATCTGAAGCGGAATCGCTGTCCCGGCAACGGGCAATGCTTCGACCTCTTCACCTGGACCAGGACACAGCAACGATTCGGTGTGCAGTATCTGGATCGTGCCCGCGGCTTTTTCCGTGATTCCACCTGAGGCGGCGATCAGTTCGTTGAGACGCAGCTTGCGTTCCGTCGGAACCTTGCCCGGCGTGCGCACTGCGCCGGAAACCTGGGCGGGTTGTCGGCTCTTTCGATCGATGACACGTACGCTCACCTGCGGATCTTTGATCAAGCGGCTATAAGCGACGGTTATGTCTTTCTGCACCTGTTTTTCGGTGCGACACTTGGCGGAGATCGCATCAAGAAACGGCAACGAACTCAGGTTCCCCTCACCATCCACCTGCGCAGTGGCGTTGAGATCCGGCTGACCAAACACCTTGACTTCCACCACGTCGCCTGGACCAAGCACATAAGTCTGCTGCTGTCCCTGGCCCACGCCAACTACAACACAGATCAGGATGGCAAGGATCGTGAACGGTCGTTTTGGGCTCATTCTTAAGACCTCGAGTCGGTGGCTTTCAGTTTCTTGTGCCGGCGATGTTTTCTCCGGCGGTGCAAGGTTCCGGGCACTACAAAACCGGTGAAAAGTAAGTTGCAACTATCGCACAAAAGGTGGTAGATGCCAACCAGCCGCATCGGCAGGGGCGTGCGCTTGTAACCCTTACGAATGCGGGTACTTCCGCACTGTGGACACTTGGGACCAATCATTGATCCTCGCGAAACTCCGCGTCATGGCGCGACGGGTTGATCGGCTTCAACCGTGACTGCAACTCCGCAATCTGGCGCTCAATCTTTTCAGTGCCGGCCGTTCTGACTTCTTCCTTCACCACATCCTGATTTAGATAGAAAAGCGCGTCGCGATAACGATCGATCGCGCGTCGATAGTGTCCCTTGAACGCAGAACGTTCAGCCAGCTCGACCCAATGGGCCACTTTTACCGACGCGATAAACTCGCCGATCGCAACCTTCGATTCTTCGAGTTCCGGTTCGTTTGGATAGACCCGCACTACGGAGTCGATGCACTCGAGCGCCTTGTTCGCAGTTTCGATCTTGTCAAACGTGCGCGCGCGTGGCTGAGCCTCGTACAAGAGCGCGCGCGAGTGTCCCCTGGCCCACGTCAACAGATGATGTTTGTGCAGGGCGCGTACACGTTCCTGACCGGCGCGAATAGCGATGCCTTTTTCACTACCCAGACTCCCGGATCTCATCGCCTCGTCTGTGCCCGATAAATAGTCGTGACACAGATGGGCCACTTCGAGATGTGCTTCGGGAGTTGAGCCCGGCAGGTCAGCTGCGGTCGACTGTTTCTGGATGGTGCGCAAAGCGGCGGAGTTAAGCGATGCGGAAAAACTCTTCTTCTGGCTGCGACCGCGGCTACTCGAGTGCGATGAGTGACTCGGCGTGTGTTTCTGATTAATGCCGTTGTCGAGAAGGTAACGATTCCACGCTCGACGCATCACGACTTCGCGGGCCGATAACGCCACGAGCAGGACAACGCTCGCGGCCAATCCCGCAGGCAGCCACGGTGCTTCGTCGCCACTGCGTACCAGCATCCACCAAAGTAGAAAAAACAACCCGGCCGCAATCACGATCGCCGCCGTCAGATATCCTGCGCTCGAAGGCATGCGGGCACGCGCGTGACGGCCACGAAAGTCGTCACTCGAGCGCGATCGCGAACTCTGATGAAAGAGGTGATCTGCCGAGTTCTGTCCCAACAAGCGCCTCCAGGTCGGGCTTAGCCAACCACACAGGACCCCAAAACCGCTATTGTTAAGCGCATTGTGCCGGGGGGAATGGCCTCACAAGGCTCTCAAGGCCATAATAGTCGGCTTTTTGGGATCGCCCTGTCAATATATGATCCCTTCGAACGTGGAAATCCGTAAGCACTCACAAGGAACAGACAAGATGAGCGACAAAAAATTCAGCGGCAAGGTGGCGGTAGTGACTGGAGCGACGTCCGGCATTGGACACGCGTGCGCCCTCGCCTTTGCGAACAAAGGCGCGAAGATCGTCTGCGTCGGACGCAAGGAACAGGCTTTGAAAGAAGTGGCGGAGGATATTCGCAACGCCGGTGCGGAAGCATTGACGGTCCGAGCTGATCTATCTAACGAAACTGAAGCAGATCACGTCATCGACGAGGCACTGAACACTTTCGGCGGCCTGGATGTGTTAGTAAATGCCGCTGGCTTTCTCAGCGCTGGCACAATCGAGAACACGTCGCAGGCAGCCTGGGACGAAATGATGAACGTCAACGTGCGCGCCGTGTTTCGACTCATGCAAAAGGCGTTGCCGAGTTTGATCGACCGTCGCGGAAACATCGTGAACGTTTCCAGTGTCACTGGTCTACGTTCCTTCCCCGGCGTCCTTGCGTACTGTGTTTCGAAAGCGGCAGTGGACCAACTGACGCGCTGTGCCGCGTTGGAACTGGCGGCGAAAGGCGTTCGGGTGAACGCTGTGAACCCCGGTGTCGTAGTTACTGAGATTCACAAGCGCGGCGGGATGAACGCGGAGGCGTATGCTGCGTTTCTCGAGCATTCGAAGAGCACACACCCAATCGGTCGCACCGGACGGCCCGAAGAGATTGCCGCGCTCGTGCTGTTTCTTGCTTCCGATGAAGCTGCGTGGATCACCGGTGGAACCTACTCGATTGACGGCGGTCGCGCGTTGACCTGCGCTCGCTAAAAGGTGTCGTTGCACGATGACTTTTCCAAACCCGCAAAATCCGAACTTCACACCAGTCGCGATCCAAAGATCGCCACAAATCAGCGCGATCAAAATCGTACTGGGCATCCTGGCGATACTGATCGCGTCAATCCTCGGCTTGCTCGTGTTGCTGGTAATCGGCATCGAGACTGGGCCAATCGGTCTGATTCTTGGCCTACTCGCAGCGATGATACCGGTGCCGTTATATGTCGTACTGGTGTTGTGGATCGACCGTTACGAAGGCGAACCGTTGTGGATGCTGAGCACTGCGTTTTTCTGGGGTGCGTTGGTGGCCGCGTTCTTCGCGTTTCTCTTTAATACGATTTTTGGTTTGACTATCAGTATGCTCGCGCAAGACGCAAACGCGGGCGAGGCTTCGACAGCAGTTATCTCCGCGCCGATCGTTGAAGAGGCCGGCAAGTCGCTCATCCTGTTCATCTTCTTTTTCGCGAAGAAGGACGAGTTTGACGGCATTGTGGATGGGATCGTTTATGCGTCGATGGCGGGGCTGGGATTCGCCATGACTGAGAACATTCTTTATTACGGGAACGCTGCGGCACAAAGCGGCGGCATCCTGACAGCGACTGTAATCGTGCGTGGATTCTTCGCGCCGTTTTCACATCCGCTGTTTACGAGTCTTGCTGGAATCGGTTTAGGTTTGGCGCGTCAATCGAACAACACTGCGGTAAAACTAATAACGCCGATCGTTGGTCTGTTGATGGCGATTTTCATGCACAGTCTCTGGAACGCTTCAGCCGTGTTGGGTGGAGGCGCAGCGTTCTTGCTTATTTACATTGTCGTGATGGTGCCGGCATTTTTGATCGTCCTAGTCGTGATCGCGTTGTCGTTGCGCCGCGAGGGCCAGGTGGTCCGACAGTTTCTCGTCACTGAAATCGAAGGCGGTCTTTTCACTCGCGAGGAATATGAGAAACTCGGATCGATTAGTGGTCGGATGGGTTCGTCTTTCGACGCCTTGTCCAGGACCGGCGTGAAAGGTTGGCGCACCCGTAGGCGCTTAAATCAACTGGCTAGCGAGCTCGCGTTCCACCGCAGTCGTGTTTCCCGTGGCATTCACTCGCGCAAGCACGACCCTGCTGCACAGGAAGCAGCGTACTTGCACGCGTTGCGGGCATTGGTAGACGAGTTAAGGCCGCGCTAGCTTGAAACGTCGATTACTATTTTAGTCCTCGCTGGGGTTTCGTTTCTGGCTTATACTTGGCTCCGGCTGCGCAGTCATTTCAGCAGAGCCGGTAGCTCGTGAGAATCCAACTCTTACCCAGTACGTTTGACGCGAACGGTCACGCAACGCCGGAACAACGTCTGACCTGCTTTCTAATAGACGACTGTGTTGCGGTCGATGCCGGCAGTATTGCGATTGCCCTCACAAACGAACAACGGTCCAAAGTCAGGGACATCATCGTTACGCACCCTCACATGGACCACATCGCCAGTCTCCCGATCTTCATCGACGATCTCTATCCCACGTTGCAACAACCGATGCGCGTCCACGCGACACCGGAAGTTATCAGCCTGATGGAGCGCGACGTGTTCAACTGGAACGTCTATCCGCGTTTTTCCGATCTGAAGAATGACTATGGTCCAGTGATGGAATACGTGCCGATTCCTGTGGGCCAACCGTTTCCGGTCGCCCATCTGACGGTCACCGCAGTGCCCGTCAATCACATCGTGCCGACGGTTGGTCTAATCGTTTCGGATGGGAAGAAGAGTGTGGCGTTTAGTTCGGACACGGCGGAGACGGAAGACTTTTGGACGCTGCTGAACAACGCACCGCACGTTGATGCATTACTAATCGAGGCGTCGTTCCCGAACCGGATGGCCCAACTCGCCGAGGTCTCACGGCATTTCACGCCCGCTTCACTCGGCGAGGAGTTGAAGAAACTCAATCACAACGGACTCGACATCATGGCCGTGCATATCAAGCCCACCTATCGCGACGAGATCATTGAGCAACTGAACGCATTGCAGATTCCGAATTTGAAAGTAATGGAGCCGGGTAAGACTTATCAGTGGTAGGTCTTGTCAGATAGTCCGCGGCGGGAACTCGCCGGTTTTTTCAAGCGGCCGATCCAGGTCAATCCGATCAAACTCCTTTTCAGCGTGTTCACCGTCAACGCCATGCAGTGAAACACGACCGCTCGGGAGCAACTCTTTAACGCGAAACGTACGTCCGTGCCGATCGCGGCCGGGCATGAGTTCGGCCCGGAACGTTACCAGCATTCCGGGCCGCGCCCAAACATCAATTCGTTTCGGTTGCACTTTCTTCTTCTTCAGTAAAGCGCCGGCTGCACTGACAGCTCCGGCACCAATCGCCAGACCACCCACAAGCCACTTAGTGCGCCCTTTCATCAGTTGCCTACTCGCAAAGCGGATCGAGCCGGGCGCTGATTGTCGGTAGTCCGCTTAGCGAGCGCTCGGCGTTTAGTGGAGTAAAGCTAGCCCACTCGGCGGGAACTGAGGCTTCGGCAAAGACCGCTTCAACCGGACACTCGGGAACGCACGCGTCGCAATCGATACACGTTTCAGGATTGATCACTAGCATGTCGTCGTCGAGGTGGAACGCATCGACGGGGCAAACGAGGGCACAGTCAGTATAGCGACAGTTGACGCACGGTTCGGCAACGACATAGGTCATTGAGATTCTGCTCCTTGGGCGTAAGAATAACTTTATGAAAGCTCCGGCTGGGAATCCCACTCGCCGGATGCGCTATATTAAACACGGACACCAATCGCAATCAACGCCAGCGATGTACCGGCACGCCGTTTTCGAAACCGTAGAAGCGCAGATCTGTCGCTGTGAGAATCTTGGTCAGCATAATGATCTGACCGGTGTGCATTGAGAAGTGCTCGGTTACGTGAAAGATGGCCTCCAAAACCTCGACTTCGCTCCCTTGGATCGTTCGCTTCTGGAGCAGCGTTGAAGGTGGAAGATTAAGCAGGACGGATTCGACGTCCGCTACCGTCGATCTAAGCAATTGATGCAATTCTGCGCGGGCGATAGGGTCGCGCTGCGCGAACTCGGCATCTCGTATCCGAGTGTCCGGTTCCGATCCAAGACCACACACGATCCACTGCCGCGCATTCCCACAAAGGTGCAACACCAGGTTTCCAATACTGTTGCATTCCTCGTTCGCGCGCCACCAGATCTGTTCGTCACTTAACTGTTCGAGGCAGCGTTCAATTTTTGGTAAGTAGTCGCGGGTGAGAAAGCCGATCGCACGGTCAATAAACGCAGGTCCGACATTGAGCGCGTTCTCAGCGGTGGTCATGATTCTTCGTCGCCCGAGGTCTCAGGTCTGCGCTTGTGCTTAGCTTTCCGCATTGCGGGTCTCGCGACTTCGTCGGGTTTCGCTCGCGAGAGTGGATGCCCCGGTGGCGCGTTCGGTTTGCGGATGCTGTCGAAAACAGGCCTGGCGGTCTGCTTCTTCGATTTTCGTGGAGAACTTTTCCTCGTCATGTTCAGCCTCCACTCCACGATTGTTCGGAACGGTGTCGATGCTATCGCCGCACCGGATAGGAGTCAAACAAATCCTAAACAAGACACACCCCGGCTCTTTGAGGTAAAGCCGGGGTCACACCTTGATAGTTGCTTTGACTACTTCTGGGGAGGGCTAAGCTTCACTGCCACGAGGCGTCTTCGAAAGGATTCTCAGCGCATTCGTGGTCTCGGCACGGCGGCGTTGCTGGAACTCGTTGACCCAGTTGGTCACCGTGTCAACCATATCGCGCGCCGTCTCACGTGCCGTATTAGTCTTAGCCTTGGCTGATGGCGGACGGACCTGCTTTTCACCCTTTTTGACTATTCGAATTGTTTTCTTCTCAGACATTGCTGTTTTTTTCGAGCTTACCGTTGGAATCTATCGTATCGAACGAATTTCTTGGCTCGCAGTTCCCAAATTAAGTGTAGAACGTAGGACGCCGATTAAGCTTGCAAAGAAGAGGCCACATCCGCTAACGCGCAAGCCACCAACAAAAAGGGCCACTTTTTCAGAAAAAGTTTTTCCGAATAGACGAGAACGGGAGTTTCGCCCGTAAACCGTACACAAAATGGTGAGACACACTGACACGGAAACAAGACAGACGGAATCGCAGGGTGTTGTCAGTCGGTCACAACCGCGTCTTTCTGCTTCATGTCGAGAGCCCAGATGACTTTGTGAGTGCGGTAAACCATGAGCGCGAGAACAATGGCGGCGCCGATGTTCACGTACTTGAGTCCATTAACCATCGTCCGGGTGCCATACTTAACCAGCAAACCATTGATTACGATTAGCGCCAGCCGAAACTCAGTCGGGCCAAGCTTCAGATAGCTAATCTTCAGCCGGTCGGTCGCAGAGAACGCCAGAAACGTGCTCACTTCGTAACCGGCAAAGATCGCGAGCATGATCAGGATCTGAAAACGCGAGCGTTCGGGCAGAATGAACGAGTAACCGATGATCACTGAGCAGAGGAAGAGATAATCCAACAGGTGATCCATGTAGTAACCCCACCTGATGAGCCCCGTCCCGCGATACTTTCCGATCTTTCCATCGTAATGGTCCGTCACGTACTGCATCGCGACCATCGCCGATACACCGTACAGCCAGCGAAGGTCGTTCTTCGCGAGATAGGAAAAGAAGAGAATCAGCCCCGACCAAACGAGCGTCAGCATCGTCAGGTGATAAGTCTCCAGCCAGGACGGAATTCGTGGCAGTACACGAATCGCCAGACGGCGTTCCAAGGGGGTCAAGAAGGAAGTGTTTGTTTTTGTCGCACCCGCGAACTGTTGAGTTTCAATCATGGTTATTTACGGCCGAGGGCCCGCGGAAAGAAGTGCAACGGGCGAGCCAATGTAGAAGCGAGGATTTTGACGGGTTTTACGGTGTGAGGCTAAAGGTCCGTCCGACGAATGTCGGGTTTTTATTTGAACGGGTGTCCAACCGAGCCGCGGCTAGATGAAAACGACAGTCTGTGAGCTCGGGATGTCGAAACGGCGGCGGCAGCGCGCATTCCGGCAGGCCAGCATGTCGTCAATCCTGACGAGATAGTCGCGCGACTTTTGAAACCGCGCCCGGTCCAGCTCGTTCATGCCTCTGGGTGGTTGGTTCTTCTTCGTCCGCTTCAACCAGCGAACATCGTACTCGCCGCGTTCGCGACAGTGGGGACAACTGTAGGTCGCCTTCTTGACCTCTTCCTTCTCGTTAAAGAAATCACGTTCGTTCATTGGGCTACTTCCTTGCTAGTGGCGCTGTGGGGTTTGCTCACAGAGCTCACGCAGATAGCGAAAACTGTAAATTCCCGTTTCGTGGCCGTCGCTCCAGCGAAAGTTGAGCGCGTAACGGCCAACTAAACTCAAATCGTTGATCTCGAGCTCCTCCGAAATGCTGGCGGCGTTCAGCATTCGCTCGCCGGTCCATTCGTTGACGCATTGAGCACAGGGACAAGCGCGTCGCAAGTCAGCCGCACGGAAACGGCATTGCCGGTCGTCGGCCCAGGTAATGCGCAACGTGAAATCGTCTTCCTGCTTGATCTCACGCGGTTCGATCGCCGGTCCTCGTGGTTCGGACATCATTCCTTAAGCGTTCGACTTCAAAGCGCGCGAAACTGAATCCACCGTGACGTCGAAGTGCGAAGCGTCCCAAACAGCCTTTCCGTCGCGCAGCAATATCACTTGAGGCGTTTCGTGTCTGATGCCCGTCAAGCTTTCAACTTCGCGCGACAACTCGGGAACAGCCTGAACCTCCAGCAGATTAACCTGACCTTCGAGCTTCTCCAGCTCCCGATAGGCGCGCGCGCTGATCCCACAAGCGTTGCTGTGTTTAAAAACCAGGACCGTCCTTTGCTTTGAATCTGAGATCAGACCGTCGAGAGTCGCCCGATCGTCGATCCTGAAAAACTGCTTACCCATGTTCTCGCGCCCCCTTAGAGATGTAAGTTATAACTTATTTCGGCGTTGTGTAGAAACACGGGGATTTGTGTTGACGACCGAACGGATTCAGACTATTGTGCGTGCGTTACCGAGAAAGCTTTGGCTGTCCTCAGAGCCGAGCCCCTAACTGAAAAGCCTCACGAGTCTCTAAAAGATTCTCCTGCTTTCTTCGATTGCGGCACTTTTGTGTCTACAAACCTCATCAAGGAGAACGTGTATGTCAATGAACCTGAAGCGCCGTCTTACCCGGCGACTTTCTTTGAACCTCATCAGTGCAATCCTGTTGCTATTCCTCGCTTCGCAAGCAACGCGGGCAAATGAAATAGCAATTTGGAATTTCAACGACTCGAATTTGGTCGTCGATCATGGGACGGGTGTCCTCACAACCGATTTCATCGTGGCAAATGTCCTGTTTGCCGCGGGCACAACCAACAACGCGCGGCTGGGAAACCCTGCCGGACAATCGCTTTCGCTGCAAGGAGGTTCGGGGACCGCCAACAACGGTCGCGATATCACCTTCAACGTGAGCACGCTTGGTTTCTCGAACATCGTCGTGAGTTTTGCGACGCAGGGGACCAGCACCGGCTTCAACAACAACCAGTTCCAGTACAGTCTCGACGGAATAACGTTCGTGGATTTTGGTCCAGCTTACACGCCGGCGACGGCGTTTGGCTCCGTGCCGCTGGTGTTTACGCTGGCAAGCATCGCGGGTCTGAACGGTAACGCGAGTGCGGCGTTTCGAATCGTATTCAACGGGGCTTCGTCAGCGACGGGCACGAACCGCATCGACAACTTCGTCGTCGAAGGTTCGCCCTCAGGAGTTCCGGAGCCAGCGACGGTAGTTCTGTTGGTGAGTGGATTGAGTGGTCTTTACGGACTGCGAAAAAGAAGGAGATTCACGGATCTAAGAGATAGAAAGTGATTGGGGGCGACTAATTCCAGTCGCCCACCAACACAAACGGCGCCCAGAAAAACGGAGCGCTGTATTTCTTGTCTGAGATCATGGCTAACTGCGCGCCGCGTAGCGCGCTGGAGGCGGTGGTAGTCTCGCCGGCCGTCAGTAACCGTTTGTAAAAGTCGGTCATCAGGTCGGCGGTGGATTTATCTGCCACCGACCAGAGACTGACGCCGACAGTCGGCGCGCCGGCATACATAAACGCTCGCGTCAGTCCCATAACGCCTTCGCCGCGTTTCTCTTTGCCGAGACCTGTTTCGCAAGCAGAGAGCATCACGAGCGGCGAACCGAGACGAAGGTTGAAAACTTCGTCCGTGCGGACAAAGCCGTCGTGTGTCTTGTTGCCGACGAGTGAAAGGACTACGCCGGTGAACTGTGGACGCTCGGCGTTCAATAGTCCGTGTGTGGCGACGTGGATGACGCGGTACTTGCTAACGTCTCGCGTGACGACGTTCTCTTCATTTGCGTCGAGATCGAGCCACACGTCGGCTTGACCGCCCGAGGCTTTTGCGAGCTTCGAGATCTGATCGGCTTCGAGGCGCGTTCCGTTCAAACGGGCGAGCGGCAGTCCTTCCATCGCTGCGCCTGGCGCGGCTGGCGTTGTCGTGCCTGCAACGTCGCTGAGCGACGCTTGAATGCCGAGACCACGGATCTCCGCATCATTAGCGGCCGGAGCTGTCCCTTTCTTGGCGCGCGCGTCGTTTGAATTGAAGACGGGGTCGGCGATGATCAGCATCGCGCGGCTGGTTGATTTCGTGCGTTGCTGTTTGATGGCGCCGACAACGGATGCTGACGGTGCGTAGATGACTTCATTCGTCTTAACCAAATAACCAAGCGATGAGAAATCACCGGCGTCGCCAGTCTTGAGCAACACTTCAAACGGAATGTAGTTGAGAGCGCCGTCGGCAACGACCATGAGGCGTTTCTCTCCGACCATCGGAGCCGCCGGTTCCAACACGGCTTTGTAAAGCGCGTTGGAAGCAGCGATAAACGGGGCGGCATCTTCGGGAGCCGATGAAGCGACTCCCAGTCCGCGGTTCGCCTCGACAACATCGATGCCGACGATCCGGCGTTGCAGTTTTGCCGGAATTAATTGTGCGCGCAGATCAGTCGCGAGCTTGTCGATGTTTGCGCGTGCGGGAAGTTTGAACAGACTCACCGCACTTTTATTCACGGCAAACAGGTACGAGTCATCGGCCTGCAACGCGTACTCGACCAATACTGTTTGATCGTCGAGCACCTTCTGCTGCACCTCCGCAAGCGTCAACGGCTTGTTAGCCGTGAGCATGGCATAGCGCGGGCTCGCCGTCCGGATCTGGTTTTCGATCTCTTCGTACTCGGCTTGGAGCTTTTCGAGTTCATCATCGAGCTCCGCGGGTTTCTTTTTCATCTCCTCCGTGGAAATGTTTACACCGGTAAGAATGTCGGCGATGTCTTGCTGGCGGTCAAAATTATCCTGCTTGCGTTTCAACAACTCAGCCGGAACACCTTCCGTGATGGCCGCGTTCGTTTCACTCAACATGTCCAGCAGCGAACGAGCGCGCGATTGTTCGTTGACCTTAAACGACTCGCCGGCGTACTCCAGCGATTTCCCACTCAGCGGCGCGCCCGCGGACGGGTTCTCGAGCAACGCCATCGCGGCATAAGCACTCGCTGCTTCGTCGAACACGTCTTTGATTGAAGCGAGGAACGTGGTGCGCGATTCGTCCGCGCGCAAACTTCCCTGTCTCAACGTCTCGATCGTCGCGAGTGATTCTCGATAGTTGGCCACCGCCTGTTCACGCAGCGTCATCGACTTCTTAGCGTCTTTCTCCTGCGCAGCCTGGAGCCACAGACTTCGTCCGAGACCACGTTGTGCGGGCCATATCAGATCCAAACGTTTGTCGTCCGTCGCACCTTTCTTGGCCTCGTTGTAATACTTGGTCGCGTCTTTATATTTGCCTTGTCGCAACGCAACGTCTCCGAGACTCGTGCGCGACGCGGCGCGGAAACGTCTAACCTGACCCAGCTTGGCCACTCCCGCGAGACTGCTGCCGGCGGCTTCGAGCGCAAGTTCGAAATGCTTCTTTGCCCCGTCAAGATCATTACTCTCATAAGCCAGGCGGCCCATGCCGAGTTGATAACTCGAATAGACGATCGAATTGCGATACTCGTCGAGCTCCTTCTTCGCTTCGAGCGCCATCGTCACCGCACTGGTGGGCGCGGCAACACTTACTCTTCCGGTTGCAATTCCGCCTGTGATCGCACTGAGTCCGCCAAACCTGCGGCCCACCTTCGACGCGGCGCCTTCAGGTTTCTTCACGACCATGCGACTGTATGCGGCTCTTGAGTCAGCGATCCGTGCGACACGGAAGTTCACTTCACCGATCTTCGCGAGCATCAGATTCGCGTTGAACTTGTCGTCGCCCAAGCCCGTCATCGCCTCAGCCGCTGCTTTTGCCGGATCAAACGCTAGGAAACCATCGAGCGCTTTCTGATAGTTGTCGAGCGCGATCTGGTACTGCCCCTGACGCATATAAAGATCGCCCAGCTCGTTGTGCGTCGCGGCGATACCACTGTTGTTCTTCGCCGACGTGTAAAGATTGAGAGCCGTGCGGAGCTGGATCAACGCCTGATCGGCGCGCCCGCGTTTCAGCAATCGCTTTCCTTCGCGCAACGCGGCGCCGGCTTGATCTGTTTGTTGCAAAACCGGCGTGTTTGCCTGCGCGGGTTGCCTGAGCGGCGCACACAACATGCCGACACACAAAAGCAAAGCAAAAAATTTCGTAAAACTCATCTAAATCCCTCCGGGTAACAGCTACTACTTATGAATGAGTTCAAGCGTCGCAACCAGCGTCGGTTTGCGCGACGATGCCATCATGATTAACGAAGGTTGCGGGTCGTCCTTCGCGAGTCCAAGACCGCGAGTAGACGCGTCCTTCTCGGCGGTCGTCTGTGCGCCGCCGAAGCGGTCATTACGATCGGTTTTAAGCGTCTCCGTCATCTGCGCCGCAACGAGATCCCAAACTCCAGTCGCCACCGGCCATGGACATTTGCCGTTGCGACAGAACGCGAGCAAGTCGTCTTCGATCGGAACGTCCTTCAACGGCTCGCGAGTGAAGACGAAGATTACTTTCTCGGTACCGGTGTTTTCATCAAACGCAAACCAGCGCAACCGTTCCTCAGCAGCGTCGGGAGCGGGAATTTCAAACGGCACGTGCGCTTGAATGTAGTTGCCGCCTTCGTCGAGCTCCGCGCTAGGATAAATCATTACCGGCGCTCCATCGTCGGTTCGGTTGAAGATGTAGAGATAGCCGTCGCTGTTTGTCTCCAGCAGGATGCGCACCCGATCGCCTTTTTGAAATACGCGGCCGGGATCGACGCGCACTGCGAGTCCGTTTGAGTCACGAGAGAACAACGTCAGACCCATACCGAGACGCGGAACATTGACTGGTTTCGAATCACCGGTCTTCACCGTCGTACCGGTTGTTTCTTTCGATCCTGTGGAGGCGGTTGCGCCGTCGGTCGTCTTTTCGACAGGAGTCTTCGCAGACGTGGTGGTTGCCTTGGGTCGTTTTCTACTCGGTCTGGTAGAGCTCGTGTTCGCCTTCTTCTCCTTCGGCCGCGAAGTCAGAAACGCGCCGCGCACGTCTTCACCATCCTGCGGCGGCACAGCGACCGCCAAGGCCGCGCACATGAAAACTAAACCGAAAAGAATCGCACTCAATCGCATCACGAAGTCTCCTTCTCCACGAGCCCACCCGGGGGCCTAGTTGTGCTGAATACGGATGTCAAAGACGATCGGATTGCCGGTCTGGTCAGGCGGCACCTTGACGCGCACGGACGGTGCGCCCTCGGTCGAATCGTCATGTTCGGTAAGCGGCGGTTTTTCCGTGTATTTGGCGGCAAAGGCTTTCAATTCGGCCTGCTGCGTGGCGGATAATGGCTCGCCGTTGACAGGTGCGGTCAGGAACGACGGCGTGGTCAATAGGGTTTTCGAAAAGATCACAGTGAAAACTTCTGTACCGGGATTCTTATCCAGCGTTAGATCGTTGCCTTCGCCTTTAGGAAAACTGAAATCACGTCCCTGTACCACCTTATTGCTCGTGACGCCGGAATCCGGAGATGGCTTCGTTGTTAAAAACGCCGTAGGCTGATTACGAACCGGTCCCGGTCCGAATATATAGAGATACCCTTCTTCAGTGAAAACAAAGTGAAACTTCAACGCCGTCCCCGAAGCGATGGGAACGAGTGCGGCAACTCGCGCAGGTTTCTTACCGGGGGCTGTCGGGGCAAGTTCAATCCAGTAACTGGTTAGCTCGCGCGGCGGAGCGGGGGGTGGGTTTGGATCGGTTGCCGGTCCGGTCGTCGCAACCGTGTTTGATTTCGATTTGTTCCAGATCAGGAATCCCGCGACGCCACCTCCGAGGAGAAGCACGACTAAAACAGCCGCAACGATAAACAATCCCGCCTTGCTCTTCGACGGCGCCGCGGGAGCAACTTGCGGAATTTCCCCCGTACCCTTCCGCATCTGCGGAACCGTCGCTACCGACGGAAGCGGGGCGGATTCAGCTACAGTAGCGGCCGGCATACTCGGTGGCCGTTTAGGCGCAGGAACCGGTGGCGGTGGAGCGGGTTCGAAAACAGTGGCTGCGTTCGTCGCCGCAGGACGATCGGCTTGCACGGATGTTGGCGACGCGCCTTCCATTGTGATCATCGTCGGCGCGTTGACGTCCGATTGCGTTCCCGAGTCGCCCCGGCTGATCGCCACTGTCTCCATTAGCGCCGGAGTCTGGCCGCTCTGGGGCGCGGGTGCGGAGTCCAACGCCGTGCGCAACTCGCTGGCAAGCATTCCCGCCGTCGCCTGTCTGTCGGCGCGGTCTTTTGCGGTCGCGCGTTCGATAGCATCGCTAAAAGCACGCGGAACTTCCGGTGCAACTTCACGCAACGGCTTCGGTGTCGTCGCGACGTGTTCGCGTCGCAGTTCATGCAACGTATTTCCGGAAAAACAGCGACGCCCGAGAATCATCTCGTAAAACACCAGGCCGAGACTGTAAATATCAGCGCGCCCGTCGATCTCGACGTTCCCATCGCGCGGGATCTCGCCCCACTGTTCGGGCGACATATAATAAGGAGTGCCAAGCACCTGCCCGGCCATCGTCAGCGCGGTGTTCCCACTGTTTTCATCGCCGGCAATTTCGCGCAACTTCGCGATGCCCAGGTCGAGCAGTTTGACTGCGGGCGGACCGTTCTCCGCCTTCCCGATCATGATGTTTTCGGGTTTGAGGTCACGATGCACGACGCCCATCGAATGCGCGGTATCGAGCACGCTCATGATCGGTGTGAGCACTTCAAACGCCTCGGCGGCTGAAAACCGTCCACGCGTTTTGATGGCGTGGTCGAGAGTATGTCCTTCAACATACTCCATCACCATGTAGATCGTGCCGTCGGCAGCAGTGCGAAGATCGTAAACCGTGACCGCATTCGCGTGACGAAAGCGGCGGGCCGCTTGCCCTTCGCGCCTGAATCTTCGCAGCCATTCCGCGTTGTTCCGGACCTCAGGCGGGAGAACCTTGATCGCGACGCGGTCGCCAAGCAGGATGTGCCGGGCACGGTAAACTGCACCCATACCGCCTTTACCCAACAGCGCTTCCATCTGGTATTGCCCGTCGAGGACGGTATTGACGATCGACGCCGGATCGGCCTCCAGGACCTCTCCGTCTAAGGCACAGAAGCTCACGCTGTCTTCGTATTTTGTGTTGCAGGCGGTGCAGTATTTCATTCGGGACTTAGCAGCTTACAAACGGGCCTGTAGTCTATCACGCGTAAATCTTGCGGGTATACTCTTCGACCATCCGATTACTGTTGAACTGAGGCGCTAGCGTTTGAATGGCACGTCTCATCATTGCGATCCACTGGCGCGGCAAAGCCTGCTCGCGATTGTAGTATAGCGGCACGACCTCCTGCTCCAAGACCCGATAAAGCGACTCCGCGTCAGCCGCGTCAATTTGATCAACTTCGCCCTCCATCCCATTCCCAATAGCAAACCCATTCGTCCTATCGTAACCCTCCATCCACCAACCATCGAGAATTGAAAGGTTCAATCCACCATTGATCGCAACCTTTTCACCGCTCGTACCCGACGCCTCCTGCGGACGCCGCGGCACGTTCAACCACACGTCAACGGATTGGACCAACTGGCGGGCGATCTCCTGATCGTAGTCTTCGAGAAACACTGCGCGACGGCTGACTGCCGGATCGTATTTCCATTGGGCCAACTGTTGCAGCACTTTTTTCGAACCTTCGTCCTGCGGGTGGGCTTTGCCGGCGAATATGAATTGGACCGGCCGTTCTTCATTACTCATCAGTCGCAACAACCGTTGCCTGTCCGTTAACAACAACGCCCACCGCTTATAACCCGCAACACGGCGCGCAAACCCGATTGTCAGCGCCGATGGATTCAACATAGTTTGCGGCGCACGGGTTTGAACAAAGGCGACCAAACGCTCTTTTAACTGCGAATGAACAAACCAGAGGTCTTCATCAGTGATCCGCGCCACCGCATCACTCCACGCACCTTGGTCCAAGAGCTTTGCGTCCCAATCCTCGCCCATGTACTTCTCGAACACCCAACGCAGCAACGGCGAGATCCAAGTCGGCACATGAACGCCGTTGGTTATGTGCGTAATCGGAACGTCAGACACAGTTTTTCCCGGAAACAACTTTTGCCACAACGCGCGCGAAACTTCGCCGTGCTTGCGGCTGACTCCGTTCGTCGACCGGCACATACGAATCGCAAGCGGCGTCAATCCGTATCGCTCCGTTTTGTTGGTGGGATCGACGCGTCCCAGCGCGAGGAACTCCTCCTCGGTGAGCCCCAGATCACGTGCGTACGAAGCCCCAAACGCGCGCGTTACGAGCGCCGCATCAAATTCGTCATTTCCAGCCGCGACCGGCGTGTGCGTCGTGAAAACACATTTCTGACGAACAACGTCCACCGCTTCGGACCAACCGCGTCGTTCAGATTGGATAACTTCGCGCGCCAACTCCAACGTCAAAAACGCGGAGTGACCTTCATTCAGATGAAACACATGCGGAGTGACGCCAAGCTTTCGCAACAGACGAACGCCGCCGATACCGAGCAACATCTCCTGAACTATGCGAGTCTCGCGATCGCCACCATAGAGGTGCCCTGTCACCCAACGATCCGTCTCAACATTCTCCGGAATGTTTGTGTCCAGCAGATAAAGCGTGACTCTACCAACGGCTGCGCGCCACACCTGGGCCAACACGTTCCGCTCGCGAATCAACACCTCGATCCGCAGCGGCTTATCGTCGTCACTCTTCACTAACGTGAGTGGTAGATCGTTCGGGTGTGTCTCGCCGTAGTGTTCTTCCTGCCAGCCATCGTTGCGAAGCCGTTGGTGAAAGTAGCCGTAACGGTAAAGCAAACCAACAGCGACGAGCGGCAGGTTGAGATCGCTTGCCGACTTCAAGTGATCGCCGGCCAGGATACCGAGGCCACCGGAGTAAAGTGGCAACGAATTGTGTATACCAAACTCGGCGCAAAAGTAAGCGACTGGATGCTCGGGTGTGATCGCGGGTGTCGAAACTGGCGCCGCGCGCATGTAAGTGTCGAAACGTTGAGCGAGGCGTTGCACGCGTTCCAGGTAAACTGGGTCGCTGGATATTTCGGCTAATCGATAGGGGGAAACCCTAGCCAACAGTTCTCGTGGATTGTGTTCGTATTCTTCCCAAAGCTCTGGATCGAGATCGCGAAAAACGGCAGCGCCATCCGGCGCCCAGCTCCACCAATAATTCCAGGCTAAAGATTCAAGCGGCAAAAGTGACATTCGTGATTATTAGGTTTGCGTGGGTTGTTGAAAACAAAACGAGAGAGTCTACTCGAATTTCTGGTACTCCAGAAACACCCGCGCGTCGCGGGGTTGAAAAAAGACGAGCCGCACTTCCTGTATCTGGTTGTCGGCGCTGAGGAAATCCTTGATTGACCGGGACGCGATCGCAGCAGCTTCCGGCTTGGGATATCCGTACGCGCCCGTGGAGATTGAGGGAAAAGCGATGGACGAAATTGCGTACTCGCGCCCGAGCCGCAAAGAGTTTTGATAACACGCGGCGAGCAGTTCCGCTTCACGCCCAGGGTTGCGACCATAGATGGGCCCGACGGTGTGAATAACGTACTGCGCGACGAGATTTCCGCCGGTGGTGATCACGGCTTCGCCGGTTGGCAAACCGTTGGGATGGGTGGTTTCGCGAATCTGTTTGCACTCGGCGAGGATCTGTGGACCACCGATTCTGTGAATCGCGCCATCCACGCCACCGCCGCCGAGCAACGTCGAGTTGGCAGCGTTTACGATCGCGGTTACGTCGTGAGTGGTAATGTCGCCGGTGAGAATCCGAACGCGATCGCCAAGGAACGTCGGAAACGACTCAATCATTACAACTACGCTTCCTCACGTGGCTCGGTCGTGATCTCGTCGAACATATCCTGACGCCGCAACGCTTCGGCGACACCTTTGGCTGTGTGTTCGGTCAGTGGATGGTCAGGATCGGTGCTGGCAATCTCAAAGACGCGATCGTCGATCATGACGATGCCGAGTTGTCCGAGTGTCACGCCCGGCGTGATCAGAATCTCGTCCATGTTGTGAATGCGGAAACGGCCGGTTTGCTCAACCCAGTCTTCGATGAACGGGTCGCGCAGAGCATGCTCAGCCTCAGATTCGGAAAGATAGGCGCCTTCGACGATGAGACAGTATTCGCGCACTGCTGTTTGGGCTTTTATAGTGTGGGCCGACCGCCGATAACTCTACCACCGTACCTCTTCACCGCCAAGCAAAAGATTAAATCCGTGCCGTCGTTAAACGAACACGGATTCAATGGGGGAATGAACTAAGTTTTAGCGCGCTCGAGCGTACTGACGGTTCAACTGCTCGCGCAGTCGATCGAAGTACGAATCGAACGTGACGAACCCTGTGGTGCCCTGGAAGAACGCTCGGCCACCAGTCTCGTTACTGATCCTGTTAAGCGAACTCTGTCCGTAGCTCGCGGCCAAACGGCTGCGGCTCGTCAAACCAACTGACGGCGCGTAGAAGCTGAACACTGCGACGCGGAGCTCGTTCGCTTTCTCAATCGCGCGATGGATGTCGAGCGTGTTTCCCGCCGCGGTTGAATCGAACCCTCGCGACGTATCCAGACCATCAGAGATTAGTAATATGGCGTTCGCGTTGGTCGATCCTTCGTTCTTGAACTTCTTCAACGCTTCGATCACTTCAACGTACGGATTGTACGGCGAAGCAGTCGTGCTGCCGATTGGTACGCGCAACGATCGCGCGGCCTTATCAAGGTCGGTCGTAAAAGATTGCCTGACCTGAAGTGAACCCGAAGTTATGTAACCAACCATAACTTGCGATCCCTTCGGCAGTGAACGAATGAACTCGCGTGTTACACCTAGCTCGCTGCCCACTTGCGGCACCAAATCGTCCTGGATCAGGATTGCGAGATTCAGCGGCTCGATTGTTTGTAAAGCTTCACTATCACTATTTGATTTGGCAGAAGCTACTCCCAGCGTCGCAATCGCAATCACGAGCGCCACCACCAACGACAAAAACTTCCGGTTATACATAACTTTCCTTTACTCCTATTCCGACAGTTTCAGATGCGATTTGCGGGCCAAAAGATGGCTGAACACCCCACGAACATCGATTTGCAACCGAATAACAGTCAACTTGATTTGCTTGTGTCGGTTGGTTAAATTACTGGCCTAAATTCACGGAATAATTCACGGAAAACATCGCCAAAATTCCCATGCCTGAAAGGAATCAAACGTTATGAAAGTCTATCCGACTGAAGCCATTCGCAACCTTGCTGTCATTGGACATGGCGACGCAGGGAAGACGCAGTTGGTAAGTTCGCTTCTCTACGTCGCCGGAGCCACACCGCGCTGGGGTAAGGTGGATGAAGGCACCACAGTCACGGATTATGAAGAAGATTCCATCGCTCGTAAGATCACACTCAATACTTCACTCGCACATCTCGAACATCGCGAATCAAAACTTAATTTTATCGACACGCCTGGTTACGCGGCCTTCGTTTCACATGCGCGACCTGCACTGCGCGTTGCAGATTGCGCGATCGTCGTAGTCGACGGCGTCAAGGGTGTGGAAGTGCAAACAGAAAAGACGTGGGCCTATGCAAACGAGTTCATGGTTCCGCGCGTCATGGTGATCACCAAGCTCGATAAAGAACATGCGGACTTCGGCTCCGCACTCCAGACCGCGCAAAATACTTTCAGCAGAGCAATCATTCCTTTTACGTTACCTATCGGGAAGGAGAAAGATTTTCGCGGCGTCGTCGATGTGGTCCATATGAAAGCCTACGAGTTGGGCGCGGACGGGCAAGCGAAAGAGATCGATATTCCAAGCGAAGGACGCGACATCGTTGACAAGACGCGCGAGCGGCTCGTCGAACTGGTTGCCGAGTCGAACGATCAGCTGATGGAGAAGTATTTCGAAAACGGCACGCTCGACGAAGAAGACATTCTCCCGAACATCAACAACGCGATCGCGCAGAGCAAACTCTGTCCGGTGTTTGCTGTTTCCAGCATCACTCAGGTTGGACTCCGCGCGTTGCTGAATGGCCTCGTCGATTACGCTCCGGACCCGGCGCACCACGAACAGGAATGGGGCAAACAGGTCGATGCGCGTCCGGACGCCGACCGCATCGGACGCAAGTACAGCGACAGCGAACCGTTTTCGGCTTATTGCTTCCGCACGATCGCGGATCCTTTTGCGGGCCGCATTAACGTTTTCAAGGTCATCAGTGGCCACGTGCAAACCGACGCGAACACGTTCAACTCGACGCGCGGCGTCATGGAGCGACTCGGCGCGCTGCACACTGTGCAGGGCAAACAACTCGACAAGGTGGCCGAAGTTCATGCCGGCGACATCATCGCCTGCGTGAAGTTAAAAGAAACACAAACGGGCGACACGATGTCCGACAAACACGCGCAGATCGTTTACGACCCGGTTGAGTATCCGGAAGCGGCAATCGCATTTGCAATCGAGCCGAAGTCGCGACAGGACGAAGAGAAGATCAGCGTCGCCTTGCACAAGATTCTTGAAGAAGATCCCGCGCTGCACTTTAGTCGCGATGCGCAGACGAAGGAGTTTCTGCTTTCAGGTTCGGGACAACTGCACGTCGAAACAGTTGTCGAGAAATTAAAGAAGCGTTACAGCGTGGAAGTAACGCTGCACCCGCCGAAAGTTCCGTACAAGGAGACGATCACTCAGCGCGCGGAAGTTCAGGGCCGACACAAGAAACAGACCGGCGGCCGCGGGCAGTTTGGCGACTGCAAGTGCGTGTTCGAGCCGATGCCGCGCGGCGGCGGGTTTGTATTTGAAGACAAGATCTTCGGCGGTTCGGTGCCGCAGCAGTTTCGTCCGGCGATTGAAAAAGGAATTGTCGAGGCGGCACAATCGGGCGCGATTGCCGGCTATCCCCTCGTCGATTTCAAAGTGCAGCTCGTGGATGGTTCGTTCCACCCGGTGGACTCTGATGAGCACTCTTTCCGCGCAGCCGGCCGCAAGGCGTTTCGTGCGGCGATGGAGAAAGTTAAACCGTCGCTGCTGGAGCCGATAATGGACGTCGATATCGCCGCGCCGCAGGAGTACAGCGGCGACATCATGGGTGACCTGAATTCACGCCGCGGACGCGTGCAGGGAATGGAAACGATGGGCAAGCAACAGGTGATCAAAGCGCAGGTGCCGATGGCCGAGATGTTGAACTACCAATCGACGCTCAACTCGATCACCGCCGCACGCGGTTCGTTCCACATGCAGTTTTCACACTACGATCCGGTTCCTGGCCAGTTGGCCCAAAAGATTGTGGAGCAGTCGCGGGCTGAGGGAAGAATTAAAGGTGGTGAAGAAGAGGAGTAATCCGTGTTGTGTAACACGGATTACCCCGTTCGCGGATTTACTGTTCTTCCGGCCTTGTCAGCTTGCGGGTGCGCGGAACGAGCGGCCCGCCCATGTGAAGAGTGTCTTTGACGGTGTAATCAGACGGTACTTCGAAGAGCGTCCTGGCAGGCTCACTGCGATTAATGTTCGTGAGTTTGTAAGTCGTCTCTCCCGACCTCGGATCGCTGGTACGAGTCATAACCATCAAATGCAACTCCGGTGAATACCACTGTTCGTGGACGATCTCTATCGGGCGTTCGTTGCCCATTTCACCCGCCGGAATAGTGATCGTTGTTCGTTTCCCTTCAGCTTCAACGCCTTCGATAATCTGTTTGCCAAGTTCTTGCGTGACTTTGCTGGCGTTGGGGGACGGCTCGGTCCGGCGGAAGGCGTAGGCCGCCCCGGCACTCCCTGCGGCAATGTTGATCTGTTCCGTTCGTTGAACCTGAATCCTTGCTTCCGGCGGTGGCGCGGGCGAGCCCGTTGGTGATGTAACGATCATCGTCCCGGTGTTTCCGCTGGGCGGCGCGATTTTGAATTCGAAGCGGCGGCCTTCAACATCAGCGCCGGTCGCACCCTTCGGTCCTAACTCGAGCTTGAAAGGAATGCTCTTGATCGCAGTGCGTGAGCGTGAATCAAGCGAGTAAGTAACGCCCGCAACCGGATCGTTGATCAAGATGATTTGCAGCGGCTCTTGTCCGTTTCCGAGCATGTTATTCAGACCCTTGAGCGTCTGCTCTCGCCGCGTGCGGCCTTCGCCGTCACGATAAACCGCGCTGGCAAACCTGTTGACGATGCGATTGCCGTCGGCGAGCACTTGCACGTGCTCTGTCACAGCTTCCCCGGAATAAGGAGCTCCCTTTACGACCTTGCCCTCAAAACCTTCGGCTGCGACGAATAAGAAATTACCGTCCGGCATTGGAGGCAACGGCGCTCCTGGAGGACCCTGAACACGCGTTTGCTGGATCACCACACCCTGCGCCGTCTGCGCGAACGCAGTCGTTCCTGCCAACAGCAAAACCGCAAACGTTACGAATACTTTTCTCATCTCGTTCATTCCTTTCGATCCGGCATCGCCGGATCACCTTATTGAACAAAACGTATGGCGTGGGCCAACCCATCGGCCCCTAACAAAACATCAGCTTTTACTTTCTCGTGATAACGGTTCATGTTTACCGGCAAGCCGAAGTTCGCCAGTGACGAGCGCGGGAGCTCGACGCGAATGATCTGTCCGCCGTCCTGCAACGTCGCCGGGTTGAGATATCCGAGCGGCATGAAGTCGGTGGCGATCTCGCGATTCACATGGTTCGCGATTGCGCTGTTTGCCGGCCTGCGTACCGTGAGCCGGCGTGGTTTCTGCGCGACGACTTCCTCCACCTTGGGTGTTTCGAGAACCGGGCGAGGTTCTTCTTCTTTGATCCGTGGCTGCTCGGTCTGTTGAGCGTTCACTGGTTTTGGTGGATCCGTGCGAGACCGAAGCGCAATCACACTGACTGCGATCAACAAAACCGCCGCGATGCCTGCTGCAACCCAGTAACCGGTGTATTTCCGTTTAACTGGCATCGGCACAACCACCGCACGAGCGCGAAACGCCTCGCGTAACTTCTGTTCGATTTCCGGAGGCGCGTCATGCGACGCCATCTCTTCGGCGAGCAACTGCAAGCCACTCGTCAGTATTTCTTCATCTGATCTCTGAGAGTTCATGCGAAACACCCCGCTGACTTCAATGTCGCTGAAGTCGCATCATCAACCTGTTCTGACGGCCGCAACTTTGCAAGCAGCAACGCCCGCGCGCGATGTAGACGCGAACGAACGGTGCCGATCGCACAACCAAGAATCTCGGCCGCTTCTCCATAACTCACATCCTGGAGTTCGCATAACACAACCACTTCACGATACTTCGCCGGCAAACTGAGCACGGCTTTGCGGACTAACTCGACCGTCTCCGCCCGCGCCAGATCCTCGATTGGACGCAAGGCCGTTTCCAGTACCGCGACACTCACCTCCGTATCGTCCTCGTCGCCGATCGGAGTTAAGAAATGGTCAACGCGCATCCGGCGCAACACATGATTTCGCGCCACACCCAGCAGAAATGCATTCAGCGTCCCTCGCGCCGGATCGAATACATGCCCTTCGCGCATCAGGAACAGAAACACTTCCTGCGTGACGTCTTCCGCAATCGGTTTCGAGCCGCTCATCTGCAACGCGAACCGGTAGACGCTTCCCTGCCGCCGGCGATATAGAAGCGCGAGCGCCTCCTCATCTCCGGCCAGCATTGACCGCAGCAGTTCGCTATCACCAGGTTCGCTTTTCAGATTCATGCGCCCAAATGCGATTGACAGACATGGGTATTCGCTGGGCATACGATAAAAGTTCCAAAATGTGGGCGGGGAAACGCTTTACGACCCGAATAACTGAATGAACTCGCCGGTATTTCGACGCAGTTCGAACCAATCGTCGAAAATCGCCGGATTTTGCAGCCAGACCGTCAGCCACTGGCTGACTTCCCGGGCGAGGTGGCGGTCCTTTTGAGTGCTCCGCTTACTGGCTAATACCGCTTCAAGCTCGCGCTTGAGACTCAGCACGGCCGGACGGAGTCGTTCGTGATCCGGGCGACGACTCAGATTATTCATCCAGTCGACCGCCGCCGCCGGAGTCTCGAAATTCAGTTCTTCCGCGGTGAACAGTCTTTCCAAACGCCAGCGAACGTCCGCCTCGAGAACATCCGGATGCGTTAGTTGAGCGCCGTCGTCCGCCTGTGTTCGGGCTATTGCGGCAGGACTTTGAGAGGCTTCATTTGCCACGGATCTTTTTTATGATCCGCAGCGCGTGGTTGCGCGCGATCAAGGGAATGCGTTCTTCGGTGCTGAGTTCCTTTAGCAAAGGCAGCAACTGTTCCGGATCGGAGAGACCGTTGCGCTTTATCAGCGACTCCATCACTTCCATCAACTTCGGCGCATTCAACGGCTGGTTCTCGCGCGACACCGATATGTCGAAAATGAGGATGGCCTGATCGGCGGCGCGGCGATACTCGTTGATCAGAATTTCCGCGTTACTGTTGTTGGTCCAATTAAACTCCGCGACACGTTTTCGAGTTCCCTGCTCCATGCCAATGCGCATCGTGCCGAGATGCGGAAACTGCTTATCGGCTTGATAGTTCGTGTTGGAATCTAAAAACTGAAGACCCTGCCATGCGGCATTGATGCGCGCTAGCGCCGCGGATGAAAGCGCGAGCGGTTCGACGATTGGGGTGTCTTCGTTCAGGCGTTCGAACTTAACGGTGCCACGCCCGTTCGCATCGTGTTCCAGCACGATGTGTTTGATGACGAACTTCGGCTGCGAAAACTCATACGTGTATTTGACGGGCTCGCCCTTGTTTTCCGGCACCGCACCGGGAGTCGTTGCCGTTTGCGTCGGACGCGTATTGTGCTTCGTCGGTCCTGGATTTTGCGCGTAAGTAAAAATCGCCGCGCCCAAAATCAGGAGCGCGGCGGGGAGGCCTTGCGTAATTGATTTTCGTTTATTCACTCAAATTTGACCGACACTAACTTCGAAACGCCTACCTCCTCCATCGTTACGCCGTAAAGCGCGCGCGCCATCTCCATCGTCCGCTTATTGTGCGTGATCACAATAAACTGCGTGTCGGCGGCCATCTGAAGGACCTTATCAGTAAAGCGTCCTACGTTCGCTTCGTCAAGTGGCGCGTCGACTTCATCGAGCAGACAGAACGGCGCGGGGCGATAGTGAAAAATGCCCAGCACGAGCGCGAGGGCGGCCATCGCCTTCTCGCCACCCGAAAGTAAAAGCACGTTCTGCAAGCGTTTGCCCGGCGGTTGTGCCACCACGTCGATGCCCGACTCCAAAACATCGTCGGCATCGATCAGGCTCATCTCGCCACGCCCGCCACCGAACAGTTCCTGGAACAGGACGCTGAAGTTCTTGTTGATCTGTTCGAACGCGTGACGGAAACGTTCGCGTGAGCGACGTTTGATCTCGCGCAGCGCTTCTTCGGTTGCGGAGATGCCTTCGATGATGTCCTGCCGTTGGACGGTGAGGAACAACAACCGTTCTTCCGCTTCCGCGAGTTCTTCGAGCGCCATCATGTTGACGCCGCCAAAACCATCGAGCCGCGTGCGCAGTTCTTCGACTCGCTTGTGACTCGTGTCGAGATCGAATTCGTCGGCGAGGGTGAGTTCGCGTGCGAGATCTTCGAGCGACTGGCCCAACTCGGTCTGACAATTTTCGTGAACGAATGTTTGCCGCGCATGCGCTTCAGCGCGTTGCACTTCGAGGCCCGCGCGTGAATCGCGAACTTCCGCTGCCTGGCGGTTCAGCTCTGATAGTTCGGTCGAGCATTCGTCAGCCTGACGCCGAGCTTGCTGCAAACGGTTGGAAAGGTCGTTGATTTGCTCTTCTTCGCGAGCGCGATCGCTTTCGACGGTGCTCGCTTTGAACTCGAGATCCGAGATGGAAACTTTTAGTTCTTCGGCGCGGCCGTCCATTTCCGCGAGGTCCATGCGATAACGTTGCACGCGGGCTGCGAAGTCGGCTAGCTCGCCTTCGATGCGTCGAAGTTCGGCGGTTGTGCTGCGACGTCGTTCCGCGG
>Ga0209485_1000065_pt1 | contig 33976 bp, 33 predicted proteins | sample NCAS100_FD_187516 | JGI IMG/M metagenome (GOLD analysis project Ga0209485, IMG submission 187516) | Agricultural soil microbial communities from Utah to study Nitrogen management - NC AS100 (SPAdes) (version 2) | ecosystem: Environmental > Terrestrial > Soil > Agricultural land | place: USA... | reverse complement strand
CGTGGCACGGACCGGACCAGCTACTAAGTTCAGCGCGTTAAGCGCGTCCCAGTAAAGAGTGCGTGCTCGCTTCTCATCGACGGTCCAAAGCAAATCCGCGGCATTCGACATGATGAACAGGCGGTTTTCAGGTAGCTTGAGGCTCCAGGCTCCTGCCGCAACGTCGTTCAAAAGAGCGAGCGTCTTTTTGTCCAGCTCTTTCTGTCGATCGGCTTCTTTGTCCTGTTGGGATGCACGGGCAGGGACAGCCAGCGTGACCGCGATCGCGAGGAGACAAGAAACAAAGGATTTCAATGTGAAGATCATATGCGCTCCACCTCAAACGACGGATTACGCTTAATCCACCCAAAGCGCTAAATTATGTTCCATAAAATACCGTAACTTTTCCGGTCCAACTCAGTTTTCCTATTAGAAAACTGGCGCGAGGCTAACTTGAGTCGGGTTACTGAATCGGACGAACGCATGGCTGTAGAGGCTGCTCAGCAGGATCCGGGCCGCTTTGCGGAGCTTTATGAGCAGAATTTCCATAAAGTCTACGCCTACGTCGCGTGCCGTATTCAGGACCGATCGCAGAGACAGGATCTCACTGCGTACGTCTTTCAACAAGCCCTCGCGAACATCGGGAAGTTTAATTGGCGTGGCGCACCGTTCGTCACCTGGCTCTACCGGATTGCCGCGAACGCAATTGCGGACCAGGCGCGGAAGCGGTCCCGCGAGGTGGCCGAAACTGAATTAGCGACAAAGACGGGCGTGGATTTGGACCTCGAACAAGTGGACCGTCGCGCGCGAGTCTTTCGCGCCGTTGAAGCGCTGCCCGAGGACCAGCGCAAAGTAATCCTCCTGCGTTTTGCGGAGGAGAAGAGTATTCGCGAAATCGCTGCCGATTTGAATCGTAGCGAGGGCGCAGTGAAACAACTTCAATTTCGAGGGCTGGAAACTCTTCGGGCACGATTGCGCGAATAGCTGAGTTTAAGTAAATGGCTGAACGTTCCATCATCGATCAACTAGACGACGCCATTACCGCATTGCTCGCGAAAAGCGAACCCACGGTGAATGAAGCGAATCCTGAGTTGGCTGAACTCGTAGCGGTTGCGCGCGAATTGCACGGCCTGCCTTCGGAGGAGTTTCGCGCCGCTCTCAAGGAACAATTAGGAGGCAAGGACGACATGAGTACGGCGACGAAGAAGTTCAAACGCGAAGGGTTCTACACGGTTAACCCGTATATCATTGCGAAGCCGGCGGTTGAGTTGGTTGACTTCGTTAAGGAAGCATTCGGAGCGGTCGAAGCGTTTCGTGCCACCGGTTCTGCGGGAGGGCTGCATTGCGAGCTCACGATCGGCGATTCGAAGCTGTTTATCGGTGGTGGCCCGGGTTTTGATGCCAAGCCCGCTGCGTTTCATTTCTACGTTCCGGACGTGGATGACGTTTACTCGCGCGCGGTGGCAGCCGGCGCGACTTCTCTCGCGGCGCCGTCAGATCAGGAGTACGGCGAACGCATTGCTGCCGTGAAAGACATCGGCGGCAACGAGTGGTACATCGCAAAACCATTTGACGAGACTCCGATTCGCGATCTGCACAACGTCACGCTCTACTTTCATCCGGTTGGCGCGCCGAAGTTCATCGACTTCCTTGAGAAGGCATTCGGCGCGGAAGTGGTCCAGCGACATCAATCAGACGAAGGCTTTGTCTATCATGCGAAGGTACGGATCGGCGATGCGATCGTGGAGATGGGTGAAGCGCACGATCAATGGCAACCGATGCAGTCGGCAATCTACATGTTTGTTGAGGACGTCGATGTGGCGTATCGACAAGCGCTGAGTGCCGGCGCGACATCGGCGCTGGAGCCGACCGATCAGCCATACGGCGAGCGCATGGCGTGGGTCAACGACGAGTTCGGAAATGTCTGGTACTTGTCGAGACTGATTGGTTGAACGTAGTGCCTTAGTTTGGCTTTCTCCGTGAAACCTCTGTGTCTTTGTGGTTGATGGTACTTGAGAAAGAACACCACAGAGACATTGAGAACACAGAGGCTGCACAGAGGCTGAACAATCAAAGCGCGGTGATGAGCCATTTGAAGTCGCGCTCTTCTTTGACTCGCGCCGTGTAGAACGCGCGCTCCTGGTCCGCATGGCCCACCTCGTCGAAACGGTCACATCAAATTTCCTGTTTGGTTGGTTAGTTGCCTTTGTTTTGGTACAAGTCCATCACCCACTTCGGCGGATCCGGGTCGCCTCGGAAACTCACGTCTAGCCCTTTGCTTTGCGACCAGCGAAAAAACCACGTTGGGCCCCACTTCGTGACGTAGGTGTCTTTTGTTTGATATGCGGGATCGGCCATGACCTTGTCGAGACTCACGAACGTGTAACCGCGTGCCTTGTACCTGGTCAGGATCTCGTCGAGGGTATCGGCGGTGATGTCGTTGGAGTGAATGAGCAGTAACTGCGGGATCTCGCGGCCGAAGATCTGCGGCGATACCTTCTCGGCAAACTCGGTCGCCGCGCACGTGAGATCGAGATAGGCTTCACGCAAACGCCGCGCGAGTTCCATATCGCCCTTTTGCACCGCCAGCGAGTAAGGAACATTAAAAATGAAATCGGAATTCTCGATCGTATGCGGCGTGACCTTGTATCCACGCGCCGTGAGAAACGCTTCGATTGCTTCCTTCTTCTCAAGCGTGTCGCCGGTGTGCGTCATCGGGTGACGGAAGTAAAGTTGATAAGGTCGCCGCGACTTCATCAACTCGCGCGTCACAACTTCGCCCTTCGTAATCTCTTCCTGAAACTGTTCGACCGTACGACTGTTGAAGTCGGGATGCGAGTAGGTGTGATTGCCAAGGATCATTCCATTCTTCACCCAGTCGCGTAACAGCGCGATCCGCGCCTCACGTTCGCTCGCATGCTCCAGCTTGCGCTCGTTTACGAATCCGACGGCGGTTACTTTGTGTTTCTTCAGCGTGTTCAGGATCTTTGCAGTTGCCGTACGTGCGCCCGTGAGATAGTCGCGTTCGCCGAAACTGACGTAAGGCAAGTCGTCGATTGTCACGGCGATCGTGCGCTTCGGTGTTTGGGCTTGTACCGAGGTAACCAGAGCAAATAGAAAAACGACCAGGAGTGTACGTTTCATGGCTTTCTTCCTTCGATTTCAACTCCGCGTAACTCTGCGATCCTCTGTGTCCTCTGCGGCTGCTTTGTTGCTAAGTTCACCGCAGAGACGCAGAGAACACCGAGATCACGCCGAGAAGGACGTTATTTGAAGGGCGCGCGTACAGCGCGACCCGGATAAGTGCCGGTTTGCAGTTCTCCGTTCTTGATAATAACGACGCCGTTCACGAGCACATGCGTAATGCCTTCAGCGTACTGCGCCGGTTGTTCGTACGTGGACTTATCGATCACACGCGCCGGATCGACAACCACGAGATCCGCGTCAGCACCAACGCGAACGCGTCCTTTGTTCTTCATTGACGGTACGCGTTGCTCGAGTCGTTGTGCGGGCATCAGCGTCATCTTGCGTAGTGCATCGATCAAACTCAACGCTCTGCGTTCGCGAACGTAGCGCCCTAATACGCGCGTGTAGGTGCCGGCGGTGCGCGGGTGTCCTTTACCGTTGTTCAAAATCCCATCGCTCGCAATCATCGTCAAAGGACTGGCTACGGCGGTCTCAACGATCTCCTCGGTCATCGAGAACACTGCGACCATCCCACCTGTCTTTCGATAACGCTCAAAAGTTTCTTTCGTCAGTCGTTCACCGGTCGCCGCCCACTGCAAATCGCCATAATCGATACCGAAAACCTCCTGCCAACCTTCGTTGAAGATCGCCGACTTGATATCAGTCATGCCGGCAATGTACGGGTAGCACTCAGTCGTGACGTCGAGCTTGCGATCTCGTGCTTCGCCGATTATCTGGAGTAATCGCGGCGTATTTTTACCGCCGGTACTCTGAACATGGACCACATGCAACGGCGCGCCCGTAATTGCCGCTGCCGCGATCACCTCTTCGAGCGCCTGCGTGCTGCTCGCCGGCTCCTTCATCCCCGCGTTGCGCAAGTGAACATGACACGACGCTCCGAAGCGCGACGCAACGCGAAACATCTCGAGGATCTCCCAGTGTGACGCATGCGGCACATACTGGATTCCAAAACCGACTGCAATTGCACCACGCTGAAGACCCCGTTCGAGTTGCATTTTCATCTCAGCGATTTCTGAATCAGTTGCAGCTCGCCGTGCCGCCTGTCCGCTTGGGACAAATTCGACCGGATCGCGCATTGCCGCCATTCGCGCTGCGAGATGTCCCACACTGACGCCGTAGTTGATCAGCGCCTTTCCTTGGCGCTCGTCGTACCAACGATCGACGTCACCGGTGCCGACTTCCAACTCCAAGGCCGTCGTGACTCCGTCCATTGCTTTAAAACGATTATTCTCGTCGTCCTGGCCGTGTTGATGTAGATCGATAAAGCCGGGAGATACGACAAGGCCTTTCGCATCGACGACAGCGCGCCCGCTCAATTTTGCGGTCGTGATCGCTTTGATGGTCCCACCGGAAATACCAACGTTGCGCACAGCATCGAGTCGCGATTCCGGATCGATCACCCGTCCGTTGACAATGACGACGTCGTAAACCTGATTCGCCGCCGACGTACCCAAGAGCGACGTGATTAGGCCAACGAGTAATGTGCAGACAAGGATTCGTTTCAACATAGGTTTTCGGGTGATTGTAGCAGTATGGGTGCGTGAAACTGTGATACTTTTTACCGGCCCTATGTCAACGGACTCGATTCTTGTTCGTGGTCTTGGACCAGTTGCAACCACTGCGATCGTCGTCGGCAACGTTATCGGCACCGGCGTATTTCTGAAGTCGCGCGTGATGACTTGCAACGTCGGCACGCCGAGCCGCGTGATCGCCGTTTGGATCGCGGCAGGAGTGCTCTCACTGGCCGGCGCACTGACCTACGCCGAGCTCGCCGCGATGTGGCCACGCGCCGGCGGCGAATATGTTTTCATCCGCAACGCTTACAGTTGTCGACTCGCGTTTCTGTTTGGCTGGATGCGGTTTTTTGCTTCAGGCGCCGGCTCGCTGGCCGCACTCGCCGTCGGTTTCGCGATCTTTCTTAACGTGTTGCTGACCGGAGCACTCGACGTTACGTATTTCACTCTCGATCTACCCGGCTATCGCGTCCCGTTTGGCAATCTTCAACTCGTAGCTCTCGCTGCGATCGCGTTCGTGACGATCGTGAACTGCGCGTCGGTGTCCGTGGGGGGGAAATTCGCGATCGTGCTGACCGCGATCAAAGTCGGCAGCATCGTGGCGCTCGGCGTAGGCGTGCTCATGTTCGCCCGTGGCACATGGGCCAACTTCTTTTTACAAGATACGGGCGGCGCATGCGAAGGAGTAGCGGGTGCGGCGCGAGGCGGCAGCGCGGGATTTGCGGCAGCGATGTTGGGCGCGCTGTGGGCCTACAACGGTTGGAACGAGATGACGTTTGTGTCCGGCGAAGTAAAGAACCCGCAACGCAACATCCCCATCGCGCTCGCCACCGGCATGATCATCTGCATGGTGCTATACGTTTTTGTGAACACGACCTATTTCTACGTGCTCACCCCAACCGACGTCGCCAATGTTCCCGCGACTTCGTCCGTCGCGGCGGTTGCAGTTCAAACGTTTCTCGGTGAAATCACCATCGCCTTGATGGCGGCGGCAATGATGATCTCAACTCTCGGCGCACTGCACACTTCGACAATGGCTAATTCGCGAATCCCGTTTGCGATGGCGAAGGATGGTCTGTTTCCAAAGCCGCTCGCACACGTTTCCGAACGGACGCACGTGCCCGTGCGCGCACTGATCGTTCAGGGTATTTGGGCCGGCGTACTTGCGCTTTCCGGTTCGTACGACACGCTGACGGATTATGTAGTCTTCGTGAACTGGATCTTCTTCGGGCTAGTGATCTTTTCGATCTTTCTTATTCGCCGGCGTGTGCCGAGTTCCGAAGGCGGATATCGAGCGTGGGGTTATCCAGTCGTCCCGCTGCTCTTCCTTTTGACGACGGCGTGGCTGCTCGTCAGCACGTTGATCACGTCGCCGGTAAGATCACTGATCGGTCTCGGTCTCGTTGCGCTTGGGATACCCGTCTACCATTACTGGACCTTGCCGCGCCCGGCGACTTCCCAAACCGACTCGACTCGCTCGCCTCGTGCACCATAAATCTGATTGTGCATGTTGACGGTGCTGCACACGTGATTCGGAATAATCGCGAGTCGCTCACCAACGCGATACTCGCGCGTTGAACGACTGATGTTCAGGTTGCCGTGTTCTTCAGACAAACGCTCTACGTCCGCGTCAGGATCGGTCTTGACCATGCCGAACCCCGTTCCACCACTCACCTGATAACTGTCCGAAGAAAGAGTCTTCGATCCGGCGTCGACGATCGCCCGTCCCGGAACGCTCGTGCTTACAACGGTCGTGATAACCGAGAGCGCGCAATCTTCGAGCGACGCGACACCGACAGCCAGCATGTTGCGATCGTTGAAGATATACATGCCGGGCCGGATTTCATTTACGCCCGTGAACAAGTGGCCTTCGCGTGCAGTCGGCGTTGATCCTCCACTTACGATCTGAACCGGTAAGCCTGCATCCTCGAGTTTCGCGAGTGACCGTTCGAGAAAGTCGTTCACAGCGACTCTCAAATCAGCTCGCTCCTTTTCAGCCACTTGAAGATGGCCCGGAAAAAACATCAACCCCTTGAATTCCAGGCCCGCCAAACCTGCAACTGCTCGCGCAATTGCTAACACCTCGTCTTCACTCGTCACGCCGCAGCGGTGAAAACCGACATCAAGCTCCACGAGTATCCCGATGCGTGCATCTGTCTTCTTCGCTTCGGCGGAGATCGCGCGGGCTACTTCCACGGAATCGAGGGACACTGTGATTTCGGCACGCGTCGCAAGGTCGACAAGTTTCTCCGCTTTGCCTGTGCCGATGATCGGATACGCGATCATAATGTCAGTGAAACCAGCGTCGAGCATCACTTCGGCTTCGCCGATCTTCGCCACTGTGATCCCGTGCGCACCATGGGCCAACTGGCGTTTCGCCAGCTCCGGAATCTTGTGTGACTTCGTGTGCGGCCTGAGTCGCAGGTTGTGACTGCGGCAATACTCCGCCATACGCGACAGATTTCGCTCCATGACGTCGAGATCGACGACTACGGCGGGTGTCTCTAAATCAGCTACGAACAACTGGACCTCCGTCTGTGGATTTAAGCCTTTTTTCAGCGAGCAAGTCAGCGGCCTGATACGTTGGAATGCCTTCCGCCTCGGCAAGCCGGAAAATGTTGAAAACCGTGTCGTAAATCTCGTCGACCTTTCTCGCGGATTGCGCTGCATCCCAGCCGAGCAAGTCACGGCAGCCGTTGATCACGCCACCTGAATTGGCTGCGTAGTCAGGCGTGTAAAGAATGTCGCGCGCAGCAAGTTCATCGCCGTGTCGCGGTTCGAGCAACTGATTGTTCGCGGCGCCCGCGACGATTTCCATCTTCAACACGCTGACTGTGTCATCGTTGATCACACCGCCGAGCGCGCACGGTGCGAAAATGTCGGCTTTGGCGTAGTAGATATCGTCCGGCCCGAACGCCATTGCATCAAACTCGTTGACTACCCTCTCAACCTTTCGCTGGTCCACGTCACTCACAATCAAATACGCACCCGCGTTCTTCAGGTAAGACGCAAGATAATAGCCGACACTGCCGCATCCCTGAATCGCCACAGTGCGTCCTTCTAACGAGTCGTCGCCCCAGCGATACTTCGCGGCCGCCTGCATCGCACGAAAAACACCTCGCGCCGTCACTGGTGAAGGATTACCCGACCCCGACAACAACCCTGCCACATGCTCCGTCTCTTTACGCACGTGCTCCAGGTCTTCCGGACTCGTTCCAACGTCTTCCGCCGTGATGTATTGACCGCCAAACGTTTCGACGAACCGTCCGTGCATACGAAAGATTGCTTCCCGATCCACTGGTCCGTCGTTTTTCAGAATGATCGACTTGCCGCCGCCGAACGGCACTCCAGCAAGGGAGTTCTTGTAAGTCATGCCGCGCGCAAGTCGCAGTACATCGTTAATAGCTTCCTGTTCGTTTTGATAATGCCAGAAACGCGTTCCGCCGATTGCTGGTCCAAGTCGCGTGCTATGAATCGCTATTAATCCGTGATAATGCCCGTCGGTGCACGAAGCGAGGCGCTCGTGGCCCGAAACGGGTAACTCGTTGATGTTCATCTCGCAGTCCCTTCGCTAGTATAACGTCAGGCGTCAGTGGTCAGTCGTCAGTGGTCAGTCGTCAGTGGGTTAATGAGAGCGACACTGACCACGGACTACTGACTACTGAACCACTGACCAATTTTGAAAATCTGTACGCTGTCGCGTAACTTCTTGTTTCCGTAAACGCCCAACCGCCTTGTAAGGAGAAAACAATGGACCGATCCAAAACCTCTGTTCTGTTACTTGTGTGTGCGGCTCTCCTCGTCGCCGTCTCGTTTTCACTGCCGGTTGCCGACGCTCAGGAAAAACCCGCGGGCGTCAGTTTTGAAACGATTCCCACCGGAGACTATCGCGTCGACCCCGGACATAGCGTGATTGGTTTTTCAATCCGTCACTTTGAGATTTCGTTTGTCAGAGGACGCTTCAAGGATTTCACTTCGACGATTCATTACGATGCCGCTGATATGACTAAGTCGACGGTTGAGTTCACTGCGAAAGTTGAAAGCATCGACACGGGTGTCGGTGGCCGCGACAACCACTTGCGCTCTGCTGATTTTTTTGATGTGGCGCAGTTTCCGGAGATGAAGTTTAAGAGTACGAAGGTGGAGAAGAAGGGCAACGGTTACGTGTTGCACGGCGACTTTACGCTCAAGGGCGTGACGAAGCCGATCTCGTTTCCTTTCAATCTCACTGGAGCGATCAAGGACAACCGCGGGAACATGCGCTTCGGTGTGGCGGCAGAAACGAAGATCAACCGGCGCGACTACGGGATCACGTGGGGCGCAAAGATGGCGAATGGCGGCCTCAACGTAGCTGACGAAGTGTTGATCGATCTCCAGTTAGAAGCCGTCAAACCCGCAGCGCCGGCTGCGGCTCAGTAGTCACCACAGATAACACGGTTAGGCTTTGCCTCAGAAGAGCTTTGCACGAAAAGTACCTCTGCGGAGCAGATCGTCTCCCGCAAAGGCGCCAAAGCGCAAAGAAATCCTTTAAAAACGCGGTAGCGCTTTGCGCCTTTGCGTCTTTGCGGGAGACATAAGTCAGAAAAAGAGGTCTTTTCGTGCAAAGCCACTCAGAAGTCTCTTGCTGAACTGCTTCTCGGTACAACCTCTGTGCTCTCTGCGACTCGGTGGTTATTTTCCTGAGCAAATCATTAACCACAAAGGCTCAGAGAGCACAGAGAAAACCTGTTTACGACTTCTAGGGCAAGCAACGCCGATCTCAAACGAGCGCGTTGCGCGCGATGACTTCGCGATAGAAATCGGCGCTCAACTTCGGCGTGCGTTTTTGTGTCGCGTAGTCGACGTAATGAATGCCGAAACGGTTGGTGTAACCGTCGGCCCATTCAAAGTTGTCCATCAAGCTCCACAAAAAGTACCCACGCACCGGCACGCCTTCCGCGGTCGCACGCCGCAACTGCGTGAGATAACTGCGCAGGAAGGCAACTCGATCGGTGTCGTAAACGCGCCCATCAGCCGACGGTTCATCCGCAGCCGAACACCCGTTCTCAGTGATGTAAATCTCTTTCGCGCCCCAGAGCTTCGCCACGTGCCGCGGTCCCCAGTAAAGCGCGTCCGGCGTGACGACGAGCCAAAAGGAAGGAGCGCGCGGAAACGACTTCGGATGGGTAATTTGAGTGTATCCAGTCGGCGAAGACTCATCGGCGCGAACGTACTGCGCGATGTAGATGTTGACGCCGACGAAGTCGAGCGGACTGGAGATGATCTTCAAATCTTCAGCCGTGAACTTCGGCGCGTCAGCGCCACTCGACTTCAAATACCAGTCGGTGTACTTCCCTTCCATGATTACCGTCAGATACTGCGCATTCATCTCACGCATCGCGCGCTCAGCAGCGGCGATGTTCTGCGGCGTCTCAACGACCGGCACCGGAATCGTAATATTTTCCGCGATGCCAACCTTCGTGCCACTCTTCGCGCTCGCGCGAATCGCTTGCACCGCGAGCCCATGGCCCAACACGGCATGGTGACGCGTCTGGTTCAAGCGCAGTCCGGAAAGTTTGAGGCCGGGCGCATGAATTCCGTAGCGATAACCAACTTCAATAAACGCGCCGAACTCGTTGATCGTGAAGATGTGCTTTACGCGATCGCTCAGTCGAGCCGCGACGTAGCCTGCGTAGTCGCCGAAGGCTTTTGACGTATCGCGTCCTTCCCAACCACCGAACCGATCCTGTAACGACTGCGGCAGGTCCCAGTGATAAAGCGTGGCGTACGGCTGTATGCCGTTAGCGAGCAGCTCATCGACGAGACGATTGTAGAAGTCGAGACCTTTCGGGTTCGGTGGACCATCGCCATTTGGAAAGACGCGCGGCCACGCGATCGAGAAGCGATAGGCTTTCGCCCCCAGCGCTTTCATCAACTGCACGTCGCCTTTGTAGAGGTGATAGTGATTGTTTGCGACGTCGCCAGTTGCGTTATCCACGACCTTGCCGGGCGTGTGAGAAAAAGTGTCCCAGATGGACGGCCCACGCCCGTCTTCCTTGACCGCACCTTCGATCTGATACGAGGCGGTGGCCGTACCCCAAAGAAAACCGCGCGGAAACTCACGGCCCGCGACGGTATTACCTTGAGCTGATGTTACTGGTCCAACTGAGGGCAACTCACTCGTCGATGCAAGTGTGGCAACACCGGCGAGCTTCGCGAATGTACGTCTCGAAATTTTTTTCTTCACGATGGGGCGCGTCTCCTATTGATTCATTTTATTAATAGTCCATTTAACTCTTCCGGCTTGCGGATCCTGGGCCAGGACAAAATTGCGTCTGCGCGAAACCAACGACAGCCTTTGCAGATCGCCGCCGGGCCTCGTGAACAGTCCTTTCGCCCGAGCATCGTCGGTGCTAAAGACGCGTAACTCAACGTTGTCCCAGTCCATGTCTTTGGTGCTCTGTGCCACCTTGATGTGCGGCAAGACTGAATGGTTCTTAACCAGCAGCACAACCGGAATCTGACCAACCTGAACTTCGTGCCACGCGGCGCCCTGATACACGCGACCGCTTTGATAGTCGATCCACGCGCCCGGAGGCACATACACCCGCCGCCGATCGCCATTCGTGAACATCGGCGCCACGAGCAGATCTGTTCCAAACAGATATTGATCGTCGATGGTCCATGATCCGGGATCGTTAGGATACTCGAAGAACAGCGGGCGCAACATCGGAAAACCTCGCGCCGACGAGTCCTTCGCCTGCGCGTAGATGTACGGCATCAACGAATAGCGCAAATTCAGAGCCCGGCGAAAATCGTCGGTCAAAGCAGCGTCGTATTCCCAGGGTTCGCGCGGTGGTATGCCGTGCGCTCGGGTATGCGATGACAAAACACCCCAGGCCATCCAGCGGCGATACAGATCGCGCGGCGGGCGCTGGACGAAACCACCAACGTCGTGACTCCAGTAAGTAAACCCTGATAATCCGAACGATAGACCACCGCGCAGCGAAGCTGCCATCGCCGAATCAGTGTTCTCCGCGTCGCCGCCCCAATGCACAGGATATCGTTGACTGCCGGCCCATGCGCTGCGCGCCCAGACCACATCCTCGCCGGTTGTTGCTTTTGTGATGTCGGCGACGATCTTGTTGTAACGCAAGGGATAGAGATTGTGCTCGTACCAACCACTCAGTCCAGACGCGTATTGGCCCGTGAGCGGCGCCTGCTCGCCAAAATCAATCTTGATCGCGCCGACGCCCAGCTTCAGCAGATCTATGACCTTGTTCTGATACCACTTCACAGCTTCAGGATTCGTGAGATCAAGCGTCGCGTCCTCGGACGGGAGTTGTCCGCCTTCATTTCTGACGTGATACCCGCGCGCGACAATCTCTTTCCACAATTCGTTCTTGCTCGTGAAATACGGGTACTGCCAGAGCGAGATACGAAAGCCCTCCTGCTTCAGGTCAGCCATGAACTTTGCCGGATCAGGAAAGCGAGTCGCTGAAAAGACGTAGTCGCTGCGCCACTCAGTTTCGAACCAACCGGTATCGAGATGAATCACGTCAGATGGAAGTTGACGCGCCCTCAACTGCCGGGCCACCTCGCGCACCTGCTGTTCGGAGTTATAAGTAGCGCGGCTCATCCAGAAACCAAACGACCAGAGCGGTGGAACCGGGCTGCGCCCCGTAAGCGTGGTGTACTCGGAGAGCACCTCTTTCGGATCGCCGAGAAACACAAACAGGTCTAGATTCTCATCACCGGAATAGATCGTGTTGTGTGCGTCGTAATATTTGCCGAAGTCGAAACTTAACGGCGCGCTCGTGTGCACAAACATTCCGTAACCATTGCTGCTGAGGAAGAACGGAATCGGTTTATACATCAACTCGTTTTGCGTACCCATACCGTCACGCGTGGAGACCAGCACGCGCTGTCCACGTTTGTCTAAGCGCGTGAACGACTCACCACAGCCAAAGATTTTTTCGTCGTGCTGGAGTTCGAAGGTAGCGGCGACTCGTCGGGCCAAATCACTGGCGCGGCGCAGGAAGGAGAAAGGCGTTGTTGAAAAGAAGGTGTAAGGCTCGCCGAAGTTTTGCGTGCGCGTCAGCAGACGTCCACGTCGATCGTAAAACTCGACGCGCCACGGTTGTTTGTTGATCCGCACACGACCGTGAACGCCGGTGTAAATGATTTCGCGCTCGTTTTGCTCAACGCGCCAGGAGGAGTCTTTCGGAACTGGACCAGCGAGCATCAATGATTGAGCGTCGACGATCGGAACGGCCCTTGTCGAAAGTCGCAAACGGATGGTGCGCGGACTCACGAACGAAATCGAGAACGGCAACACCGGATCCTGATCGTATTCCGTCGTGGGAAACTCGCTCGCCTTGCCGCGTACGAATCCCACGTCCACCTTGTTGAACGAGAGGGTCGTATTTCGCCAGTAGCGGTCCCATTGCAAGTTGCCCTGACCGGTGGCGCTATCGAATGACGTGACGCGGCTACCGATGAAGTAAACATTCTCCAGCTTCTGAAAGTCCTGACCGACGTCGACCGGATCGCCCAACACCTGTGCCTGAGAGACAGCAGGCAGCCACAAAAAGGCACAAAAGGAAATGATGACGTTAGTTTTGATCTTCACTGTCTTGTTCCTTTTTGTGCCTTTTGTGCCTTTTTGTGGCTCAACTGCCTACCGCTGATGGCCCACGATGTCGAAGGTGAACTTGATGTTATTTCGCACTCTGACCATGCCGTGAAATGCTGAAGTAGCTTTGATACCGAAGTCGTCGCGATCGATCGAGAACTCGCCACGCGCGCGCATGTCGTTTCCGCTGAGAGTTACTTCAGTCGGAATCGTGATGGGGCGAGTCACGCCGTGCAGCTTCAGGTTCCCTTCGATCTTCAACTCATAGCGGTCAGCGCTTGTCGATTTACCGGTCACGCGAGTGCTCTTGAAGGTGATGTCGGGGTACTTGTCAGGCTCGAGCACGATCTCGCGCAACTCTTTGTTGATGATCTGCTTTTCCTGCTCGGTGAAAACGTCTCTCGTTTCGACCATCGACGCCGCTTTAGCGTTGATCTCCAGCGCGGCCGGCGTGATTGAACCTGGCGTTATCTGCGCCTCGCCCGTGAATTCATGAACGGCAACCAGGTGGTCCTTTCCTTTGAACCACAGCAGGCCACCGGCAAAGGCACGAGCGACGAACTTGCTTTGAGAAGAATCGAGGGCGTAACTGCGAGTGGCTTGATTTCCAACGACAACGGGGGCGGCCAACAGTAAGGCGAGCACACAAATCTTAAGAATTCGCACGACTACCTCCCTAATCCGTGTTTGAGGCGGATTCTACACCATTGCGACGACGCGTTCCGTCAAAACACCCTTTTCCAGATGTTGCTCGTGCGTCGCAAAACTCGCCGCATGAGGGTCGTGCGTGACCATGATGATTGTTTTGTTCAGATCCTGGTTGAGAGTCTTCAGTATTTGCAGGATCTCTTCGCCTGATCGAGCGTCAAGATTACCTGTCGGTTCGTCGGCGAGAATCAGGTCAGGATCGGTGACAATCGCGCGCGCGATCGCGACGCGCTGTTCTTGTCCACCGGAGAGTTGACGCGGCTGGTGGTCCATGCGATCGGAAAGACCTACGAGTTCCAGCGCCGTTTCCACGTTCTTGCGCCGTTGGGCTTTACTGAGCTTTGTCAGCAGCAACGGAAGTTCGACGTTTTCGAAAGCAGTGAGCACCGGCACCAGGTTGAACGTCTGAAAGATGTAACCGACATGCGCGTTACGCCATGTTGCCATCTGACTCTCATTAAGTCCGGCAAGTGAAGTTCCAAGCACTTCGACCGTGCCTTCAGTAGCACGATCGATGCCCGCGAGCAGGTTCAAGAGAGTGGATTTACCGGAGCCGCTGGGTCCCATGAGGGCAAAAAAATCGCCCTGATGAATATCGATGCTGACGTCATCAAGCGCCACGACTTCGAAATTGTCGCGTACAAAACGTTTACTCACATTGCGAACTCGAACTATTGGTTGGGCCATGTTTTCTCCACTGTCAGCCGACAGGTCTTCTCGGCGAACTCTGCGTATCTCTGTGTCCCTGCGGTAAATGACTCGTAGCGTTAATACCTAACGCAGAGACGCAGAGATACGCAGAGAAGAGCTACTGGACCTTCACGCGATCTCCATCACGCAGTTTGTCAGCGCCGTTAAGTGCCACCGATTCGTTTCCACTCAAACCTTCCAAAACCTGATAGTCGTCTCCGACCTCGCCGCCCGGCCGGATCGCGCGCTGTTCGACCTTGTTTCCCTTGATCACGAACACGAACGCGCTGTTGTCGATGCGCACCACAGCTTGCTTTGGAACAAGAATCCGACCAGTCGAACTGTTTTGCTTGTTGCCCGAATCGTCGGCCAGAAAGTTGACGCGCGCATTCATCTCGGGTCTCAGTTGCTGGTCAGGATTTTCGACCTTTACTTTGACCTGGATCGTCGACTTCGCGCGATTTGCCTCAGGAGCGATCTCGGCGATGAAACCGCTGTACTTCAGGTTGGGATAGGCTTCGGGAATAATTTCGGCTTTCTGGCCCATCTGCAAACGCGAGAAGTCGGTTTGACTGATGTCCAGCTCGACTTGCAAGTCAGTCAGATCCGCGAGATCGACAACCGACGTGCGTGCGCCCGAACCACCAAAAGCCGAAGGGCTCACCATCTCGCCACGCTCAACGATGCGCTCCAGTACAGTTCCCGAAACAGGCGCCCTGATCTCAGTCGCCGCGATTTGTGTTTGAGCATACTCGAGTGCAGCCTTCATCTGTTGGACTTCGGCTTCGGCGGCACGGATCTCTTCGGGCCGTGGTCCAATGTCGGTCATCGAGCTCGACTGCTTTGCCGCCTCCACGAGGGCCGCAGCCGTGTCGCGCTCGGCTAAGGCGCGATCCAGTTCTGATTTGGAAGCAACCTGGTCGCGATACAGCCGTTCAGTGCGCTGATACTCCGCTTCTGCAGTTCTTAACCTCGCTTCGGCCTGGAGCACTGCCGCTCTGTCTCGCATCTTTTCCTGCGGTCGGGATCCGGTGCGCAACTGATCAAGACGAGCCTGAACAGATGCGAGATTCGCTCGTGCCTGGTTCACCTGCGCGCGAAACTCGATGTCCTCGAGTTTGACAAGAACTTGTCCCGCCTGGACCATGTCGCCCTTCTCAACTCCGATCCAGGCGACGCGTCCCATTACTTTGGCACCGACCGCGATCTTGTGATGGGCCACGACGTAACCCGTCGCTGACAAGATGCTCGTCCCGGAGGTCGCACCCGCGCTTTCAACGCGGACAGTCGCTGCTGAAATCGTTTTTGTTCCCGAGAAGAGGAACAAATAGGCGAACGCCGCAAGGGCCACAAGGGCCGCGATACCGACAAGCAACAACTTGGGTGAACGATTCTTATTTCCCGGCGACGGCGCCGGCCCACGATCAATCTTCAAGCTCCTCAATCGTTCGTTGAGGTTCTTCTGATCTTCGTTAGATTGGGGGTTTGTAGCCATTTCTATTTAAGAACTAAGCACGAAGTGCCGCGACGATCCTAAGCCGGGCTGCACGAATCGACGGCAACAGCGATCCCACAAAACCGATTATTGCGCCAAAGATGAACGCGATGAGTATCAAATCAAACGTAACCTTAAAGTTGAAAGCAATTTCGCTGAAGTTGGTCCAGTTTGATGTTCCCGTCGAAACAAAGTTCAACGGCATCGCCAGCAAAACTCCAATCACCACACCGAGCAGAGCCACAACCATTGATTCCAACAAGAAGGCGATCAGAATACTCATCCGCCCAAAACCAAGCACGCGCAACGTCCCGATCTCCTTCGTGCGACGGGCAACTGCGGCGTACATCGTATTCATGCCTGCGAATCCTGCTCCCACGGCCATGATGAAAGTGATAAACCCGGCCAATACTTTCAACGCGCCCGATGCTACACCCTGCTGGTCTTCATAAAAGGTGCGTTCCGATATAGCTTTCAGATGCAATTTCGGATCGTCCGTGATGCGCTGCGACAAGGCAGCGAGCGCATTCGCATCGTTCACACGCAACAGCACGGAAGAGAACGTTTCGCGGTTGGTAGTGCTCGCCAGCGAGTTTACGTCTACCCAAATCTCCGATTCGAACGCCTTGCCGCCAGTTTCGAAGAGTCCCACAACCGTGTAGTCCGTGGTTTGAATACGAAACTTGTCGCCCACATCCAGTCCCTGGAACCGTTCGCTGATTCTTTTCGAAACTACCGCCTCAGTCAGACCGGCCTGGAATGTTCGCCCCTGTACGACCTGAAAGCCTGAATGCAACTTGAAAGACATTGGTCCAACGCCTCTGACCATGACGTTCGAGCCCTGGCTCATTCCCTTTCGCGGTTTATAGATGAGGGTGATGATCTCGGCGGTGGCAAGTGGCTGATCGCCTTCTTTTACAACACCGTCGAGATACCTGAGGTCGTTGAATTGCTCGCGCGAAACTGAGCTGTTCAACTCGGCGGTGCTGCCCTCGCGCACGACGATGACGTTCAATGGCTCGCCACTGCTGGACAAGGTCAAGTCGATGCCGCGAGCGAGCGCCATCACCATCAGGAAAACAGCGACCGTTAGACCGATAGTGAACGCGGTGGCAAGCGTACTCCCCTTGCGCACGACCAGATTTCGCAAATTGTACTTGATGGGTAAGGCCATTATTCGGTGCTCCGCAGGGCCTGCGCGATGGTTAGACCAGTGACCCGATACGTTGAATAGCCCACACTCACAATGCCGACGATGAGTGATAACAAGAAAGCGGCGATCACCGTCTCCGGTGCCGGTTTGAACGATACAAAATTCGGTATGTAGTAACTCATGTCAACCGAGCGGTACAGCAACACCGCCGCACCAATTCCGATCGCGGCCCCGACTATCGAAACAAGTATCGACTCTCCGAGAAACAGTCCTGCAATTGTGTGGCGTTTGAAACCAATTGCCTTCAGTGTCCCTACTTCCTTGGTCCTTTCACGCACCGTCATCGCCATTGTGTTACCCATGACCAAAAGCAATGAGAAAGTAATCGCAGCCATGATGCCGTAAAGGAACTGCTTTACGCCGCCCATCATCGCTTCGAAACTCGCCGCAAACTCCCGCTCGCTCTCAGTTTTAGTAGGCGCATCGGTGTTCACAAACATTGCGTCGATCTCCTGCGAGATTCGAGGCACATCGTCCGGCGAGTTAGCGAGAGCGGCAAAAAGCCCGGCCTTGTCCTTGGCCCAATCGGCGGACGCGGACGCCACCAGTTCGTTCAGATACTCATGTTGAAAGAACAGTGTCTTTTCGTCGTTGCCGGTGTAGATGCCTCGCACGATGAATTCGACGTCCTGATTGTAGATTGGACTCTTTAACGTGATTCGTTGTCCGGGCGTGAAGCCGTACATTACCGCCAGCTTCTTACCGACAACCGCTCCCTGCCTGTCGGCAGCAAATGCCTGCCATTCAGCGTCGGACATCTTCACCTCGGGATAAATCTCCCTGAGTTTCTTTGCATCCACGGCAAAGTTGGCGAAGAAATTCCTCTCGTCCTTGTAGATTCCGCCGAACCAGGTGAACGGCATGACCGCTTTCACTCCCTGCACTGCCTGAATGCGCTGGAGATCCGCGATCGGAAGCAGAAACGCGAGCGACACGGAGTGGCGGGTCATCAGTCGCGAGGGATTGCCTTCCTGGCTCCCCCGCTCGAATTCGGTAAGGATTGTTCCAAGAGTGACAATCAGGAAAAGCGAAACTACCAGACTCGAAACAGTAAGCAGTGTTCGCAGTTTATTACGCAGGACGTTCTTCAAAATGAGCTTCGCGAACCTCATATAGTCCTCAATTTTGGGTTTCCGAGGGTTTTACGCAATATTAGTTCATTTGGTTCGACTTGGTGGATTTATCTCCGTCACGGCCGTGCGGACGCGCGCCGGCGTACCAAATTCCGTCCAGGCGAAGTGTACCTCGTTGCCACGGCGCGCCATGCGTGGAAATCCGCTGGAACGCGAGATGTCGGTCTTGGCAATCACGGAGGCCGGACCAACCGATCCGTCCGCCTGAACACGCCTAACTCTGATTTCACCGCCCTGCGCATCGCCTGACAGCCAGCAGACAAGCGCAGACCCATCCGGGAGCAACAACGTATCGACGCGTCCAACATTGGTGCCATCGTCGACTTGAATTGGCTGGCTGAAAGTCGCACCGGCGTCCTGCGAGAACGCGATCTTTACGCGAGGCGTATCGGCAATGCTACTGAACCACGCAACCGCCACTCGCGAACCATCGGCGGCGACAGATGGTCCATTCACGGGGCAACCATTGATCTGCCAGTTGTCGGCATAGACCGGCTGCGGACTGGTCCAACTACCATTGACCTGGCGCACGATGTAGATGTCGCGCACTTCAGTCGCGGAGCGATCACGATACACGGCGATCGGACCGGCGCTCGTTACCGCCGCCGACGTCTGGCAACATTCACAAACGCGCTCGTCGAGCTGAGTCTCATCGGCGAGATTTCCATTGGCGTCTATTGTGGCGTAGCGAAGCGTCATGCTTTCGGGAGCGGGCGCGTGTTCGTCTGTCTCTTTCATGTTCTTCATGTTGCGACCGTCGAGCCATATCGCGCCCAGGCGTCCATCAGACAACGGAATCAGCGAAACAAAACCATGCTCAGTCTGGGTTTGATCGCGATGTGGAATGATGGGTTTGGTCCAACTGCGACCGCCGTCTTTCGACGTCGAGATATTGACGTCGTAAGCGTAGGTTCCGGCGCCACTCTTCACCAGCCAATGGGCAGCGAGTGTTCCGTCGTTGAGCGCAATCACGGAAGGAAAATCAGCCCAGTTGACGAACCAGTTATCGCCTTCGGCAACGGTGCGCGTTTCGCTCCAGCCATTCGGTTCCAATACTGCTGCTCGCAATGCGTAACGTTTTTCGCTGAGTCTCTCCACCCAGCTCAGTATCACGGTGCCATTTTGAGTCGCTGTTAATTCTGGTTCGCGACTGTCGCCGTCGGTAGGAGACTGCGTTGCTTTGATCGCGAGCGGCTTATTATCGGTGCGACTACAGCTAACACAGATCAACGCGATAGCCAGCAGCCAGTAGAATTGATGATTCATTTCGGTGAGAGGATCCATATCACAATTCTGTTAATTCTTTCAAAGTGAAGCTCAACGAGCACTTCCGTAACACTTGGGTCATATAGTGCGGCCATGGCTTTAAGCGAAGAAGTGGAGACGAAGCTGCGGAAATTCGTTGAGCAATCGACATTCGCAACTTCCGGATCGGTCGTCACGGACCTCGACGGCACAGCGGTGCACGAGTTTCAGGGGAAAATTATTATTCCGAAAGAAGTGGAACTTGGACTGATGCACCACTACGAAAGTGGCCGTCCGCTGATCCTCAATTCACTCCGTTTCCCTCTTTCCGTGATACGCACGTTCGGTCAGGACTGGTACAAACTCTCAAACGCCCCTATTCCGACAGTCACGTTGAACGGCAGCCTGATGGGATTTATTAAGAGGACGACAGAGTCAGAACTTGTCTTTGAAGAAGCAGTCGCATTTCCGTTAACAGCAGACGAGATTCGTGAAGCACTCAAAGGCGTGAAGGGCCTGCTCGACGGCGGGATCAAAAACATTCTCGTCTTCTACTACCCGCGCGACTGGCGTATCGGCGAAGTGATATGGACGCCAGTGCCCGAGAATATCATTACCATTAAGGAGAAATATTTGAGCGCTTCGGCCGTCACGGCAGTAGAGTTTCCAAAACTGGAAGAGCAGATGCTGGCGGAAGACATTTGCATGATCTTCCTGCTCATCGACGCGCCGGAAGATCAACTGATGGCCTACCAGCACACAAAACGCAGCAACTTCATCACGCACAAAGATGTCGATAAGTTATCGGGCGCGCACGCGATGGCCGAGGTGTTGGGTGTTGAGTTGCGACAGAGTCTCGGTGCGGGAGACACCGAACTCGACAATTTTCTCGAGGGTGTCGGTCTGGCGTCCATCGTCGGCAACAAGGAATTGAACTTTCGTGGCCAGGTGGAAACTGTACGCCTGAAGAACTCCCAGGAACTCGGCGACCTGCTGTTTCGGGCCGCAGCACTTGCAGCAGGTAATGCCCATGCCTGAGAAACGCGATCCTCCTTCCGAGATCCGTTACTACCGGCGCCTGGCAAAAACGATCGTGCAGCGCTATTTCGAAACGCCGGCGACGCGGATCGTTTATCGATCGTCGGGCCGGACGAACTACGTCTTCGCAATCAACCACGTCGACGGACAGTTTGTGATCCGCATCAGTCCCGAGCCTGAACGGATAGGCGCGTTTCAAAAAGAGTGGTGGGCGGCTCAGGAGGTGCGAAAAGCCGGGGTTCCGAGTCCTGAGATTCTTGCCGTCGGTAATGACGTCGGTTCTGAGCCCTACATGATCATGAGGCTCGTAACTGGTTCAGAAGCAACGCATCATTCGAAAAGGCGACGAATCATTAACGAAGTGGGCCGGTTTGCAGCGATCATCAACTCGATTAAGACAAACGGTTTCGGCGCCAACTTCGACTGGAATTCTGATTCGTCGCAAAAAATCACGACCTGGAGTGAGTATCTCGATCAGGAATTCAAAGTCGCGGAACGTCTCGAGTTTTTCGCGGCGCAAAAAATTCTTCCGCAATCAGAATTGAACAAGTTGTCGAAAATAATCGAAGAGACGAAGAAGGCGGAAATCACACCGTCTCTGAATCACAGCGACTTGCGTTTGAAAAACGTGATCGTCGACGACGATGGACATATCACGTCGATTATCGATTGGGAAGAGTGCGTTTCGATCATCGCGCCGCAGTGGGAACTCTCGCTCGCCCTCCACGATCTGTCGATCGACGACAAGCACGCGTTCATAGACGGCTACGGCCTGCGTGCGGAAGAAGTGCAGCAGATCGCGCCGTTGATTAAGGCCTTTAACATACTCAACTATCACGGCGCCGCTGCTTCAGCCATCGAAGAGAACGATGCTTCGAAGTTAGCGGAGATCAAACTGCGATTGAATGGATCGCTCGACCTGTTTTCCCTCGCGTGTTAGAAACACTCCAGGGGGGAGGTTTCGGTGGACTTTAAACAGCTAATCGACACTACCGCGTCGCGCTCGGTAATTTTGATTCGGATTGTGGTTGGGTGGGTGTTCTTTTCGGAAGGCATTCAGAAGTTTTTATATCCCGCCGAGAATGGCGCCGGAAGATTTGCACGAATCGGAATTCCTTCACCGGACGTGATGGGGCCGTTTGTGGGCGTCGTCGAGATAGTGTGTGGTGCGTTGATCCTGATCGGACTGCTCACGCGGTTCGCCGCGATTCCACTAATCATCAACATGCTGGTCGCTATAGTTTCGACGAAGATTCCGATTTTGCTGGGTCATGGATTCTGGGGATTCAGTCTGCGGACTCTTCCCTACTATGGCTTCTGGGGCATGTCTCATGAAGCGCGTACGGATTTTGCTATGTTGCTCTGTTCGATATTTCTGCTGATCGTCGGCGGTGGGCTGTGGTCCATCGATGCGCGGCTTTCGTCGGATCGGGCGGCGCGCGCTGCGCAGGTCATCGATTAAGGCTGCTGGCGTTTGAGAGTCGGTAGTCCGATACCGTGTGAGACGGGAAAAGCATTGCCGTCCGTTCTCTTGAGAACTAGGAACACACCATCCCACAGCATCAACATCTCTTGTTTACTGTTGTCCTTTATCAAAAGACTTTGTGAGGGTTGCCCACCGCCGCCTTCGCATCGCAAGTCGATGGCTCTTGCGTCCTCGCGTTTGACTCCAATCGACTTCCAATCGATACCGAGTTGGCGAAACGACTCGTACGGCGCATCGTTGTCCTGAAACGATGGAGAGTTACAAACTCGACCGCCAACGTCTATACGATCGACTTGAAGACGCACGTTACCGCCAACGAGTCGATCGAGCTCCGGGGTGGTTTTAGCTTCCTTTGACTCGCCTTCCGCAAATCGGTAAGCAATTACTTTCCACGCCCCAAGCGGCGTGAACGAAGAAGCGGTATTAAAGAGTCGTTCAGTTATTCCACCCGGCTTAAGAACTCTCCAATCTTCAGATCCATCGGCGGTCTTCGTTTGTATCAGTTTGCCGCCAGGGTCAAGCAAACTAATCTCAACGAACCGGTACCGGCGGTCCGTCAAGCGGAAGTCGATCGTTTCGAGTCGTGTCTTGTATTTGACTGCGCGATCGCCGCCGGTGCTCTCTGCATTCGAAAAGACCGTTCGAAACTCCGCACGCAAAACGCGTTCGGGTGCAAATTTCAAGTTCGACGTGTTGACTTCAATTACCGAGCCATCGCCGGTATAAGCACGCTGCCACTGACCTTTTGCCTGCGCGAAGGCCCAGCGCGATGCGCCTAATACGGAGAGAGCGAGCGTCGCAACCGTGACGATCTGCCTAAAGTTTTTGGTACGCAACAACCTCAACGACAATCCTAACTAACGTACTACCAACGAGTGAGCTGCAGGGGGTGTTTCGTCATCAGACCTGACGCTCGGAACGGTCCGGCCAAAATTGACTGAGCCAACTTCAAATGGGCCATCAAACGTATTTCCAATCGCTCGAATTGTGACGCTAAAGTGACCGCGCGGTCAAAGTCAGACCAGGCAAAAGCACCCGCGCTTTCGGACAACATTGTCAAAATCTCTCCGACGCTGCCGTTCGCTGACATATTCCACTCACCGTCTCGAAGATAGCTCGTATCGTAGCCGTCCAACTTCACAGCAACCTCAACGAGTTCGTTCAGTTTCGGAAGCAGCGATTCCATGATTGCGAATCCACGATCGTTCTTTTGTTGGCAATACACCAACGCCAAACTGAGGCGTGCTTGCGTCTGTTCTTTGCCCGGCGTTAGCGTGTCGGTAAGCTCACGTGCCTGGTCCAGCAACTTCATGCCGGCCTTTTGATCAATCGCGCCAACTTGGCTGGCCAAACTCAGCAGATACAAAACTCGTGTTCTGCTCTCTTGAATCGTTTCAAGTCTCGACTGGATCTCCGCCAACTTTTCTTCGGTGACAGTGTTCCGGTATGCATGTACTTCGACCTGGTCCGTCAACATTTGCCGCCTTGCAGGATCATTACCTGCAAAACGATCGATCAATTCTTGCATCCTGCCAGTGTCGCCGGAAGCGAACGCAGAGAAGATTGCCTGCTGGTAAAGGCCGTCTCTGGCAAGCGGATGCTTCGCAGCGAGTGCCTCAACCTCGTCGTAAGCACGTTCCTGCAATAGCTCCTGCGCTTCCTCATAAACGACAGCGAAGTTCCATGACTCCATCCCCTCGATTGCCCACGGCTTTAGCCTGACAATACGGGAATCGTACTTCTCTGCGTTGCCTAGGATTGTGGCCGCCCACCGACAAAATTCGGTGCTCTGGTCTTCCTCTTCAGAAGGTTTCTTTCCGCATCCGCGATCTAAAGCCGTGGTGACAATAAGGCCGATAAGCTCTCGATGGGTTGACGCATCGACGTCTGGTGGTTCGTAAGTGCGCACTAGCATTTGCACAAACTCTCGAGTGTTCCAAGTATTCGCGATGTCCGCATCGGGAAGTTTTTCGACGATCTCTTTATAAAGGATGTTGGCTTGTTCTTTGTGCTTCCGGTTCAGTCGACTGAGCACCCTGAGAACGTCCGAGTTCAAGCTCTGCTTAAGTGATTGACGGCCAAGCTTTAGCGCAACGTCAGGATTGTTCGCCGCGATCTGCTTCGCCAAATGCAACTCCAGAGTCTGTTCATTGTGGCGAAACTCGTATGGCTCCTGGTTCTCAAAAACGGGCTCCGTGACTTTCAGAAAGTCGTACGCAGCCTGGCCGTCGTACCTCGCAATCCGCTGGATTGTGTCGGTTCGCAACTTAAGGAAGACATTAAACCTTGCGTCGTAACGTTTTTCGCCGTCGCGTTTTTGCAGTTCCGTCTTGATGTCTTCCTGGACCACACGCAACAATGCGCGCGCTCGTTCTTCGTCGTGTTTCCAAAGCGAGTCGACGATGTTTGCGCCCATACGCGCGCGGTTCTCCGTTGACTGCAACGTGCTTAGCTGTCCGGCTACAGAGTCGATGAGCTTGAAGGCTTTTTCACGTAAGGCAGCGATCTCTTCTTTATTTGGCGCGGGTTTGGTCGTCTGAGCGTGTGCGTAACCGGAAATGGTGAAGAAAAGAGCAAGGGCAAGGATCAGTGTGAATAACGATCTGTGGGAGCTATTCATCGGGCCTCCTGGTTCGAACTATACGCTCGCGTGCTGTTTATCAAAAGAATTGACGCGGCGATCAACAGCGGCGACGAGTAAACGCCAGGCATGAAATATCCAAAGTAGATTGAACCGGCGATGTGAAGCAATCCGTTAAGCAACATGAAGCCGGCGAATACGTGCGAGATCGGGCGCATGGCCCAACGTCCTCGCCACACGAAGCAGGACGAGGCCGCCAGTATAACGACGGCGAAGACTAGCAACGCCAACCAAATCTCAAAAACGAAGGCCGGCAGTGGTAACCACGGATATTTCGCCCGCATCGATATCACGGCCGGATTGTAAATCGCCAGAAAATCAGTCAGCGCCTCGTCGGCAACGTGAATGGCCAGCGCGGCGCATAAGAGAATCCAAGCCAGCCAGTGACGCCGGCGCAGACGGTTGCGGCTCGAAATATTTAACGATTCAGCGCTCATACTGCTTAGACCAGCAATAATAACGCCAAACGCCATCGGGAGTTCCGGAAGGCGGATCGACTTCTGATCTATTTAACCGATGTGTGCTCTGCTGGCTTCTGTGGTTATTTTTCTAACAAATAGTGAACCACCGAGCACAGAGAGCACAGAGGTTACGCAAAGTCGAACTCGGCAAAACGTAAAACTCGGACCTGTCAGGTCCAGGCGATGGTCTTTTGGGCCCAGATGCTGTCCGGATACTTCTCTTGGAATATACCGGGGAGCTCGCCAAGGATTGTGTGATCGTTCGTCGCTTTGTAGTGACTGACGCCTTTCCAGTAGAGCGCGTCAGGCGCAGCTTTCGAATCGGGATAACGATCGAGCACCGCTGCGTAACGGCGCTCCGCTTCGGCCCAGTTCTTGTTCATGAAAGCGACACGCGCCAGACCCAGTTCCAACTGTGCGCGAAATTCGTCTTTTGGAAGGTAACCTTCCATTCGAAATCGCTCATTTCCCTTCCAATCGAGGATGATCACGGAAGGCGTCCACAGCGCGTCGAAGCGATGAAAATAGACCGGGTGCTCTTTGATATGTGCCTCGAGCGGCACGAAGTTTTCGTTGATGAAGGAGGCGATGTCGTCGTCGCTGTAGGATTCGGCTTCCAGCCGAACACAGGCTCCTCAGGCAGGCGCCGCGCTGAAGTCGATTAGCACGGGTTTCTTCTGTTCTTTCGCTTCGGCAAGTGCGCCGTCAGCGTCTGTACTCCACTGTACTTTCATCGGGAGCATTCCTCCTTTATAGATAGTCACTTGTATTCTTATACCAAGGTTCTGCAAACTACCAAGACCGGCGATGAACAAAGCGGCAAAACGTTTCGAGCGTGAGACTAACGCATTCCTGTCAATGCGGCAGCTTGCGGACCAGGCGTTCTCACGCGCGGCAGGCGCGCCGCTCATCAGCGGCAACAGCGTCCGGCTGTTGATCGATGCAAAAGAAAATTACCCCGCGTGGCTCGAAGCGATCGCCAACGCCCAGCGTTACATTCACTTCGAATCCTACATTATTCACGAAGACAAAATGGGGTGGACGTTCGCCGATGCGCTCATCGCAAAGGCACGCGAAGGCGTCCGCGTGCGCGTGATATACGACTGGCTGGGCGGCTTCGGTAAAACGTCGCGCAGGTTCTGGAACTACATGCGCGCCGGCGGCGTCGATGTGCGTTGCTACAACACGCCACGACTCGATTCGCCGTTCGGCTGGTTGAGCCGCGATCACCGCAAGACGATCACAGTGGACGGTGAGATCGGGTTTGTCACCGGTTTGTGTATCGGGCGGATGTGGGTCGGCGATCCAGACAAAGGTCTCGAACCATGGCGTGATACCGGGATCGAAGTGCGTGGACCATCTGTCGCCAACATCGACCAGGCGTTCGCGCGTATTTGGGACGTGATTGGAGATCAACTCCCGTCGGATGAAGTCTCACGATTCGATCCGGAGGCGACAACTGGCGACGTCGCGCTGCGCGTCGTGCCCAGCGAACCTGCAAGCGCCGTCATGCTGCGTGTCGATCAACTCGTCGCCACACTCGCCCGCGAACGACTATGGTTGACCGATGCCTACTACGCTGGGACCACGCTATACGTGCAAGCACTGCGCGCGGCGGCGAAAGACGGCGTCGACGTACGTCTGCTCGTGCCCAGCGCCTCGGATATTCCGATTTTGAAGCCACTCTCGCGCTCCGGTTATCGTCCCCTGCTCGACGCGGGTGTGCGCCTTTTTGAATGGAACGGGACAATGCTCCACGCAAAGACCGCTGTTGCCGACGGCACGTGGGCGCGCGTAGGTTCGACGAACCTGAACCTCGCGAGTTGGTATGGCAATCTCGAACTCGACGTGGTTGTAGAAGATGTGAAGTTTGCCAAACAGATGGAGGAAACGTATCTACGCGATCTCGAAAACTCGACTGAGATCGTCCTGGACGCGCGACGAAAAGTTAGAACGCCGAAACGTCCCGCTAAGCTGCGCCCGGCAATGACGAGCGGTGGTGGAACCGGAGGACGCGCTGCGGCGGGCGCGATGCGCATCGGCAACGCCGTTAGCGCCGCATTCACAAATCGTCGCGTGCTTGAACCGGTTGAGGGCCGTTTGATGATCCTCGTCGGACTGTTGTTATTATCTCTCGCTGTAATCGGGTGGTTCTTTCCACGCGGGCTGTCGTATCCGCTGGTTTTTCTTTTGGCCTGGAGCGCCCTGGCACTTATTTATCGAGGCTACAAATTGTGGACCCAGCAGTTCGCGCCAAAGACAATGGACCACGAAACAGCCGCGACGAACGATCGTCCTGAGGCTCCGGTTGGCGCGCCCGTTAGAAAACAAAGAGTAAAACAACCATGAAGATCTTCATCGCTTACGACGGATCAGAAGCCGCCGACACAGCGATCGATTCAATGCGCCGCGCTGGACTGCCGAACGAAGGGGTCGAAGCGCTCGTGATGTCAGTCGGCGAAGTATGGCTGCCGCCTGCGACTGCCAACGACGACGACATGTTTCCCCCTATCGCGCCGCCAGGTCTGAAAGAAGCGCGGGAGCATGCCGAGCATGTGATGCAGGAGGCACGCGAGGCTGCGAAACGCGGAGCCGAACGAGTGCAGCAGATCTTTCCGCGGTGGCACCTGACTCCTGAAGCGGAAAACGGTTCACCGGCATTTGAGTTGCTTAATCGCGCGCAGGAATGGAAAGCGGATCTGATCGTAGTCGGATCGCACGGGCATACGGCAATTAGCAGGTTCGTTCTCGGTAGTGTTTCGCAGAAGATCTTGACGGAAGCATCGATGCCGGTCCATGTCGGACGTGCGGGAACAGGGACGGGAATGTCAGGCGAGCGGATCGTAATCGGAGTTGACGGTTCACCCGGGTCTCATGACGCCGTTAAAGCGGCAGCGCGGAGAAATTGGACCGCGGGCAGCGAGCTTCGCATTCTCGTTGTCGATGATACGCTGAAGGGCAGCCCTATCTGGCTACTGATTCCGCCGGTTAAAGAGTTTATTGACGAAGTAAAAGCTGAAGAGCGGACGCACTCGGAACGCATGGCGCTCGAAGCCGTGAAGGAACTTCGCGCCGGTTTGAAGAACGACAAAGTAACTGTCTCGTCAGTCGTGGAAACCGGCGACCCGAAACGCGTGCTGGTCAAACATGCTGAAGAATTCGGCGCGGATTGTATTTTTACCGGCGCCACTGGATTCAGCAATCGCCTTGAGCGACTGGTGTTAGGCAGTGTTTCCTCTGCTATTGCTGCACGTGCAACTTGTTCCGTCGAGGTCGTGCGCGAACGGAAAGCGATTACTGACCTAGAGTAAACTCCGCGACGATTGGTAGATGGTCCGAAGCGGCAAGTGCGAGACGGCTGCGATGCACGGACACCGATTCCAGTTTCAGTAGTGAGTTGTAATAGATGTGGTCCAGATGTAGCAGCGGGAAGACTCCGGGATACGTGCGTGCGCGGCCGAGACGTTGTTCAGGCTCAGCACTGTTCAGGTGATAGCTGAAAAGTTTGGTCGTGACGCCCCTGGTCCATTCGTTGAAATCGCCAAGCACGAGTCGCGGCGAGGAAAGAATTGAGTTGCCGCCAATGACTTCGAACAGCCGGTGCGCCTGGTAACGACGCTCAAAGAAACCTGTTCCCAGATGAACGTTGAAAAGTTGAACAGCGGTTGCGGAATGTTCTGGTTTGACTGCGACTTCGAGACAACCACGCGGTTCGTACCGACGGCACGTTAGATCGTGGTTTCGATCCGAGACGATCGGGAATCTGCTGAGGACGGCATTCCCGTAAGCGCCGCCTCGTAGTCGTCGATTCTCGCCGATGCGAAAATCGAAGCCGAGTTCCTCCGCAATCGCGTGGACGTGGTTATGTTCACGCGCGGCCTCGTCCATGCCGACGACTTCCTGAAGAGCGATGACGTCGGCATCGATCTGCTTCAGGACTTCCGCAATTCGTTTCGGCCGCACCTGGCGGTCGAGCCCCTGGCACTTATGAATGTTGTAAGTTGTGACGCGAAACGAAACCACCCCTTGCCTCTAGTGGCACTTTTTAACTTAAGATGACCAAAATGCACAAACTCATAATCCTGTTCTTCATTTTATTACTCAGCACATCGATCGCCGGGCAAAGCGGCGACAGGTCACTCAAAGGGAAACTCGTTGCGTTTGTTAACGTCAACGTCATCCCGATGGATCGAGAGCGCGTGCTGAAAAATCATACCGTGATGGTGAAGGATGGGAAGATCATCGCCATTATCGATTCCAAACAAACTAAAGTTCCGGCGGGCGCGCAAATCGTCGACGGAACAGGCAAGTTTCTGATCCCGGGTTTGATGGACATGCACGTCCATCTCTTCAGTGACGATGAGTTTCCGGACGCGCTCGCTGAAGACGAGTTCAAAGTGATGATCGCGTACGGCGTCACGACGATTCGTTTCATGATTGGGACGCCCGAGCAGTTAATCCTGAGAGAAAAGAGCGCCGAGGGTGAGATTCTCGCGCCAACGATTTTTTCCGCGAGCCCGCACCTGACCGGAAGGAAACAACCTAACGGTATCGTGGTTACGACTGAGGCCGAAGCGCGGGCCGCGGTTGCGAAGTCCAAACAAGACGGCTACGACTTCATCAAGGTAACGACGTTTCTTGCGCCGGAAGTTTATGAAGCCATCGTCGATGAAGCGAAGAAACAGAACATACGCGTTGTCGGCCACGCCGACAGCCGATCGGTTGGACTGCAACGCGCATTGAACGCACGCCAGCAGATCGAGCACCTCGACTCGTATCTCGAAGCGTTGTTACCGGAAACTGCGCCCGTGAAAGGTTCGGTATCTGATCTCTACGTCTACAACCCGAAAAACTGGGAGAGTATCGATTATCTCGATGAGAAGAAGATTCCGGAACTGGCGCGGTTAACTGTCCAGGCAAACCCGTTCGTAACGCCTACGCTGCACCTGTTCAAGTTCACTTTCGGCAAAGGGAGAAACGAAGAGTCGTTCAAGGCCCAACCTGACATTCGCTTCTATCCGCAGAAGGTTGTCGATGCATGGACGCGTGCGAGCATGCGATACCTTTCAACGGCCGCGCCGGTGGAGAAGCGCGAGAAGTACATTCGAATCAGAAATCAGATCGTCAAAGCGATTCACGATGCGGGCGGAAAAATTATGGCGGGTTCAGACACACCTGAATGGTTGATGCTCTATGGTCACACGCTGCATCTTGAGATGATCGACCTGCGCGATGCCGGTTTATCCAACTACGCCGCTCTTGAAAGTGCGACGAAGAATCCCGCGATGTTCCTGAATTTGTCGGACCAGGCCGGAACGATCGCAATCGGTAAACGTGGCGATCTCGTCTTGCTCGACGCCAACCCCCTCGAAGACATTGCCAACACGCAAAAACGTGCCGGCGTCATGATCAAGGGGCAATACTTTACTCAAGCCGAGATGAATCGCTGGCTCGACGAGATCGCACCCCGATTTCAACACGCGCTAGACGAGAAGAAGTAGGACCCTCCCGCAAAGGCGCAAAGACGCAAAGGTAAACATAAGCTGACTCGCTTACGAACTTTGCGGCTTTGCGCCTTTGCGGGAGACTTCTATACGAGTAACGACTACGGCTTTGCGATCGCAAGTCCGCTGACCTTCACTTCGGTATTGTGGCCGAAGCGAATGCCGTAGATCCCATCAGTCGATTTCAGTTTGCCTTCGCCGACAACTGCTGCTTTATCGTAGCTGCCGACAACTTTGTTGTTGATGGCGCACTCAACTTTGTCGCCTTTCACCGAAAGCGCGATCTCCTGCGTCACCGGTTCACCCTTCGCCGCGGCTTTATTGACGGCTGGATCCGGTGACGCTCGGCGGCCGTTAACCTGAAACGGCGCGGGTCCAAAACCTCGGACGATGAAACTACCGTTACCGTAAGCTGCGCAGTACAAGTAGCTTTGTTTATCAGTGCCGAGGTCGTTACCCGCGATCATGATTCCGTACGGGTGCGGGTGATCGTTGATGCTCATGTACTTCGGCTCAGTAAACGTGGCCTTCACAGTGTAATCGCCGGAAGCCTTGTTCTCGGGATTCCAATACGTGACCGCGGGACCAGTAAGGACGTGAAACGCATCGCCCTCTTTTGCGAACTTCGCGCTATTAAGGGTCATTCCGGCTTCAGCCTCTTTAGCATCGATCTGGCCGGTCCAACCGGGCACCTTTACGCCGCCACCTTCGACTCCGCGCGAGGCATCCTGCTGGGCCGTTTGTGAAAAGTTAGCGACTGGAATTAGGGAGACGAGTAGAAAAATGTAGAGACACGTACGTCGCATCTGGCAATCCTCCTGAATGTTGTTGTTTTCGGGGGAATGAATCTTATCGTATCGAGACGGTTAACGTGTAGGTCGTAGCCGTGCCGGCGGTGTTGACGATTGAGAGTAAATGATCGCCGCCCGACATCTCTAGACTGAAATCCTTCCCGCTGGCTGAGCCCGCGTTGACGGTTACCGCGCCGTTACCGGATGAAATCTTGATCGACATCACCTGCCCTGCTCGTCCATTGATCGAATATTCCGTGTAACCATTCGCCGCTATTCGCCCGCGAACTGTGGCCGAGCTGCTCCCCTTTCGAAAGCTGATGCGCTTCTGCGCAAGCGCATCCGAACTCGACACGACGATTAGCAGCAGCAACGCAACGAAACGCAGTTTTGTCTTTCCAGGCATACTCAGCTTGATCTCTCCATTCGTAGAAGTCGCGGGAGGTTACCATGTTTTGGAGTGAAACTAACAGGTCGTTTGCACTTTTGTTTTATGCACGGTCTAAGTTAAAAATAGGGCCCATGAAAGTACGTGGTTTCGTCCTCCTGCTGGCGATCGCATTAACGATCCACGCGCAATCGGGCTCTGACGTTGCGACACGGAAAGCTCTGTTTCGGTATAACGCGGGCTCACCCGTCGCGGTCAAGGAAGTTTCATCGCAACAGCGTGGCGATGCGACCGTCCGCGACATCACGTTTTTACCGGTGGCTGGACGAGAGATAAAAGCCTTTTTGGTTGTTCCCAAGGGGAAAGGACCATTCGCGGGAATCTTGTGGGTGCACTGGCTCGGCGAAGAGAGGTCGAATCGCACTCAGTTCCTCGATGAAGCTGTTGAACTTGCGCCGAAAGGCGTGGTTTCGCTCTTAGTCGATGCAATGTGGTCGGCGCCGGAATGGTTCGGCAAGCGGATCCCCGACGACGATTACAAGAATTCGATACGCCAGGTTGTCGAGTTCAGACGGGCTCTTGATCTCCTGCTGTCGCAATCGAATGTTGACAAGACACGTATCGGCTTTGTTGGTCATGACTACGGAGCGATGTACGGCATGTTAATGGCTGGAGTGGACCAGCGCGTCAATACGTTTGTCTTCATTGCGGCAACGCAGAGTCTCAACGATTGGGCGTTTCTTGGTCCTCAGCCAAAATCGAAAGCTGCTTACCTGAAACAAAATTCAGTTCTGGAACTCACCGACTACTTGCGAGAGGTCAAAACGGCGAGCAAGTTCTTTCAGTTTGGAAAAAGCGACGCGTATGTTTCTCCGGCAGACGCTTCGGTACTATTCTCCGCCGCCCCCGAGCCCAAGCAACGCAAGAACTACGAAGCCTCACATAAGATGGAATCAAAGGAGATCGCAAACGACCGGAACGAGTGGCTGGTTAAGCAATTGAAACTCGGCAGCACTTCCCGATGACTCGGTCGTCCTTTCGTCCCATCTTCGACGAGCTCACGCAGGCACTGGCCAACTAGTGAAAAACTAAAGCTTAAGGTCGCGAAGGAAGCCGCAACGGCAGACCCGGATTCTGACGACACGGGTCTGACGGTCGCGCTTCCCCGCTCCGACGATTGCTGCTCGCAGTGGTGGTCCGTTCATCGAGTCTCAGCAAACCACACTCGACCTCAGTCAATCGCAGTTGTAACCTCTGCATCTCCTGGCGCAACTGGTCCACCTCTCGATCGCGCAAGTCAGACGGCGACGAACCCGTCGAACGCTGTGACGCGACAACCTGCTGTAACCGGTTCATGCTCGTCTCTATTGAATAAAAGCGCTGTTCAAGCATGCTAATCCTTCGATCGAGCCCGCTCACATCCTGAGTCTCAGCACCCGCGGATCCGCGGTTCAAACCGACAACTCCGACGCCCAACAAAATGGCGACCGCCATCCATTGAAATCTCGTTGTAAAACTCATAAACCCCTTCCTTTATTCCTTCGCATGAGAACGCTCGAATGCGCCTTCAAAGTATACGGGTTCGAGTCCTGTTGCCCAGTATTCGAGGTCCATTAGATTCGGTTGCGAAGTTTCCTGTTCGGTTTTCAACACCGGCTTCGATAAGTCCGTAGGATGAAACTCAATCCATCCGATCCAGGTTCCATCCAACCGCTCAAGTCCATAAGTACGAACGAGATAGTTCGTGTCGTCTGGGCCGACCACGATAGTCGTGTATTCCTGTAAAAGCTTGCTCATACTAAATTTCTCCCTGATTTGTGTTGCTGCCGAGACAGATTGTGCAAAATCTCGTGAACGACTCTCGTACGT